>Ga0126338_10002477_pt1 | contig 12721 bp, 3 predicted proteins | sample OrbCmetagenome_2_FD_92529 | JGI IMG/M metagenome (GOLD analysis project Ga0126338, IMG submission 92529) | Coral microbial communities from Petempiche,Puerto Morelos, Mexico - Orbicella C C metagenome | ecosystem: Host-associated > Invertebrates > Cnidaria > Coral | place: Petempiche,Puerto... | reverse complement strand
TGGGCTATATTGAAAACTTTCCAGAGGCGATTTCAGTTTTATTTTTCGCTGATGCAAGATAGCCTCTTGTTTAAGCAATTTTCAGTTTTATTTCAAAAGCCACACGCGGTGTTCAAATTATTCAGCGCGTGTTTTGTTGGGCAGCATGCAGGCGACGATGTTGACATTATGAGAGGGAATTCACGACTGCAGCTGTTTTTGGTGGGCGGCCTCGTCACGGATGTAATAGAAGGGAAATTTTGGAGACTACACCAAGAATATTGCCTCTGACAAACCGCACACGGTCATATAAAGAAAATCCAAGTGGCGAAATAGTCAGGTAGATAAAAACGCAAACCCCAAGATGCGCTTTCTTTTTTGCACGTGCAACGTAAAAATTCAAAATTATAACAGATTGGTATCAAAGCAAAGTACCTACCGACGCGATTGTTGCCCCAGGCAACCATTTACCATGACGTTTATGCAAAAGAGAGTGGTTCTTAACTTACGTTTGACAGTATTAATATCTACTCGCGCCATGAATGAATATCGAAATTATTTCATGCAATAAATGAAAAAGTATCGTATTTTAACATTATGATACAGATAACTAATGATTTCGATTTTGCGGCGATACTTTCGAAATCAACGTCATTCACCCATCTGAAGTATGCGGACTTTTCTAGCATTTTTTTCGCGTAACCTCACTGTTGTGATTTTTCCTTTCTTACCGACATTGAGCCCTTAAGGGAAACCAGGGGAAGCAAAATAGCGGCAAAGAATCTACAAACGCCCACTCAAAACAAAAAAAAATGGTTAGTGTTTCCCTGGTGGTGTTTGAAATTTAAAACTGGACGTTGCCTTAAATTAAAGTTTATAATTAGTACAGACGAGCTTGAGAAGCTTTGTTACATTTTCAACATTAATAGGCTATGGACTAGCAATCTTTATCCCTAAGTATGTCTTCTAAAACAATTACATTATGAGCGATCGATAGTCGACTACGCTACGCGTCCTTGATTGTTCGCTCACAGAAAACTTGGACGCATCCAGTCGTAGTCTAATTTTTAGATGACCATTGCGCGCACTGAATTAGACTTTTAATTCTCTTTACCGATTCTACCCCTGCAAGTTTTGAGAATCTGGAGCTTGATCAAGACAACAGCTGAGACCTCGCCGGGGCTTCCTTTGTGCCTTGACATTTTGCTGGGCGTCTAATTTGTGCTAAGGCTTACTAGATCACATTGAGACGTAATAACAAAAAAATTTTCCAGAAAAGGCCTGACTCACCCAAATCTGGTTCAATGTGACACCAGTCATGAGTGGTATAGTTTCCGTGCCTAGGGAAATCTAAATCTGATGTATACGATGTCTTACAATTAATGTGCGACAATTCAGCTGCCGCACACAAGTTATGACAAAAAAATTATCATATGGACATTTCACCATCAAGTTTTCTAAGAGCAAATGGTAGTTTTACATATGGCTCTTACAATTGTTACTCATGCTGAGAAAACTGTTTGATAAACGGTAAGGCCAATCAATGTGAATTACTCTTTGGCATTTTTCCTGCTCGACTTGCTCTATTGTACTGTGTAGAGACCTTTTTCAGTTTCAGGTTGCATTGATTTGCATTGTTAACGTTTAGGCCGCTTTCGTGGAAGTTTTACTGAAATTATACTCCGGACATAAAGGAAAATATATTTAAGCAATGTTTTGGAAAAAGCAATTTGTCGAAACTATTTGTGAGCGGTCCATCTTAGCTGTCCGCATTGCAAAATTCAGACCGCTCAAGGGACCAATCAAAATTTTCTTTTTCGTCGTGTTTTTACCATGTAATAATAAAAAAAATCCTTATTTTCTGCATACAGAAAGCTCAATATTGATGAGTTGCCGGGTCTAGCTTCAGGCATGGCTAAATTAGGATACACTGTTGCGGAAACATTGTTCCTTGTTATGTTTCCGGGATGGCTAAATTAGCGGAAGCAAGCAAAATGTTTTTGCTGCCCGGTGGCTAAACGAGGAAACATTGCATCGGAAAACAAAGGGTCACGCATGCGTGTAATAATAAACTAACTTCCGAAGAAGTCTGAAGAGGCTTCTTTTTTCCTTACAGGGCTTGTTCCCTCATAAATTGTGATCTCAGAATTTTTCATTGCTTTTGCAATCGTTCCTTTTGATACCAGATTTCTCTGACGTCTGTGCATCGATTTCACAGTAACCCGCTTCCTTTTTCCCCTTCTTTTGATTCCGTTCCTTTTTTGACCTGCTTGTGGCTCTTCTACTTCGTCTTCGCCGTCAGCCAGTGTTGTATGCTCTCATTTTTAATGAGCAGCACTGGAACTTTTTAACATCGCTTTCTTGCTGGCTAAACTGGGCCTGGGAAACATAGGTTTCGGAGGCGAAATTTGTGTCCGGGGAGCAGAAATGTTTTTGGCCTGAGGAAAAAACATTTTCTTGTTTCCAAGCAGCAAAAAGTTGTTTCCACAACGTATGTCTCCCACGCAACTAAACTGGGAAACATTTGCCTCCGAAACAGTGTTTCCGCACGGTGTTTTCTACTTTAGCCAAGACCTGGCTGTAATAAGAAACATTGTTGCGGAAACATTGTTTCTTGTTATGTTTCCGGACTGGCTAACTTAGCGGGAAGCAAACAAAATTTTTTGCAGCCTGGTAGCTGGAAAATTAAGGGTCACACATATGCATATAAACTGACTTCCGAAGAAGTCTTGAATCCGGGAAGCACAAACGTTTTTGACCTGGGGCGAAAACATTTTCTTGTTTCCGAGCAGCAAAAGTTCCCTCTGCAACAATGTTTTCGCAACAATGTTTCTTGATTTAGCCAAGCCCTTTACACCTTGCTGTTTTAACAATGCTATTTCGGGTTTTGGAAGCCATTGTGCTCACGGCTTATTATGACTAATCGCCGGATACGTTAGGTTGATGTTAAGCATGGAGACTTGTAGACTGGGCGCCATAATTTGTGATTCTCAAAAGTTATATCACTATTACAGAGTTCTGGGGAAAAAGAACAACGAGTTAAAAAAGAAACGCTCAATTCGAGCTACCGAGGAGTATAAATAATCTGATAACTCCCTAGAACTCGTAACTTGCTATTGCAATTACGAGTTTCAAATGGCAGAGTATCACTGTCGTCACTAGCGCTAACAACGTATCACAAGATATATCTGTACAGTATCGCGAGGTGTTACAAAGTATGACTACGCGGGAACGGTGACAATATACCACCAGGTATATTGAATAGGTGCTTATATCACAAGGTATCACCCGATGTAAAAAGGTGTGACAATGTATCACAAGGTACCATAAGGTACCTCACGTGTGGGCCCTTGTGACAGAGATAGTCCGTGAGCCCTGTTGTTCATTGGAGCCCTTGCGGATTGCGGTCCCTCTTGCGGTGTTTTGTCAGCCCCTTAGGATACCTGGCGAGCCCTTTTTGATGCCTTGTGAGTCCTGTCCTGACAAGTAGGATTGAGATCCTGTGACACAAGCACATTGTGACTGCTGCCCGGAAAACGTGCATTTTATGATCACCATCAGTAGAATGGGCCCCTCACAGCCCCAGGGCAAGCTGATTTTTTCACTCCTTCCGAGAGTAACTTCAGCGCGACTTCACGTGACTTCAGCGTCCGCTAGCCTAGTAACCACCCAGGCGCTAGGCACTGCGGATTACCGTAATTGAAGGAAAGAAGAATCTTTGAGAATGTCTAATCGTTCAGTAGACGACTGGCGGGCAGGAACAAGATTATGTCACGAAAATCTTTTTGATCTTCTTTAAATTGCTGGATTGTCAGTCGTCTGCGAACGGCACAGATTGGCCTTCGTCCAAAACCTTAGCATGCTTACACCGATTACCTTTAAAATCTCTTTACCTAAAGATACAAATAAGCCGTTTATTGTCTTGTTTTGCCTTGCTGTACTAGTTCAGACTGGTCAAGTACTTTTTTTTTCTGAGGCTTAAAGAGAACATACGACGTTCGGTGGCCGCTTACTTGCTCTAGCCATTTGATTATGTTGCAATTTCCTTTCGATACAATCAGGGACAGATTTAGGTTTCCGACTTAAATCGAACTTGATTGCTTGTGCTTCCGTAAAAAGGCGTGAAAACTAATACGCCCAAGTACTTTAAGCGCGGCGCGGAAAATGCCACTTTCCTGACTTGACCTGCTGGAAATTTCTTAGATCTGTGCTGTACGTAAAGATAGGTGTCGATACTTAACCACCCACCCACCCACGTGAGGAAAGTGCAAAGTTTCAAGACAAGTAGTTTCAAAATTTTGAGGCGTGGAGACTTCTGAAAATTGCAATTCTCTTTGAAGATCTGTCGCTGTTAAGTTATCACAAGTCCTCAGATTTCATGTATAAGTCAGTTATTAAACGTTCGACGAGAGTTTTTCGTCACCGCGTCTGCAATTTCCGAAATGAGTTAGAACCAGTTGCCGCTGGGAATGATTTGCTTTGCCACGCGTGAAGCTAGTCCCAGCTTGTGAATGAAGTTCACAAGTCGAAAACATTTCCGAGTATTTACACGCGTGAACAAAGCACTCTGTTCAGAGCGCCCTGCGTACAGCTTCAGGTAAGGGGATTTTGATATTTCTCGTTGTGAAATTGTTTAGCGCATCCTTCCGTCAGAATCCGGCTTTTCAGGCTGTTTCCGACGCAATTTTTAATGGGTATTCTTGTATACGCCCGCTTTTGGAGATTGCTGTGTGATACAAGCTATGTAGAAGCATTTCAGTCATTCATTCCTTCTTTTTGCAGATGAAGGTTCTAAGCACCGCCGTCATGATGCGTTATCAATTAGGTTATTGAAACAATCGCTATATATGAATGCTTACCGTAATATGGATTTTATCAGGTCTTCTTTCTTCGATTTTGCATTGACTTCATTTGCTTCATCTTCTCGATCTGACCCACACATAGTTCAGTTGTAATCAAATTGACGAATTCATTACAGATTTGCCGACACAAACATCTTTCAGATCTTCAGAAAGCATTCTCATTTATAGCTTGTTGTAATTGAGATTTGTTGTCTTTTTCCATGCCGCCACGACAGGTTCTCTCGTGTCATGACTCTGATGTAAAGTGAGAACGTGGTACTACTTCCCCCCGTAACGTGGTACTTCTTTCATGACCTCGCGTGATGCCATCGTAACGTGACGCTTCTCTCGTGACCTCGTGTAGCTACAGATAACGTGCCAGACACTCGTTAAGCTTCCCGCGCTTGTTGACAATTTTTTCGTCGCAGGTGGTGTGGATTCAGTTCCGCCCGCCCTTGTCACGCCCAAAATGACTGCTGCACTCGAAACAAAAACAATTTTCGAATTCCGATGATGAGGGAGGCACTCCGGCCTTGTGTCTGTGTATCTGGTCGGTCCCGAATTCCTCAATAAATTTTTATTTCGGTATCATTGCACCTACTTCAGAGCCCCTACGTGCGTATGATATTGACGTACATTTTATTTCAATCGCTGAGGCCAAGAGCTGAAACCATTCAGTATGAATTAAAAATTTCCAGTGAAGTTTTTGCTCTGTACACGTTTAATAATTTCTCTTTTTTTTTTCTTAGAATTCTTAATGCACATTAGCGATTTATAAAGTTAGGTTAAATTAATGTTTGTTTCTGCCCAGATTTTTAGCCCTGACCAAATAAAATCGTGACGCTGTTTATTTAGGAATGCCGCTAGTTTGGCGGATCCGCGTAGATCTGTGCAAATTGGCACGGCTCGCTTGAAGAATTCAACACGTTTCAGACAAGACGGTAGCTCTTGAAAATCATTAGGTGTGTGTCGGACGCTACCTCCTTCCCCTTGCGGCAAATTTTGCGGTTTCGTTACTGTGAAACCGTTGCCAGCGAGACAATGAAAGCGGAAATTGTTGGGCTCACTCCCACTTTGTAACATGACAAAGTTTTCGCATATTTATGGACCAAGATGTGTATTTTCAGCAACAAAAACAGCATGCAAGGGCTAGCGTAACCCAGAGGCTCTCTACCGCAAGGAAATATAATATTGTCATAAGTCTATTTTATTACGCCGACGTCGAAAGCGAATGTTTGAGTATTTTGTTTCATCGGTGAAAAAGAAAACTTATTATGCGTTGGGCAGAGGCCAGACTGATCTAAGCTGTTTTGAATTTGCATAGAGGAAATGTGATATTTGCGAAGAGAATAATGAAAACAGTAAATATGAAAATCGAGCGTTGGATATGAGAAGCTAGCTATAATGGTGCAGTAATGAAAAAAAAAAATCATTCACACTTATTTCAGAAAGTGACGAGACTTATGTTGGCTTGGTCTAGGTTTGTGAGAGTCAGTTCCATTCTCAGTTCAGTGTTAAATTCTTCACACATCGTTCAGGCTGTTGGGGTGGTCTCCGCAACGGGGATGGGATAATATTTCCCGCCTTTCCGAAATTAAAGCTTAATTTACGCACATTGCTGTAGGGCCAAAGCTTTCAGAAAAACAACAACAACAACAATAACAACAGCAACTGATACATGTTACAACGAAAGTCATTCATTAAACTTTGGTTCTTGCAACTGAGTTCAAAATTGCTTTGTGATTTAATTTGTTTACGTTTTCCAACAAAACAAAGTTTTAAGGACATAAAATGTCTTTTGTTGTTGTTGTCATTTTAGAGTCTTGCAGTGTTATTATGAGCTTAAAATGGAATACCGAAGCTATTGTGAGTGACACTGTTCGCATCTGCTGTAGTAATGTTTTCCTTGTTTTAATTCTAGATAGATAGATAGATAATCTTTATTTATCCACGGTACAAAATTCGTCAGCTTTAAAAATACCTAAAAATTTCCTGAGAAGATGGAAACACATTTCCGTGGAAACACTTTTGACAGGATTATGAAATTGTCATCGAAAAGCAAAATCGTCACCCACGCGGTTCAATGGTGGAGTATAAAGTTTCCAAAAGTTGCTTACGTTCCTAAGTTGTTTCATCGTTGTCAACTGAAGTACATGTTTTACAAGTCAGATTTAAAATCAACGCCTCGTTTACTAATACCATTGTTTGAGCTTTAATTTCAAGTTGGGTTTTTCGAAGATAAGCCGTTTAGGTAGAGTTAAATCTATACTGAAGAGAAAGATTCGTGCAATTCAGCCAGGCTGATTTATTGTCGGAGGGGAAGGCTCTTGCATGATTTTAGATCAGTCAAGCACTGCCTATCACTGCCAAGTGGTTCTGAAATCACGCCAAAACTAATAGTTGACTTTCCCAGCCTAACTTAAAAGTATCTCAAAGTATTATAAGTGAAAGGCATGGCTGAAGAACGCTTTTAATTCTGATTTGTTATAGACACCTGTTGAGCCATCAGCTAGCAACATAGATCATTGTGTGGCAAGCGAACGCCAACATCACTATATTGCATCTTAATATTAACTACACTCATGACAACTTGAATTATTATATTTTTTTTCAGTCGACATCTTCTCAGTTTTCTTTCCATGACTTCTGACTTCGTTTTCTTACTGTCTAGTCAGTGTATTTTAAATTGATCGGTCCAAAGCCTTTGGTATCGAATGTTCGTTTTATCAGCCTGTTCTCATCTCGAGGACTTCAAGTATTTCCGAGTGCTCGGTGTAGTGTCCACAGCACATGCGATATTTTGTGATATCGGACCAAGTATCAGTGCACGCTGCGGTTGAAAGCTTTTCTTTTAATGACAAATTGCTAAAACAGCTGAACTGTTCAGTGCTTCGGTGAGGATTTGAGTAAGTGACCTTTTAATTTTCCTTATCCTGATCGAGTGACCTCTATCCTGGATTTGTCTTTAATATTGCTAATGTTGTCTCAAACCACAATGTAAAGATTTGGGTTTACCGCAGTTATTTATTAAGCATACTGTTATTACGAAGTGTTTAAGAGATAGGCTTGTTCTAGGAAAAATGTATTTGACGTAATTTCTTATCTTTACAAGCGTTATAAGCAGGCTTATAAATTAAGCAACACGAAAAATCGCTTCTTTTTTTTTCAGGGAAGACTTTCAATGCATCTCTGGCGTTAAAGATTTATTCTAAGCTGAACCAGATTATCTCATTGAAAAGCTCCTTAATTTTCTTTGTATCAAAAAGAATAGAAGTGATAATCGTTGTTCAGCTAATGGTGCTAAAACGATCACACACTCACACAAACTGACGCCTATATGACAAGTAGTCTATAGGCCTGGCTGAACGAAGTGTCTCTCTGATCTTGTGACCTATCCCTGGAAGATTTTGCTCTCGTCTGTTTCTACTCATCTTGCAAACGCTCTCCAAGTCAAGATTTCCAAGTTGTCATTGTTGATACGCGGTGCAACAGAGAAGTTAACAATTTGTAGATAATTTTTCTCTTTAAAGATGCGCGCTTGTGATAAGAGAAGATAGTCTTTAAAAAAAATACCACGATTTGAAAAAAATCGTTAAAAAGAATGTTTCTTTTTTAGTTTTACTGTACAATTATACATAGCACTGTAAAAATTCCTCTTGCTTGAAACTTAAGCGACGAATTCTCTCTATTCGCGCTATAAATGTATCTAAAATACATGTATTGAAAGAATGTTCGGTTCTGTAGCCATGGTCGCAAAACAAATGTTTAGAATTTGTGGTTTTGAAATCCTTCTTCGGACGTGCTGTTTTTTCGTCATCTTATACAGTCTGTATAGTCTAGAACTGTTGTTTGTTTCTTTAACGTCGTCGTAGTTAAGGCATGGCTGAATTTTGAGACAATAAATTGATACCCAACCCAGCTTTGCGTCGAAATTCAAAGACATCACCGGCGAGGTCATTACAGGCGCGGTGTCTCGGTCTGTTTTTAAAACGACATCTGGCCAGCGCACAGCGATGCATGCACGGTTTTCATAAATATTTATCGCGTTTTTCTGTACGTAAATTTGCTAATTGATGATACAAGTCTGTGGGCATTTGTTTAATTTTCATCGGCCGCGTCTCGTGCGAATGCAAATGAAGTCAGTGATAACTTATCACGTGACTTGATCGGAGACCATGATGTGTGGGTATATGTGTGCTAATCGGAAGATTGTATTCTTTGTAGGGAGAAATACTCGCGCTTCCGTACCTAGGATATCCTTGAACACAACGTGAAAACTGACACTCCTTATCCACGCGAAGAAAGTCATTCCTAAATTCCATAGTAGAACTGCGGGACTTCAATGAACTCATGTTAAAAACGTGAAAGTGAAATAGAAGCGAGCGAACTACAGACAACCGCCATCATGGGCGACAACGCGGACAGCGAAGGGAACTTAATTCATTTGATATTGAACGACATAAAGGTGGGAATCGTGAATTATTCTTGAAAAAGTTTTAGTTTGTAATTTTTCTAGTCATTTTTAGAGCTAATTTCTTTCTCTTTCCTTCAGGCCAGTGCCCCGGTGTGGGAAGATTTCGTAGGCAAAGCGAGTAAACTACATTCGGCGCTAAAGTACGTCGCGAATAATTGGAGTCTGATTTTCTATAATTTACGCGTTGATAATTTAGTTTTTGACCGAAGATAAGAGAACAGAAAAGCTAATTTATTTCAAATTTTACTTGTCCAGGACAACAGTTATCGCAGCGGATGCATTTTTGGACGCTTTTCAGCGCGTCGCCGATGCCGCGAACTCGTCACGAGGTGAGTGTACAACGTATTTCACGGCACTTTTCCATTTTGCCGCGTAAGCCTCACTCAACTTTTATTTGCTTTGGTACCGCAGTTGTTTAGCAAAACACAGAACTGAGCCAATATTTTACGAACCAGACAAACTCGAAATTTTCAAAGATAAGCTTAAATGTGGCAGGGGCCAAAAGCACATGTTTTCGTTTTTCGTCACTCCGCGGTTTTAATTTCAGCGGGTCAGGACTTCAGCTTGGTATTTTTAGTTGTTGTTTATTTAAGGGTTACCTTTTGCGGGAGAATTTTGAGTCGTACTTTGGCAAGGGAATGTTTTTCTCTCACGAAAGAACAAACAGAGAGTAACAGGCGCGCATGTACCATCAACCTTTGATCGAGTTTTCAGTCAAGTCTTCAACGTCAATGTAAGACGAAAATGTGATCGACACGGGAATTTACAAAGCAGTTTGATATTGTTGTTAACTCAAGGCAAAGCGGCGGTGTTTACTAAAATATTATTTGTAGATTTTATTTAATAACTGGCCACTACAGGTTTTTTCGTTAAACTTGCATGCAACTAAACTTTTCGTACTTCGGAAGAGTAGAACCGATCGAAGCCAAGTCTCGAATGTGGCACAGCATTCGCGAGCTTCGATCGACAGTTTACGCGCACAACGCGGTCTTTGTTGTGATCTAAAACTTTTACCGCGACGTTTCAACTCAGTGTTTGACATGAACCAGCTAACTTCGTTAGAAATGGTCTCTTTGAAATGCCATTCCTGTTTCTAGACTTTAGCGCCACTTTCTCTCGTACTTGTCTAGCAGGTCTTTACACTGTTCGTTGTCCGTTAACAATTTTGGCGCTAAAGAAATTGCATTTTACCGCGTAATTCGGTTTTGTTCAATTCAAATTTAGCTTACTGTAGTTTGATCGGTTCGTAGAAAAATCTTCTTTTGCTTTTGTTATTTCTTCAGTCCTGAAATCGTTCGTTTGTTTTTTACTTTGCTTTTGAACTCAGTTGTGATTTTTTTTCCCATCTTATCTCTTCCTATCGAATTTGCGGTTTGGTTTCGTTGCATCAATTCCGGTCTTATTTATATTTTCGCGCCACCTGTTTTGTACAAAACTCGAATTTCTGGGTGCTAATTGAGTACATAGAGTCGCGGAAATCCCCTTGTGATGGAAATTTTCAACAGCATTTGATGAAGTTCATATTGGAACCATTTCACTACCGTAAAATGGGTTAAATTTAAGAAAAAATCTTCAAATGAATAGTATCACTTCAACAAGACCCAGAAGTTGACCGCTAGATATATGACAAGAAAACCCGATAGACTGAAGTCTTTACTGTCGACTATCATGTTCCAAAGCTGACCTGTGAAGTAACTTCCGTGAAGTAACTTCCGTATTTTTTGTGCCAGAATAACATGAAAATTTTAAGATTCAATTATTACATTGCCACAAATTTCCACTTATAAATTGAATTTGTGTAACAATTCACCAATCTCCTCTAGTTACAGAAACGGTCAATTTGTTATAGAGAATTCTGGAAGTAAAGATCATTTTTCTGGATGTATTTCAAAAAATGTCAAAATTGTTGTACTCCTTTACTTTATGCCAAAGTTTTGTTATAAATTTTGATATGTTGTTTACCACTAACTCTTTTCCCTGCACATCGCCTTGTGTCAAGTTATGTTAACAGTTACTAGAAGTAATTAGTTTAACAGATTTGTAAGATTCTGCACATGTGTGTTTGGTCATTGTAGAGTATGGAGGTACCTCGAAACAATTTATAAAGGTGCAGCTATTGAAACCTCTTCATGACTGACTTTCTGAAGCGATTTTAATGGAATGGATTTTTGCCAAACATAAGATAATTACAGGGTGTCTTGTGTTCTACTTTGTGAAAATTAATTCTGCTGTGTATCCCACAGGGCAATGATTTAATTTAACATGTTACGTGTGCTGTAAAGTATTTGATGTAAAGAATTTTATATACAGTGTAGGGAACCTATTTGACTAGCAGTTCAGAATTTTGGTAGATATGCACATAAACTGAAAGTAATCCAATTTTGTAAGATGTAAGGAAATGCCTGCATAACTGGCCAATGAGGCACTAAAAGTCTGCATGCTGGCATCCTACGGACTCCCACTTTTTAAAGAAAATTGTTTAATTTTTCATGTTTCTTTATAAATTGTTCATTTGAGCAGACCCTATAGCTCATTTTGGACACCCGCATTTGAAATCCTAGCTAAAAGCCTGTCTTGTACAACCAGAAGCATATCACCTATGCTTCTGGTACAACTACAAGGACATTTTTTTTTAGAAATGCAACCTTCATTGAATATCTTAACCAAGGTTTTTAATGCAGCAACATTCCTTTACTATTTCTTTCTGCATTACTTCTTCGCTTTCCCCAACTGCACCTGGCACACTGGCTAGTTGCTGGTACAACATTTGTCAAGCGTAATTTGTCACATATTTTTGTAAGAGAGATTCATTATTTCATTTGTTAATATTATAAACAGCTGTGGCATTGTCTATGTGAGCAACCCGACGGCATTTTATTCTGCTTAAACTGTGTGCAAGTTATGTGTATGAAGCAGTGCCTTTCAAGTGAATTAGACACTGCATAGTTCTATTTGAAAGTTTTTTTGAACCCCAGCGTTTGAACCCCCAATCCAAAACCACATGCAAAATAATGTATGGTTACAACATTTGATGGCTACATATGTCACTTTATTGGCCATTTGTTTTCCATGACAACATACCACTTACAATCAATGAAACTGGGTAATTTGCTACCTAGAGTTAGCAGACTGAGGTAGCTCCTACAACTTTCTGCCTTATTTTCGTATGCCTGTGTTCAATTGTGGAAGGTCTTTGTAAAGGTGTTGTATTTCTTCCTATTGCATCATTAAAAAGCATTAATTTTTCTGAACATGCTTAAATTGGGAAAATTATGTCAAAACATAATCTTATATTTTCTTCGTGGAATTTTCACAATAGCAATTAAAACCAGGCCCTTGCTTGTTTTGTCTTTATATAACAACAAGGAAAGCAGACCTCATATTATTTTTTTTTTACCATGCCAGTGCTTAAATAAACATGTGGTTA
>Ga0126338_10002476_pt1 | contig 12722 bp, 5 predicted proteins | sample OrbCmetagenome_2_FD_92529 | JGI IMG/M metagenome (GOLD analysis project Ga0126338, IMG submission 92529) | Coral microbial communities from Petempiche,Puerto Morelos, Mexico - Orbicella C C metagenome | ecosystem: Host-associated > Invertebrates > Cnidaria > Coral | place: Petempiche,Puerto... | reverse complement strand
AGTGTTTCAAAAAGATTGTTTACCTTGATAGTTCAAGATTGTACCGAGATTGTGAAGATATACAGTCCTCAGATTGAAGGAAATAAAGATTGTGAAGTCCTCATATGTGTGGATTTCTATCAGGTGGCAAATGGTAAACGCGAGACTTCGTGAGACGGCGAGACAAGCGTTTTTCTCTGCGAGTCCGAGACATTTTGACTCTTTCGTTCAGACTCTTAAAATTCGAGCCCCAGATATCGTTGAGAGCTAGAATGAGCTTGAATTGTCTTTCAGCCAGCTTCTTCGAAATGGCTGGACAGAAATGGAAATTTGATTATAATACACTACGTTATATAAATATCCAAGAGTAACTCTTGTGTTAATATCCTGATTCTTTTACTTGCTTTTATTGTGTTCAGTAAGCTTACATGTGAAGCACAATTTGATATTTGATATTCAGAACCCCCTGAAAGTAGCAACCCCTTGAGAGAAAGGTAAAAAAGTAGTGGCCGCTACTAAATCCCGAAAGTAGTGAAACTCAAAAGTAGCAAGCCCTCTGAAAGCAGCAAACCCACCCTCAACCACCTCCCACCACTCCTCAAAAAAGTGAGACCCACGTTCAATAGACTGTATATTTATTTCCAATCAATAGTCAGGTGAAAGTAACGTATGGTAACTTGATTAAAGGCACTCTACAACAAGGAAAGGTATCACTTATGTCACAAAGTGTTGTGAAATGCATGTTAACTTGTGCTTCATCAGTCGATGTTGTGCCATGTTAAAACAAAACACGTGGAATTTTCATCAAGTAACAGGAATGTAATTCAAGAAATTCTGATTCAAATTAACATCATTTTCGACAGGAGCATATTAAAAGGAACATTTCCTCAAATTTTAATTTAAAACTTGACCTGCACGCTGAGATATTGTTACATCAGACTAATGTAGGAGTACGTCATGAAGTACAAACAGTTTATGGTATCTAACTAGCTTTCCTACTGACCACTGACAACAGGGTCTAGACATGAAGAGCTCACCCATGTGACAGTAACATAAACTTAAACTGGAAGAACAGCCTAGTCGCACAAACTTTATATAACATTTTTTGCTCCCTCAAAGTAATGACTTCTCAAAAGTAGGGACCCCCGAAAGTAACAAGCCCCAAAGGCTGCTAAGTCCAAAAGTGATGAGGCTTGTTACTTTTGGAAGTTTACAGTAACCAGGGTCCCTTTTAAACATTTACACCCAGTGACAAAATTGGGTGTGTTCCCTAAATTTGATGAAATTAAATGTTAGAATCTTACCTGTAGGTTCTGTAACAGTTAATTTCCCCCTTGGTTTTAAGATCCTGGCAATTTCTGCCAGAAGATCAAGACTGTGAACCAGCTGAGATGGCAATATCACTCCAGATAACACAGCATCAAATGATGAGGCAGGATGAGAGGCTGTGAAATAAATGAAACACTTCTGTTTAAGTTATCCGTGACTCCCTTAGGTAATGAGGTGGTTGAAATACCTTAAAAGGGTTACCAGTCAAAACTTTCCCAAGACAAAACACCCTTTTCTGGCTATATATATTAATTTGTTGTTTTTTAACTGTGCCATAAAAAAGTTTAAAAGTGTACATAAAAGTCACAGGGGCATTTGGACTTGGGCAGTTTGTCTTAGGTGCAGTTTGACTTACAATTACATTAGATATTGCATTTAACCATCAAAATGTAAGTAATGTTGAATCATCTCAAAAATGGACAAACTCTCTTTTCATTTCAAACTCCAAGAAGCAATGTTCTTTGATTAAAAAGCTGTTCTTTATCATCAGGGACTTGGTAAAAGTGGTTTCAGTTTAATTTACTGCAAAAACCATGACCCAGGTGTGATATGACTACAGCTGTTCAGGATGCCTTGAAGTATGCGTAACACGCTTTATTATTGTCAACTTGTCAGTAAGTTAAACTGGCACGTCCAATATGGCGGACGGCATAATAACAACAACAGAATGCCTCATGGCATAAATTAAGTCACGTGATACATGTGTGACACCAGGGGTTACTCCCAAAAAATTGGGTAGGGGTGTGCTGCCTGCTTACCAAAACCCTTACCCTATTTAAGAACAAACTCTGTGACTTTCCCTACCCTATATATGAGCTGACAAAAAATTTGATACCCTGTTTAATACCTTACCCTCGAATCAATACCCTGTTTCAGACATGCCTTATAATTATTAGTTCCCTAGTTCAGACTGATGATAAAGGCATTGTGAAGGGTTTTTGTTGATGGTCTTATCGATAACAATGAAAAAGTAGCTTCTTCTAAAAAACATGCCCAATTCAAGACTAGCGTACAAAAACCATACCTTATTTGAGACCAAAATGGACTAAATCGATACACTATTTCTGACCAAACCACTGAAAAATCCTATCCTTTGGGGCCGCACATACATATATAGCCCATGTAAGGGAGTACACCTAGGGGAGCCATGATCATAATTTCTCATGTCTTTTACTCTCATCAACCATTATGCTCTTGATCAATACCCTCAACAAAATTTTAATTTAACCTTATTGTACCTTTTTTAAATATTTTAGCTGCATACTAGGTAAGATTGGCTGAGCCATTGTTTGTATTTTGGCGAGAAACTGCCAAGTCAAAATACCTGTGGTGAGACCAGATGAGCCTAATATGTCACTGAACTGGATCAAAAAGGTGCAATTGAACCCACCCAATGCAGCCATAAATCTGGCCAAATCAGGTAAGTGACTTGCTATTGGAGCTTATCTGGTCAGTAGAGATGTCTCCTAACAATATTATTGACTAAGTGTTAATTCCCTCTCAATGACTGAGATTACCCGTGCCATATAAGCAATGGGGTATGACATTTGCTGACTGCAGACAACATTTCGTCCTAAATTGCACTCCAGTTAGCCTGAATATCACTCAGGTCACCCTAAACAGTGTTCAGATTAGCATTTTTATGGTTAGCTCTCGGTAATGAAAATGGTAATACTACATTAACTAAAAAATTATTCTGCAGTCGGCAAATGTCATACCCCGTTGGAAATTTGGGCAGGGTAATCTCATGTCACGTCTGGCCAGGTTTGGTGCGGTTAATCCTAAAACCAATAGATTGCATTTTACTTTTTTTCTTTTCAGCTACAGACGCACAGTGGACATTAAAATGTGGCACAAACATTAGCGATCCAGTAAACTTCTTCTCATGATCAATGTCTTATTCGTGCCACATTTTTACGTCACCTCGTTAATTTACTCGCTCAATTACTAGCTTATATATGGCTTGAACATCATACTAACACAATTGGAGTCTTTCCTCGTGTTCCACGGAAACTTTCCCCGCTCTCCCAACTTTAGAGTTAAGTTGAACCACCATCTCTTCTATCTTTTTAGGAGGAGTACTTCCTGACCAAATTAGAAGGACGGCTTGACTCTCTTTCACCTCTTCAGCCATGTTTCTGCTTAGTACGTATTTCTTTCGTGCATTGCTTACATGACGGCTATGTCTGATTCTCAGCTCCAGTCCTCTCCGTCCTACGCACGATATCCAAGATGGCCGACATAGAAGGGAAGAAGGTCGTTGAAAGCAAGCGGGCAAGAAAACGTAAAGCCAAAACGGAATCAAGAAAACAACATGAGGTTGGCATTATATTTTTTATCATCTGACTATGGCTCTACAATAGACCAGCTTATCAAGAGTCTGATGTCTAACATTAAATAGTCAATTCTGCCTTCGCTCCCACTGGCCCATCATGCTAGTGCTTATCTCGGATGTTTCTACCTCACGGGCGTAGATTGAGGGTGACTTCCTCTCGGGTTCCTAAACGAAGAAACACTATGTCAACTAAATATGACTTAAAATTTTAAGTCTTGTAACTATTTTATGGCGAAAAAGAACTACATAATTTTGCACTCACTGGGAGCCGAACCAGGGCCACTATGACCTTTCTTACCACTGTACCACCGTGCTGCTAGCTGCCGATATGCCCAAAATTTAAACTATATATAATGAACAGTAATATAAATTAATATAGAGTGACCCTAACATACAAATGAAAGCTAACCGCAAGCAAAATTGAATGACACTAACTGCAAGCAAAATGGAGTTACGCTAACCACAAGCAAAATGGAGTGACACTAACCGCGAGCAAACCTAACCGTGCTAACTGCAAGCAAGCAAGGTAAACATGTACAGCGGTTTATTAACACGTCTACCTTGTATAAGCAACATCCAGACGTCCAAACCCCATACTCCACCCAGGCATTGGTTTCTGTAGTATGAAGAGACTACGAGTATTTCTACTCCCCCCGGATGGGATGTTAGTCCATCGCAGGGTTACCCGCAGCAACTTTATTTTCAATTCAACAGCTCACATCAATTTGTAAAAATAGGCTAAAAAAATACTGTAATAATACATGGCTATTTACATCATTACCTTAAGTTAAAAATTAAATATACCGGTACCCATTTATCAACCTGGATGGAGAGAGGCACTGTGAGAGTTAAGTGTCTTGCTCAAGAACGCAACTTAATAATCCCTGGCAGGGCTGGAATCCAGACCACTTGATACAGAGTCCAGTGCACTAACCATGAGGCCACTGCAGATGTCACAGTTAAGAACAGTTGCTAAGAGATTGCTGAAGGCGATCTTTAGGGAAAAGCTAATTTGGAGTGTTTTGTAGTGCTAGATGGTGAATTTTGTTTGAGGGAGTGTTTGCTTTGAAAAAAACATGGTTTCTCGTGCGTAACTAATGCCAGTCCTAAGCTGCACTTTAGAATTTTAAATCCTTAAAACTTGAAAGAAAAGAGGAAGAGTTCCAATTTTTTTATGACTCAGAAATAACTTGGCCTTTTTTTTAATCATATGCACATAAAAGAGGAAAGCTACTGTAGAAAGTCTGTTAATACGGGTGTTTATTAGCTCATAACTTTTATAATAATGCAAGTTCCATAAGACCCATACATAGCATTGAGCACATGGACATTCTTAACTTATTGACTCTGATTATATTTTCAGATTTAGATGCCTTTTTAGTTTTAAGTTTTTTCTATTATAATGACTGGTCAAATATGGCCGTGATTTGGAACTTTTGCAAGACTCCTCAAATTATTGAACAAACTGTGCACGTTAAAGCGTACTGTTGGGAGGTCTGGTTTTCAAAATACGAGGATTAGAAACCTTCCTTAGCAACAAATTCATGACCATTTGGAAGTGAAGATGGACCTCCCCCCCTTTAAGGATCATGTGTGCTATATTGTTAGTATTTCTACATATATATAACCAACATGTAGCCCTGGTGAAATCCTTCAAGGACCTTTGAGGATCTTCATGGGCATCCTATTGAGGATTGCGTTCGTGCACGCGCACATTGAAAACATGGTGGATTTGCCTTGATATTGAGTTCTGTCAGTTGAAAAATGGCTATAGCCCACTAACGAGCTCAGGCACCCCAAATTTTTTTCCAGTCATTTTAATCAACTAATCATTAGCTTTGCGTGAGAAAAGACTGATCTGATTTCTATTGTTGAAAATTGAATAAATAAGGAAAATAGCAGTTCCACTGTAGTCTTTTCTATTTTGCAGTTCGATAGCCGTAGCAAGCAATTTGGTTCCAATATTTTAACAAGGATTCCTGAAGCTGTCTGTCAAAATCAAACTTAAAAAGGTTATTTGTGTCCGACACAAGTATTGACTGTCGTTTGAGGCGTGTTTTCATGAGTCTGGGCTCATAAAGAGTTTACAATAACTTGGAATGCGTTCTTGTAATAAACATTAAATAACGCTAAAATGGGACATTTTCAATGTCTCACTGCTCCTTAATGAGCATGGGCACCCCCCTTTTTTATTTTATAATTAAAGTTCTCATATGATAAATATTCATTGGACAAAAATCTATGTGCAGTTTTATTTCAGGGGAATTACCTTAAGTGGCCAGTTTTCAAAGTTCAGATCTTTTGCCCATGCAACGTTGTATTTGTTACCTGCATTAGGCGGCCACCCCTATTAGGTGGCCGCAGCTACCCTGTAGCAGTCCTATGTTTGTCTTTCTTTGTTATATTCACCTGTGTTGAGCAGCCACCCTTGAACAGAAACTAAGCCACATGTCATTTTATGCGGTATTTTATTGCATTTAAAATGCTATCCATCATCACTATAAAGAAATAGCATGTACAAAGTTACTGTAAGCTAATAATCAGCCGTTTAGTATCGTTAACGATTTCCACATGTCTGTAATGTGCTGAAGTACAGTTCTACATCATTAGACCACGCCCAGTGAGTATTTTTAGTGATCCTGTATTAACCAGCCAGTTCCTCAAGTCCCAAGGGTCGCCATTGTATACAGGTTCAACTGTATTTGATTGTGCTGGTACAAAACAAACTGAAATTGTTAATTCAATTGTTAAAGTGTTGCAGATATTTGTTCAGGTATTTAATTCTTGTCAATGTTGTTTGCATTTCTTGTATTATTTCAGAAAGTTCCAAAGGTGAAAAATATCAAAAACCCAGGATTTGATAATGAACTTTTAAAAGAAACCACATGCTACCTAAGAAATGGTGAGGGTATGGTATATTATTTAAGAAACAGAGAACATTCCTGGTGGTTCTATTGAATCAATAGAGTGTCTCTGTTGAGGAGGAACCATCAGTTGATAGTTTCCCATAGAAATTTGACGCTCTTAATTTAACAAATATTTGCCCAAAAAGTGAAGCTTCGAGGGCAAATATACTACTTTAAGAACATCAAAATTCCAAGGGGCAACTAGCAGACCGATAGTTCTGAGACATAAACACTCTATTTTCTTTATTGTTAACCACTAAATTTTTCTTCTGTGCATCAGTTCAAAAATCATATTACATACATTGCATTGTTTTCAACTTTTTTTATGAAAGGCAGGAAAGCCAAATGTAAAATTTGAGAAAGAAAATAGACAAAAACCCACTAAACGCAGATCAATTAAATTTTTATTCATGTATATAGTCGGTTAACAGCAAAAATTTTACGGACAAGTACTGTCCATCTGGATATTTTCTTCAGACAGCCACTATGGGCTGATAGTGTCTCTCTGCTGATGAACACTATCACATCACACGACTGATTGAAACCAATAAGAATCAGAGAAAATTTAGTGGTGAACTATCACAAGTTATAGTGACACATGTTGAAATTTGGGATAATGAGTAATGATGTGGGCACACAAGCTGTAGGAGTTGTTTCCACAGCATTGTTGTCCCAAACTTTCTATTTAAGGATGGTGCCTGCCAAGTAAAAATTAAAGTCAAATTAGGACTTTGTGGATGAAGAAGATTTCAGCAAGAGCTGTTGAAATCCAAAAAGAAAACTGTGGACCAGCCAAGAATTTTTCAGATATACTAGTTTACTTCTAAAAGACTGGAAAAGTATTTCTTCCCAAAGCCTAAGTTATAAAATAATACAAAAGCAAAAATATTTATAGAGATCTTTAAAATACATGAAAAATAAAATATATAATACATAAGAAACATTGTACAGTAGCTGCAACCAGGTTCAAATCAGATCATTCAATTGAATCATAGAAAAGAGAACATGTGCAATATTTGAACCATCTTGTTAGTGATCAATGAACTTTTTACCGATGCCATGCTTTTCCATTTTTTTTCTCTTTTCATTCAAACAAGAAAAAGCCTCATGTCTCGTTTTATCATGCTGAATTTAGTAAATGTAGGGTTTCATAAGGATCCATTGGAAGTTTTTTTCTGACAATAATTTCCAATCTACAAAGAAATGTAAAAATTGCCAAGTTTGGGGTCACCATGTCAATGCAAATTGTAGTTACTAGTTGTGAGTAGGTGAAAGTTGGAGTTAAGGGTTGGGAGTTTGATTTACCAGTTCCCGCTTTTCTTAGCCCAAATTAAAGCTCAGGAATCACTTTGTTTATAATACTACCAACCTGTTTAATATACAACTAGATTTTGACAGCTCCATTGTGGCCTGATTAACAGGGCTACACTGTAAAGTCCGGTGAGCTTCTCACCCAGACAGTGCTACTGCTATGCTGATTCGCTTGTAAGTCCGGCTTTACTCAGTAAGAGCACAGCTATTCACTGGAAAACATCGCATGAGGCTGATAAGGTTTTCTAGTTAGGAATGAATCAAACTCCTCCACCTTAAAATTATTTAGTTTTTATTAAACCACCAATGCCTCAACCTTTGTCCAATATCTTAGATTTTTGGTAATTGGGTAGCAGCTCTCACAAAGTCTGCCATCAGTGGCTTGAAGCCCTTTAAGAAAGCAAACAAAAGAAGCAAAACAAGACAGCTGCTACACTATAACAACAAACGGAATTACAAGTTTATGAGAGCTGCTACACTTCCAATGTATGAGTCAGTAAGTTATACAATTGAAGCTGTAAATAAATATTCATTTAACCAGCCGTACATAACTGAGTTGAGTGTGGGATGATCTGATGTCACATCTCTTCTTTATAATCTGCTAAAAAAAAAGTGCACCTTTTTTGCATGGCAAGTTTTTTGATGTATTTCATTTGTCATTTCTTTAATGTTAAGATATTTAATTACAATAATTTTACATACAATTTCTAAAGTTTTGGTGTCTGGATGTTTACAGGTTTGCGATGTGTTCATCCATATTACTTCACATTCACCACCTACTGCAAAGGACGCTGGGTGGGACGCAGCTTGATTGATGTGTTTAAGGAAGAGTTTCAATCTGAGACACAGGAGTATTACGTCAGTATAGTTATAGCGTTAACTTGTATCTAGCTACAGTACATGAATGTCTTGGAGATAAATCAAAGTCTCCTTGTATATAATATCAAGGGGACTGCATTGCTAAATCTGGGGTTCCATCCCTGTCGAAGTTCAGGTTCTTCTGAGTGTGTAAAAAAGCTTACTATTAAATGGCCTCTTACAAGTCAGGGACTTTTGACAAAGTTCACTTGAGTGGTTTATTTTAAATCTTTTTTTACAACACTCACTAGCTTCTGAGAACAAATTAAAACTGCAAAAATATAGTCAACTAAATATTGCTTTCAACTGTAAACCTTTGCTCACTGATGTGATGTTATACTGTTCACCCCACATAACTAGTCATCATAGAGATTTGGCTTTGAATCCTACCTGGTCTCAATCTCTTCCTTTGTAAGTTGCATGAAGTTTAGTTGTATACCTTACAGCTGTACCTTTATGAATGCTAATAAACCAAACACTGACAAGAATTAATTGTGGTATATATTTTAGCAGATGCTTGGTAATAGCACGAGTTATACAGTTTGAGTTTGTTTTCAAATGCATAACTTCTATTCCAAACTAATCTTACTAGTGATCAATGTTAGGCTCTAACTTGCTGTTAAATATTTTTCCCACAGGAGAAAGCAATAACGGCTGGAAAAATAACAGGTGCCAATCAAATGATAGACTAAGGTGCATGTTAGCCTAATTATCAAGTTAGTGTTTGCATTTGGTGTTCTTTTGAAGAAGTCTGTTAATAGACTTCAATTCACAGAAAGAAACAACAGAAATATGCTAACATGTGGACAGTGTATTATGGCTGTCTAACAGAAGAATAGTTAAGAGAAATTATGAAAGATAAGAATATCACAAAATAACTCAAGATCTCTGTAGTATAAACCATGTTTTTTTTTTTTAACATTAGGATGTAGTCAGAGACCCTCTAGGGAAATTGTTTGTGACACTCAATATTGTAAAGAAAATAACTTGAAAGGTTTATGTAACAATAGATTACATTTTTCTGCTGACATTTTTCACTGAAAACCACATAAAAATGAATGTAAGTTTTGAATATAAGTGGCTAATGGCAATACTTTATTTGTGATAAAATAACATGCACATGAATAACAAGGTTAGTTAGAGCAGTTTTCAATTGAGTGTCAAAAGTAATCAGGGAGGTAAGTGGTTTTGGTTTTGGTTTTACTATGGTTTGACATTGGTTGAGTAGTCTAATTGGTAAGTAATTGGTTTGATTTTAATTTTACGACACTCAATTGAAAACCCAGAGACTATATTTATATATATGTCTTGAGTACTCCTTTTTCTCTAAATTTGTTATGCGTGACGTGAAAGAAAACTGTGAGAAAGAAAATGCAAAATCCTGGGGATGAGAAGGGCATGAAAGTAGTGAAAACTGCTCTAACATTTGACACATGTTTATGTGTCAACAATTTCGTACTGAATATTCCATACTGAATGTCAGTGATGTTGTCTTCTTGCAGTGAATGGTGATGTGGCTTCCTGCAAAACAATACTTAAAGACAATGACATCATTTGCAATAAAGTTCACAGGTTTGATTAACACTCTTTAGTTCTCAGTTCATCTGATGATTCAATGGACCACTTTGATGATGTCACAATGACAATATCAACAATTTTTCACATTTTTCATGTACAAATATGTGAACTTTCATAAGAATCCATTGCAAATGCATGGAAATATGGGACCCCATATGTTTTTTTTTGTGTTTTTTTTTTTTTTGCAAAGAAATGTATACTAGGGTGAAAGGGATTGCTTGGTTTTGGGTTTCTTTTTTCGCTTATTTTTTGTTTGAAAAAAATCAGAAAAGTATTACATCATTGAAGTTGCCATTGAGCATGACTGGAACTTACAGTAATTTAAGGATGCTTATAAGAGACAGTGAGAGTACTTAATCAAAATTATTGGGTGTTTTCTTTTATTTTAACTTGCCAATGTACCTTCATGCTTCTCAAGACTAAACTAAGGTCAGGATTCTTTATGTTAATACGAGAGGAGAGACAAGTGTAAGGTGTCATATATGGTGCTTATTTTATGTTATAGGAGGGATATTCAGTTGAATATGGGCACTCAATTGTTTGACAGGGGGCACTGTTTGAAAGGTGGCCCTAAATTATCAATTAATTAAATTACGAAATTGCTAATTGTTAGGGTTATCCTTTGCCTTCAAAACCCAAAACAGGTTCAGTTATTTCCTCTCAAAAAGAACTTGTACTGTGGAAATCAAGTAAATATAGACAAAGACTTTTGAGTGTGGGAGATTTCAACAGAAGTAAGAAGTGGATTCCTGATCAATGCTGTTTTTCCCAAATTTATTTTGTGCTGTGCAATCATCATCAAATCTACAGAGGTTGTTGATCGTAGGTTTTCAAACTTTCACAACTCAGCAAATGGTATGAGATGTCTCCACTTTTGTACTCTCAATTTACGTCTACAGATATGCTTATTTCATACTTCATACAAATATTGGAAAGTTCCAACTCACCTTTTTATCTCTTCTACCCATGTATACAGTAAGAACTTACTGGTATCTTTTTTTCAGACATGAACCTCCTGTGGTGGGAAATCCTCTAGAAATTATTGAATTGACTGATGAACTAGTTGTCCTCAATAAACCATCTTCAATTCCAGTAAGTTGAAACTTAATTAAGTAAATTGTTTTCAGATTACCGTCAAACCTGCTTTAAGCGGACCCCATAGTAAGCGGACAGCAGTACAAGTCCCATTTTTTTTCTCACCCACTGTAAAAAATTCCTGTACTCAACAGACACCTATTTTAAAAGCGGACGCGGACACCTTAAACTTGACTTTTATGGTCATGTCTTTTGTTAAAAACCTGTATTAATGGACACTGAAAATAGGTTGAAGCGATACTGGATGTATAAATTTCGGAAAGTGTCAAAAATGTTCATGAAAACACAGACATTTCGGGTATGTGACCCTTCTTCAGTGTTTAAAAACCATTAAAATACGCTGTAGATTTGTAACTACGTTAGATGGGTGCGCGCACGTAGAAAAAATGCGCGTGCATTGTTTAAATGTAACTGAAGTTTATGTTTAGTCCATGTGGCTGCACTGTTCCTAGCCGAAAAATCAGCCTCATCTCCTGTTGTTTTTGCTGGATGTTGGTGCCACTACACAAACGCATACCACGCACCTGGACATCTGTGATACTGTGGCCCATAGAGTTGAAATGTTGGGCCACAGGAAATCCAGGACTAAAGTCGCAGGCCACATTGTCTTCATTGGCCGTTGTTTGCGTGGACGATCGATTCCGAAGGGTTTCAGAATCAAGTTTCACCCTACTAGTGCCGACCGTCACAATAAGCGTTTAAGCATGATTACCAACTCATGCTTTCAACGATCGATGCAAACCACAATCCAGAGCTTGAAGGTTAGTCAAAGACACATTTCCATCGAATTAACGTGTTTTTCTAATCATTTATGCGACACCGGCACAACAGCCCATTACCAAATGACTAGACAATTAATCTCTGAAATGAACTCTCATTTATATTCTGAAATGAAGTTGCTCAAAGACAGGAAACTTCATTCTCTCCAAAATAAGTTTTCATCCGCCCAACATTCCACCATAACAAATGCAAATGTGAAGGACAAAAAGATTGTTGTCACCATCCCTGAAGACCTTGAACTTACGGAAGCTGAAACTTCAGTCCTCAGTAAAAGCCTAACATTTGTTCCTGTGAACAAAAGGAATGACGAATACCAGGTCAAGGCCGATTGTGAGAAATACTTCCGCCGCCTTCAACTAAAGGTTTACTTTCATGGTGAAGCTGACAATGATCTTATAGCCAATGCACCACCAGCAGAGATGGATCCATTTGCTAATTTTGATGCCAAGGTATCTAAATGGACACCTCCCGATGGCCAATTCTCTGCTGTCAATCATTACATTGACCGCTGTCGTAGATTTGTCAACACACTTGATTTTAAGAGATCCCTT
>Ga0126338_10002474_pt1 | contig 12725 bp, 3 predicted proteins | sample OrbCmetagenome_2_FD_92529 | JGI IMG/M metagenome (GOLD analysis project Ga0126338, IMG submission 92529) | Coral microbial communities from Petempiche,Puerto Morelos, Mexico - Orbicella C C metagenome | ecosystem: Host-associated > Invertebrates > Cnidaria > Coral | place: Petempiche,Puerto... | reverse complement strand
TTATTATTATTATTATTATTATTATTATTATTATTATTAAGCGTTTTGATGCAAAGCATAACGGTTTTGAAACCAACTGGTCTGTATAGCTACTCACTGATGTTGCCTTTTACAGCTCTTTTACTACTGCCTCGAAGTAGACGCAACGTTTTCTGGCGTAGCTTGCTGCAGAATGACAAAGCTGGTGGCATGCCTGTGAATACTTTTGCATTCAGTTACTACTTAAGTTTTGATAGGAGGAATCGAAGTAGGGTGTTCAGAAAACGAATTAAACCAGCCGTGGCTTGTTTTATGAATTGGACTTTAGTTAACATTTTGTAAAGATTAGGTTGACTTAGGGTATTTCACACCAACTTACATATCTTGTTTCTTATGTATGTTACTGAGAACAATTTGGAAATTTCCGCCTTCCTTGACCTTATTCAAATCGGCTCCAGTCATACCAAGCATTCAAAAACCTTCCCACGTTATAAACCGATATTTCAAAGTTTTCCTGAAATTGCGTGCTTTTCTTCCTTCCCTCCCTCCGACCGTTCTTATTTCCTATGTAAGCTGTTACAAATGATATCTTCTTTTTTAAAGTGCATTTTCCTCGGCTTTGAAAACTTCACTTTCATTGTTCTACGCTCTTTGTTCGGGGATGTAAGCAACAACCTAGTGCAGCGAAGAACATAACAAGTCTAACATATTGTAACTTGTTTCCGTTTTGTTTCCTATAATGCCCTTGAAAACTTTTTTCTCTGCTTATTTGTCTCTAAGAAAGTAAGTGAAGCCCCAAAATCAGTAGACAGAAAGTACCACTAACCTCTTGAGAACTCGATCCTTTAGCAATGCAATTTCATCCACCAGCTTTAACAAAGGGTCAGCAAAGCTCGAATCTTCTTCCAACTGGTGCTTAAAAGTCCGACTGCAACTGAGTTTAACAAATCGTTATGGTCGCGGGAAATGTTAAGACCCCGAAAAGACCAGGCTGTTTGAGACTCCGGAAAACCAGCGGAAATAACGTACAGGAAGGAACAACATACCTCTGGTGAAGCGAACTACCTGGTCAGTGTTTTGCAAACTAAAACAAGCTAAAACAGGTTAGCTCTTGTCTTTGGCTAATATTTTCGGCAGAATGGCGTTTAACACAATTTTGAGCGTAGTACTCCATCTGTTTGACTGAAAGAATCTCCACAGGAAGTGTTATTTTTATTTGCGCTTGCTTGGGATAATAAGCAATATAAAATAAAAGAAATATGTATGTAATAAAGACTTTAAACTGCCTCGTGCGTCAAGTTTTGTGGTTTCTCTGTTGTGGCTTTGCTTTTGATTCAAACTTTCCGCTTTGGAGTCTGAAGTCGCAGGAGCAGGCTGAGTAACTTGAAAGCTATTTTGGCATCTAGAAAATAACATTTTAGCACTATTACTATTCTAAGTACTCATGGTTATTAGAAAGAGGAAGGCTTTTGTTACAAACCTTGTGGTTTGAAAATTGATGATTAAATAGGATTTTCATTCTGGGCTAATACTTTTAAGTCTTCCGATCATAATTCATGCATCAATACACAGCTATCTTGGATCTTAATAGCTTCTCCGTGTAAGAACCGACCACTCAAATTTTCGTGGAAAATGGATGGCCTTCATTTTTTCTCACACAAGTCAAGCAACATAGGCAATAAACAAAAATGGCCTTTTTTCGGGAAATTCGCTTTCCTTATTTTTTGAGGAATTTTTTATAGGTATACCTCAAAACCCACCCAAAATCGAAACTTGAAATTCGAAATTTTGGGGGTTACGTTATGCTTGCTTACAACTGAGTCGCACAAAACATCCTAACTGCATAATTCTTTTCTCTTTCCGCACAATTAAAAAGTACTTGCTTATCTCAAATACAAGTAAAGTTATGACGTTTTTCCTTATCCTCCAAAAAACGTTTTTGGCATTTTTGCTGAAATAGCCTCCAAACAAACAGAATTCTTTCAAAAGTGGGGCCTCTACATAATAACCCAGAAAGGGAGCGCAAACTCCGAAATTTTCAGCTGCTGAGTGAACGCGATAGTTTTTCCGAGAACTGCGTGGTGGATTTCACGATCGGCTGCATGACGTAAATGGCAACCGAAAGCTGTGTAAAATTAGAAACACGCACAGACCACAGGGGCGGATTTTTTTTGGAAACAATTTTGTCAAAATCTATTATTCTACGATTTTAAACAACAACCGTAAAGATTGTTTGTTTGACCGTATGTTCACAGTGGAAAACGGTCAATCTAATAAGTTAATGTAAAATCCAAACTAAAGTACAGTAACACAATGTTTTCTAAACCAACCAACGACCCATACAAAATGCAGCATATAATTCTTCTTAAACCCGCAAGAACGCGAAGGTACTAACGGTTTGAGCTTGACAATTTATTAACCGACACCGAAGTCGCGAAAGCATCACAACGAACAAGTTGAGATTTCATTGCTTTGCACCGGACATTTGATTGGCTGGATTTGAAAATGTTGGAATCTATTGTTTCAGTCCTGCCATCTGATTGGTTTTCATTGTCTCGGTGGCCCCGGTTTCAGTAAAGGCACCTTAATGACACAGTTTTTACTATCATCCTTGTTAAAATCAAGAGATCGTGAATGATGATCAATTGCACTCATTCTTGGAATTTCGACGCAAAAGAGAACAATGAGAGTCCAATTTTCGAAAAGGTTTCAGTATTTTTAAAAACGTAACATATCAGTATATATATATACTCAGTTTTAACTTCTTATATTACTTGTACCGTAAGGTTTAAGTTAAATTCTTCGACTGAAGGTTCTGACTCGGTCAGCTGTTAAAAGATCTCATAACAGCTTAGTTTAATGGAGTAATTTATCAATACCATTTATAATTCTTGTTTTAATTTTAACAAAAAGTGGTTTAAAAACAATAAACAACAATAATCGGTTTTGTAGCCTGCAGCCGGAGTGGGATGGTGGATAAGCGGGACCGAAACCCAATATACAAACGCGTTCTGTAGGCCATAGAATTTTTCAGTTATCAATGAACAATTAAAACCTGGCGAGTAGGCTTAACTTTTAAAATCTCAGATATGTCTGTTGCGGATGATCCTAATTCGATGGTGGAGGCTAACACAGTTCAGCCACTGTAAGAGGAGAAAGATTAGAATTAATAATGAAAAACGAACGATCGAATGTCTAACGACTCTTTTCAATCTTTTGTATACGTGTGTATGTTGGCTGGCTCCGGTTTTACTGTTGCAATGCTGCGGTTGCCTTTTCAAATGTGCTTCAATTTATAGGCGTCACCCTAGAACAGTTTTGAAGCCCGGCAAACGTCAGAGGAGCAAACACAAAAAATATCTTAATTTACGTTAGAAGGTTCACGACCGCAGACAATCTTTTGTTTTGCGCTCAAACACTATGCACGAAAAACGTAGGCAAAACGTTGCGTTTCTTTTGGCTAGTTCTTCAGTTAGAAGTAAACATCTATTGTGTTTTATTCACAATCAAGGTCAAAAAAGCGAACAAACACATTCAACAAAGAAGTTTGTCGAGCTTCATAACCGTTCCTCGCAATAAGTATCGCTATAAATCATAGCACTAGTCACACAGTGATTAACGTTACCAAAAACCATCTGCCTAAAGTGAAATTCAGTCTGAAATTTATTGGCGGATCATTACAGGAACCCAAGCTGTCACGCTTTTTTAAGCACAGGCAGTAGTCCATGACCATGGGCTCCTGGCACAGGAAGCTACACCGCTAAACAGCTTAAGTTGGTCAGGGTGCTTAGTCATTGAGTGACCGCTATTTTTAAAGACTTATTATCTCTATACCGATAATATCAAATCTTCAGTTCATAGGATTAAATAAATAAATGAAAAATAATTTGGATTTGTTCCCTGAGGCATATAACCTTTATTACTCATTCAGCTGTGAAGGCTCATTTTGTTTCAAAACACCGTCTTAATCCCCAATTTCTCGATTTTGCTACTCTGTGATTATCTAGTTTGCGCTTGTCGTGTGTCTGTTTTCATGAATTTGAGCGCGAACGGATAATCTTTGCCTTTGCATAGGAGTTGCATTTCCAGTCAGCTAACACACCTGGTGTATTACGGTTTAATAACGAAATGAATTTCACCTGGAGTTGATAAGATAAGAATTTAAAAAAGAGATAGAAAGTTAAAAAAAAGTCGAGCATCCTGGAGTGTGTTTGCAGTTCTACTGCAGCTCTCCCGCTGAGCCTGTCTGCAACATTTGTCAATGTACATCATCCATAACTCTCCCCTCCCTCGGAGACAATTCTAACGTTGCTATAAGGCAACTTAAAACACATCTGTGACGCTACTCGATACAACAAAATGTAAGAAGTTTTTAAATAATAAGCTACAGAGCTGCCTGGAATTCGTGTCAGTGCAAAGAAGCTATTTACCCCGGGGGGTCGAAGATAAAAGTCAGACAAAGTTCCTTAACTAGCGACTGGTTAACTTACATATTTGGCACGGCTATTAAAGTTTGGCGTTCAGTGTTGTATGTTAATAAGCTAAATTAAGTGACCGATTCTGTCATGTTTTGTCTAGTGGTTTCACTTTATAATATTAGTCACCGAGAATTTAAATACCGCCTAGGCAACGGGTTTTTCAGGCAAACGCCTTAAATAGTGTGCAATAACAAACTTCAACTTGAGCCTTGAATATTTGTCAAATCCTTATAACTTTATTCCAGGATCGCTTTCTGTGTCAATTTTGCAAGGTAAGTGGCTGATTAGAAACTGACTCGGTAACCAGCTAAAGCAAACTTATAGATTTGTGTTAATTAAGAAGTTTAAAATTCTTTTCAAGTAAAAAGATTTATCAGGTGTAATAACAGTAGTATTAGCAGCTACTGATTCTCTTGGTGCTAACTGTTCATAAATTAAGGCGAAAAATGTTCCAAGTTTGGTATGTCTTTTTTAGGCATCTTCGCTCATGTCGTTAAGCCATCTTTACTCCAATCGCAAAACTAAAACAGGAAAATGCCAAAATAATATGACGGTATTTCACGTTCATTCTACCACGCAAAAGACCCAAACGCCTCCTTAACTAGAACATTGTTTTGTACTATCTCAGGATTGTTTTGAAAATTACGTAATGAACCGGCACAGCACCAAACGCTAGTCGCGGCAAACTGTTTGTTAATAAGAAATAGGCCATTGACCCTACTCTAGTCTAAACAACGTCAATCGAAATCAGTCGCCGTGTCTTTTCGCAGCATCAGGTAAACAAGATTTAGACTGCAAAGATAAAATGGTGTACACAGGCTGATTGCGGTTTGCTCTCCTGTTAATGTTCTTAGGCAGGAGGAACATGAAAAACATGTGCTATAAAAGAACTTTGAATTAGAATTTATTCATTTCTTCATATATCGAGGTCAAAATTCGAAAAATAAAGACAAAATTGCGTTCGTTATCTCAAGTTTTCACTAAGTTGCTCTTGTTTCCATTTGCTAGGCCTGGCTCAGTTCAGTTCATTATTTGGTTACAGCGTTGTCTCTTTTAAACGCTGTATCATTTCGCTGCTCACAACAGGCCTTGACCAGTCATGCCGCGGTTATGTGCAAAACCATACTGTGAGTCTCATGCTTGCGGAACGAGAAAACTGATAAGAAATCTCGCAGTAATCTTGATTTACCTTTCCCTGATCAAATAGAAAATACTCCACGCTTCTGCCGTTTCACGTTTCAGATTTCTTCTCTATATCGCCGACTTTTCTCTCGTTAGATAAGATATTACCTTCTTAGTCAACCCTGAGGGGGGGTGAAAGTGTTTCGACTAGCTCGCTTCATAAGCTTTCATACGAACTGACCGACTTAGCCGCTGGAGTTTTGATCCATGTAGAAGTAAATCTAGGGACACTATCAGCAAATGAATGTTCTCAAGCAATGCCATTCTCAACGTTGATTCGGTGTAAAGAACTATGAGATTTACTGTCTGAATTCATTTAAGCCCGGTCCTCACTTTCGATACTGGCATAAGCTTATGCTTGTCAGGCTTATGCTTGCGTTGCAAGTAAGGACCGAGCTTTATGCTTATACTTATGTCGCTGTTATGTCCAGTGAGGATATGGTTGGCATAAGCGTAAGGTGCTCGCTGATTGGCTGAAAGTGTTTCGCTTATGGTTGCCTGCTTGGAAAGTGAGGACCGGACAGTCACTGCAAGAAGCAATGCTTTCCATTTCTTGTTGCACCGGACAATTGGGACTCAGTTTTCCAATGTTGTAAGGGAGGGTGGGAGACTTTTCCGTGAAAGCTAAAATTGTAATAAGGGGAAGGGTAAAGAAATAGATGACGTGCCTGTATTTACAGACCGATGAGCAATATACTGTAAGGGTAATTATAAAATGTTCCAGCATGTCCAAATAGTGTGTTTATTAATGAGGGGAGAGCAGGGAATGGAAGCCATTTTCTTAATTTTACAGGGAACAGTAGGGCTTAAGAGAAAATGTTGCACAAGAACCAAAACATTGCAGTAATTAGTAGCACATATAATTAATATTTAGGAGACTGGATGCAAGAGACACTAAGCTACATTACCTGACACTGCTGGTCATAATTATCTAGCTGTACAATTTCTATAAGACATGCTATAAATGACAACTGTGGTAATTAAGCTTCAAACTAAAATGTCTCGCCAGCTTGTTCTGTTCCCGACTCTAATGACGCTATCAGTGAGGTCTTTAATTGTCATATCGATAGCCTAGCTAATAACTTGGATTTGTTCACAATAAGGAATATGTCTATCTTATCCTACGCTTTTCTGATCTCCCTCTCCCCCTAAAACCTACATGAATTTTATAAATTTCAATGTTACTTGCGGACAGTTTGCCTGTACCACAAGTTCTTTCTTTGGGAGATGGATTTGGAAGAAAATACATCGCGGACAGGTAATTCCGGTACACTCTTTCTTTTTTATAAGACTATGTTTCATAAGAATATCGACGCCGAAATTTGTGAAGTTTTAAGGATATTTTCGGAATAAACCCGAGGCTGAGATTTTGAAAAGAATATTGTACTTACAATGCACTCATGTTTCTTAACTAAACCATATAAAATTCTTCCTTTCTTTAAACGGCAAACTAGCCAAAACTGGCGACAAAAACAGTACCAGCGGTATGTTCGATACTAATAACATTTCTACAAGAAGTTAAGTATCATATCAGGCTTAGATACCTTTAGGCTGACTCCAAAATTAATTCAACACCATCCTGACGCCGTACACATTCAGTCGAAAGCAGACATGTTCTACGCTGTAATCTGAAAATATTCACAAGAATATTTTCAGCCTAAAATCGGCAGAAAAATAAGAATATTCAGCCTCGGGCGGAAAAACAATATTCTTAAGAAAAATAAAGAGTGTAGTAATACTAGTCTCTATGTATTTCTAATATATTAATTACTTCTTATGAGAAGTTTAATTTGTTTATTCATGAAGACAATTTGGCCTCGTTAATTAGTTGTTTTACTCTCAACATAATCTTGGCGTAAGCTTGTATTTATAAAAGGAAAGGAATTAGACATTGACATAACAGATCAGAACGGCATACTCCTAACGTGATTCGTCGCTGTCCGTTTGATCCTTAAGCCATTCAAACAGCCTTACAGCTGTCGCCTCCTCTTTGTTGAACCAAGCATCTGCCTCCTCCACATATGTTCTCATAGCTTGTGCTTTGTCACTTTCGTAAGCGTTCTTAGTTTTGCCTTCTGTGTAAGATCTTGTCTGGTTGGTACGAAAGCAGTGATAACCAGTGTCGGCTGGCCATGGAGTTAATTTTCTATGATTTTCGGTTTCTGCCAAGTTGCAACCGGCTTTTTCTGGTTGGTCGATTTTCAGGTTTGCGAGCTTAGCTTGAGTGACCTGCGGCAGTGAGTTAGCTCTCGATGCTTTAATGTGTCCAACACCGCCTTCTCCTAATGTTCCACTTGCTGAAAACGACAACGGAAAAAGTTCTTCCATATTTTCTGTTGAAACTGGAAAAGAGTTTCTCCTGCAATCTTGTAAAGTACTTTTGATAATGGGAAATGTTGATTTTGCACTTACGCTCTGAGGTAATACATGATTTGTTCCAGTCTTAACGCAAGCCCGGCCTTGAAAAGACGTTTGTATCGTTCCCTCGCTCTCGTCATCATATGAATGCAGTCCCTGCAGTCTCTTAATTTTCTTACCAGCTGTTGGTTCAAGGGTTACCTGCGTTTCCTGAAGCGAAGGAAATTGAGTATTCCTTGTCTCTACCGCACTGTCGCATCCTTTAATGTCTTTAATCGAGCTTCCTTCGACACACGGCTCCATGCAAGATTCAGCCCCGGGATTGATACAAAACTTGGCCTCGTCAGTGAAATCCTGCGAAGAGGAGCCTATGTATGGTACGTGGATGGAATGTCTTCTGCCGGCATCAGCTGATAAGTGTTTCGGTAGCTTTGTGTCGAATGAGCTGTGTCTAAAATTCACAAAAGAGGCGCTTATTTCTCTTATTCCGTCTGGCAACGAAGAAATGCGCGGTCGTGTTTTGAATCGAATCGGTTTTGCCTCATCCATGGTTGTTATGTCGCTAGTTTGATTGTCATTCTTTCTTAGGTACAGCTCGCTACACTTGCATTGGTTAGCTCTTTCCCAAACTAACCGCAACACAGAAAAGGTCAAGCACAGGTTTGCAACTCTTGCTGCTCGAGTAGACAATTCGGGAATCTGTGAAATTTTACAATAAGATGGTTTTCATTTGTTTTTCTTCTTATCCATGTCTCCGTAAAAAGATATCATGATTGTTTTTTATGTCATGACATAAATTTGCTTATCTGTTTTGCTATTGGTTATTTGGTTATGATGGAGGTCGTGTCAGGTAATTGACTTCCATGAACGTATTTTTTAGCCATGCCTTGCTCCGTTTTGACTCTCTTACTAATAAAAATTTTAAGAAAGTTTCGAAAAGCTGGATGGCTACAAATGAAAGAAATTAACATTCAGATCTAAGCCTGCCCCCAAGGCTAATCGCAACAGAAAAATGCTGGTTAATGGTTTTCGTTTATGTTCCTTCATGTCACTGTCTTCAGACAGGTTATCCTTATGAAAGCGAAAATGTATTTGTTTCTCATTAAAACAGACTAAAACTAGTAGGCATTGGATTTTGAACCCAATTTGACACAATGACAAGTAATTACAGCAGTTGAGATGAGAGTAGAGAACGCCCTCTTGCGGTAACATAATGGAACTAAACGATGCTAAAAATGCTATCTCTTCATTTCTGTGTACTGACCCCAAAAGCCCCTAAATATTTAATATTATCGCTGATCAATTGAAAGCACATCATGAAACGTACCGGACCGACGTTAGACACTGATTGTATGCAATACTCGATACCTTAACAGATATTTTCGCACGAATTAACCTTTTGCACATTGGTTCTAGCGCGATACTGGTGAAAAGAATTGACTTGATAGCATGCCAATGCTTGCCTTCCGCACGCATGACCAGGCAAAAACAGGTGATCGTAATCACTCATGACAAAAACTCTATTTATAAAGAACCAAAATTGTCCAACTAGTTTATAAGCGGCAAACATACGATAATTTTAAATTGGGCAAAGCGATCCGCCCTTTGCAATTGGAAACTACTAATGTTCTGAGAATTACGCTACTGGCACCCCCAAAATCTATTATAGCTTATATCGCAATCTGTTAATGGGACAAAGAACTGGCAGCTTTTCAAATTGGACCCTTGCTGGATCTGTTAGCTTGAAAATCGTTTATCTTTGATATATCACGGTTTTTACGTGAGTAATTTCAAGTTATAGATGATCGATTTAAAGCTAATTCAAAACAAAATTGCACACGTGAATTTGTTCAATTTCTTTGTTTATAATCCTCCCACAAGTCAAGTCAACCGGCTAACTTTCTGAATGAGTACGTTCTGGATAAAACATTGCTACGTGCTAGAAAGCAGCTGCCTCGATTTATTTTTTTCGTTTCTTGGAACAGTTATACCACGATACTGATCCTTTTAAAATGCTATCAAAGCTAGAAAAAAGAGATTTCGTCGGCTAACAGCTCAAAATGCCCCAAAGGTTTATTTTGCGACTTTGAACAAAATAAAATGGAAACTATGTTTTAATTGGAAACACGATGTACCTTCAAAACTGAAAGGAAGCAACGTTAAAAAGACCTTAAACAGGGTTAAACGCAGACGCAACTTATTGAGTGAAATCACCTTAAGTATTCGTCTATAATTTTAAACTGTGATGGCGGTTTTGTTTTACTCGTGTGAGTTTACATGTGTACTTACTGGTCCGGATCAGAATTACTGCAAGTCACCAGAGCGTTTCGGTGAAGTAGTTCGGGATCACGTACCTCAGAATTCAGTCGCTAAGTTAGAAGTGAAAAGGCAGATGGGCTAGATATGAACTCCAGCGAGAGAAAAAGATCGCTGACGAGCGAAGTCGCGGATGAAACTACGAAGAAAAATGGTTTTGAGGAACGACGGCTTCGAAGAAAACTTGAAGACATTGAGCAGCACGCTCTCAAACAAAAGAAGAAACGCAACAACGAACAGCTGGAGTATGCTTTGGAACACCTTTCTCTTGAAGATATGGACACGTTTAACAGTCTCACAAGGAAGATTCTCGAATCCAATTTTCTTCCACCAATTAATCGTAAACCAAGAGGGAGTAACACTGAAGACCAACGTGGGGGAAAAGATGATTTACTGGTAGAAAGGCTAAGAGGCTCTAAGATGATAAACAAATATCTAAAAAGTCGAAAATCAAGAAAGCTGACTAGAAGTTTGTCCACAGACTCAGGACTAACGCCAGGTCCTACGAATGGAAAGAACGAGCCTGGTCCCTATTCTGCCTACTTATTTAAAAGAAGGGTTGTCGAATCGGTTTCTCTTCCTACCCGCCGACCGATAGCCACAGCAGACGTTCCCAGACTTGATGAAGCGACGCGTCGAATACATTTTGCTGACAATAAGAATGAGAACATTAAGTCACATTCAAAGCGTGTAGCTCAAAATAAAGCATTCCCAAGGCCTGTTGGCCCTCAACGGAAAATTCAACACAACTGTCTTAGTGAGGCTATAGAGTACAAACTTAGAATGCGCGAATTGCAACGGAAATCGCTTCAAGAAAGCAGCTGAAAGACAACTAAGCGCTATGTTTTTCTACGGCATTTTTTCGCTCACTTAGCAAAAAATATTCAACGAACTGAACTGCTGCAGGGAAGGATCAATGCAAGAGTGACTGAGCAAAACGTTGTCAGTTCATGTGTCGTGTGTTTCAGTATGCCGGCTTGTTTTAACAATTTGTTATGAATGTATTTTCGAAGAAATCATTTCTCCTGGCTCCGTGTGCGTGTATATTCCAAATGCGATCTTGTTACTAACAGTTTGGTTTTCTATAATTCTTTTACTGTGTTGGAAGTTTTGTTTGGTCGTGAAATTAAACTACTCGAACTAAATGTAATTTAACTTGTATTGGTTTCCATGAACCCTGTTTTTATTTATTTATTTATTTTTTTGCTAGCAGTTTTTCTCTAGAGGCGTTCATATTTGTCAAACTTTTCTCCACATCAACAATCAGTTCTAATAGGGAGAAGTTCTCTCTTGAATAGGACACATAGAGCCACCGAATACGTACCAAAAGTGGCAAATGAAGTTTATTTAAATACCTTGTTCAAGAGCCAGATTCTCTTGAAGAGGAATAATGAATATGCATTACAAACATTAACGAGAATTTCGTTGCTGACCAAAAATTATCACGTGTTCTTCCCGTGTTGTTCGTATAGAATCATAAAGTGCACGATATGCTGATTAGCAGTTGTGCTAGCTTTCATACACATTGAGCTTCGTTCTGTTGTTTTGGTTTTGCTCACTGAGGATCGTTAATTGAATACGAAAACAATAACATCGAATAGCGCTTCTGCCAGTCGAGCCTGTAATAATAAAGAAACGGCTGTGACATATAATCAAGATGATAGCCGATAATGAAAATTCCAGAAGCGCAGAAAAACTTCGGTTAACACTTGTTATTGACTAGTTAAACATTTCCCGGGCATTTTGTTTTGAAAGGTAAATTTCAAATCAGAAGAGTGATTGCTTCACTTCCTTGTTGAAGACAAACGTTAACAGAAGCAATATCGAAACCGCTGAATGTTGAACAATGAACTCATTATCAGACTATTAGTGGTGTTCCTGTGGTTGAACTCTTTCAATATCTTGCTACTGCTTGAAAGTGATTACAGCTAAGGTTGGTCCGTAGAATGAAGACTGACTTATGGACTCTTTCAACGGTTCGTTATCAAATTTACATTAATATGCTTCTGTCTTTACTTCAAGAACTGCCGCATGATCACTGAGAACAAAAGCGGTACTTAAACACGTGATGTAAACATGCTACGAAGACAAGCAATATCGGCAAATAACCTTTTTAAAATGCTTAACCTCTGAATTTGGCCCAAGGGATACTTATGTAAACAAAGTAGAATCACCACAACACTCTCTTTTTTTTTTTATTGGTACGAGGATACAACAGAAAGAATGGTGTTCCTTCCTATAGCCATTTCCGGCTCTTTGTTTCTTGAACACCTTTATTTTTTTGGTTATGTTATATGCGTACAGCCACTTCCACAAGCATAGGTCCAGCGTCTTACAAGATTTGTCAGCTGGTTCCTCTTATGTAGTCATACTGATTCACAAGAGTAGATTTAGTTCTGCAACACACCACCA
>Ga0126338_10002473_pt1 | contig 12726 bp, 13 predicted proteins | sample OrbCmetagenome_2_FD_92529 | JGI IMG/M metagenome (GOLD analysis project Ga0126338, IMG submission 92529) | Coral microbial communities from Petempiche,Puerto Morelos, Mexico - Orbicella C C metagenome | ecosystem: Host-associated > Invertebrates > Cnidaria > Coral | place: Petempiche,Puerto... | reverse complement strand
TGGTGGGTAGGTCGGTCGATCAATCAAGTGATCAAGCAGGTATTTGCTCACGCATATCGTCTGAGCGAAAAAGTTCGAGCAAAATTCATAAATTCATAAATTCATAAATTCATAAATTCATAAATTCGTAAATTCATAAATTCGTAAATTCGTAAATTCGTAAATTCGTAAATTCGTAAATTCGTAAATTCGTAAATTCGTAAATTCATAAATTCATAAATAAGGTCTCTGAAGAGTCTCTTGGCTGAGACGAAACGTCGCGTTAGACTTGCCACGATCCTTTTTTTTCACAAGTATTTGACAATTCTGTTATTATAAAAAAATCATATCCCATAGAAACAATAAAAAAAGGTTTGAAACCGTGAAGTCCTTACTATTTTAAAAACTTAACATACCAAAATACTTAACTACCAAAATATTATAACAACGATAAAAAAGTGACATGCTAAATGTTCTTTTTCAGTTATGAAATGTGATAAATTGAATACGCCAGCCAATGTGGTCATGTCAGGATGTGGAAGGGCGTCAATTTCCTATGGTGATAAATGCCTGTTTTACTGTGAACACGGATACAAAGCTGTAAGTGGAACAAAAGAGAGACATTGTCGGGAAAATGGGACTTGGTCAGGTTCACCTCTAACATGCACAGGTAAGTTGTCAAGCGGCACTGTTTCTCAAGGACCGATGTTAAGATGATAGACCCGGACCCGGACCTGGATCCGGACCCCGACCCGGACCCGGAACCCGGACACCCAGAACCTGAACAGATTAAAGCTGGCATTTACATTCTAATGTCGACGAACCACTTTCATTTTTGTCGGGTTTCATATTAACTTAGCAAATATAGTAATGCACCTTCGTGCTTTTAAAATGTTTTTCTGTTTGTTTATTTAATGTCAGTTGTCCAGTGCAGCTCCCTAACTCCACCTGAAGACGGCAGTGTCACACCAAGTCAGTGCCTCAACAACCCTCCATTTGGAACTCTTTGTCAATATACTTGTCAGAGAGGATACCGAGTCATCGGGTCACAAATACGGGTTTGCTCTTCTTCTGGCAAATGGTCGTCCAATGCGCTCGTTGTTTGCAAAGGTACTGGACAACATTTCTTTCACTTTTAAGGAGTTTTTGTCTGCAATTATAATAGAGATGTTCTGAATCGTGTTGGTGTTAATCGGATTGTTTGTTGGAGAGTTAAATAAACGATAGAATTGCCCTTGAAACAATTACAACAGTCGAATGTTTTGACGACTGATTGGTGGTTTTACTCTTTTCTCCAGATTAAGACAATCTGAAAAAGTATATCTTAGCAAGGGCTATTGGAATCCACAAAGAAAACTGGGGGTAGCGAAGCATTTTTCCGAGCTGATTTTTTTTTTTTGTGACAGATATTCAGAAACCTGCGTTTACGCTTTGTCCTGGAAACTTTGAGGAATATGCTGACAGTGCAGTGGACTACACCACAATAAAACTGCCTACTATCAATGCTACAGACAATTCAGGTCAACAGCCTCTTGTTAGCTGTAGTGGAATACGAGACAAGTACTACATCGGAGAACACGTGGTAAGATGCATTGCTAGGGATGGAGCGGGAAATGAAGACACATGTAAATTTTCAATTCAAGTGAGATGTGAGTATCTTAGTAATCTTTGATTCCAGTGTTATCATTAATCATTTCGAGCAAACCTCAATGTGATCACCGATGCTGAAATCATGTTCTAAATTACATTAGGCCTGTCCCCGGCGATTGTGTTCGTAAAATGCTGCAAATTAAAGTTGCTTACTGGAAAACCAAAACGTTGCTAGAAAATTGCCAAAAATTCAAAAAGTACCTACCTAAATTTCAAAAGATGTCGCTTAAATTTCTTGATATTTTTATATACCCGTTAATTAAAAGCTTCATTTTTCGTTCTTCAAAGTAATTGCTAACATCAGTCAAAAAAAAAAAAAAAGCTTGAAACTTAGCTTTAAAGAGTTCCTCGCAAATATGGGCGAAATTTTAAGACACTGTTAAGTCTAACGGAACAAAACGCATGGTTCATTTGACCTCTTGCCGAACGCTGTCAACTGACTGGTTATGTGCTCAAACTTGGTTGATAAACATTCATTCAAGAAGTTCGCATAAGTTGAAGTTTTATATGAAATCGATGACTTTTTCATGATTGATACGTGCTCTTAATCTTTACTTTGCTCAAAAGTTGCTCAGAGAGGCAAAACCTGCTTGAGGTTCCTAGAACAAAAAAAAAGGTTGCGCCAAACGCCAAAAGTTGCTCAAAAGTTGCAAAGAGCACAATCGGGACAGGCTTATTGTCAATGTCTCATACTTTGGAGGATTATCCCCTGGTACTAACTTATTGCTTTGTGGAATATTTTTACATATGAGTACTTAGGTAACAAAACTTTTACTTTGTTTTTCGTCTATTGGAAACTACAGAAACACCCTTGGATCCGTGTGTAACTTTGGATATAGGACTTTGATTCCACTTTTACTATTAATCATTTTGAGCGAAAGTCATTATGATCACAGGATGCTGAAAACATGTTCCCATGCAGTATCCCTTTGAGGATGTCCTTGGCTCAACTCTTAGTTTATCGATTCACTAATTAGTTATTGTCCCATCAATGTATATTAGGCAAGGAAGCCCAGGGAAGCCAATAAAGCTTACGTAAAGTATCACTTTAAATACCTAAGTCTTAACAAGAGAATAAAAATAAATGCCACCGGTACACAAAATGATGATAATTTTGGATGAAAAGAAAATACTTTAATTGGAATATATAATTTTTTTAATCAAAATACTTTATTTGCATTTCTTGCATATTCTATTCAACATAATTTTATCTTGCTTAGCAGTCATCAAGTCGAAACTGTTTTCTCCATTACCCACTACAGACTTGTTTTCTAATTAAATGTAACTTAACATTTGTTTTCTTCATGATTTTGTTTCTTCGTTAACCAAAACGAATCTTATGTATCTGAAATAAGTGTAATTAATTAAGTTAAAGTGAACTTGAACTTGAATTTGTGGAAAACGTTTACATGTAATATATCAAACACGAAAGTCCGTGTTTGACCACATTTCCAAACACCGAGAAGAGGGTTGAAAATACGACTCGCAGCGGAGTATTTTTGACAAACGTCGAGGAGTTTTGTAATATGGTCAAACGCTGTCTTGAGTGTTTGATATTATCTTCTCAGTCGAAACTAAAACTGAGGAGAAAACGGAGAAATAAAATCGTAAAAATCTATGCTAATTACAATCATACATGTATATCCAAACACCGTCACAGTGATGGTTTCCTTTGTTTGACCTTGATCAATTATTAATGAGTTTGAGAGGTGTACTTCTATAATGACGCTTTAATTTTATTTTCACCTTTTTTTATAAAAGTTATCTACTGTTGGCCTCCTTTTCCACCTCGAAATGGCTTCATTATCGGTAACTGCAACAACACACTTGGTTCCGTGTGCAGCTTTGGATGCAAAGAAGGGTACATTTTACAGAATGGAGTTACGAAGCGCACGTGTGTGCTTAAGGCGCCCGATCAAATACTAGGACACTGGGACGGAACTGAACCATCTTGTAGAAGTAAGTTTAGGATTTGATTTGTGATATATTTTTAAAATATCCAGGTAACTACAACAATAACTTTTATTTACTCGCAGATTTACAGTTTTTTTTATATTAGTGAAATGTAAAGACAAAAAAAAAAGTGTACTATATGAGTCTGGAAACTGAAGTAACCAAGGGTTTTCTAGTCAGCCTCCAATTGTTATGTTTCTATGGAGTTTTAAGAGAAAAAAAGCTATTAAGAGAATGAGATATGTACATAAAATTGGAAAAAAGGAGCTTATAGAAGTATTACCAGGTGTCTAGTTTAAGCAGGAAAGATTCCAAGAAAAAATTCTTTCATGTCCAAAAACGAACTAAAACATTTCTCCTAAGGTTATTTTTTCCGGGGTTCAAAAAAAAAAATTGTCTACACATGGATGACATAATGCGTTGTTTGCTAGTGTCAATGTCACACGGTTGGCTATTAGTCTCTATTTCAGTGAATTACCGTCCGTCTCATTAATTCAATATGTAAGGTCACTGTAACTATGTGAGGTTGCGCCTGCAATTGTGACTCAGAGAGATTTTCCGCCAACTTTGAACGGAGAAGACGTACATTTTCGGGGTTTTCTATTGCAAATCTTCTTAAGTAACAATTTAATAGCGCATTTCTGGGGTGCTAATTTTATTTTATTCTTACCATTTCAATGTAAGATTGAGTGTTTTCTATATCATTTAATGAAAGATTAAGTGTGTTTTATTCATGTGAAGTTCAAAGATGCAGTGTTCTTTCGGCTCCCGAGCATGGCTGGATCTCGCCCTGGTTTTGTTCTACTGAAAGGCCTGTTCAAGGATCATCTTGCAAAGTGGGTTGCCACGTTGGATTTAGAGTGGTCAGTGGCGTGGATCAATTTTTCTGTGGATCAAATGGACAATGGAGTAACGACACAAGCAAAATTCTGCAGTGTGAAGGTAAGCTACAACTACGCACTGATAAGGCACGGCCATCGAACAGCCAAAGGCAACTCAGAAAACTTGGAAAATAAAGTACTTCTTACGCTAAAGTTAGTGTACGCACAATTAATTAGTCAATAACCCATGAGGCGAAGCCGAAAGAGTCGAATGGGCTATTTATACTTGATATTTCATTTGTGTTTGGTTGTCTTATTCGAATATTGCCCTTTTGCTTCAATCGTTTTATTTTAAGCTGCACATTCAGACTCCTTCGACTTTGGAATTCAAACAGACAATATATGCACAATTTGGGTCTTGCTTCTGACCTAAATCCACGCGCAGTATCTTATGATTTCCGTACTTGCAACGGAATACTCCCGAAAATTCATTTTTTTTTTTTAAGAATTGAAGCTGTCGCACTGAAAAAGAAAAACACAGATCAACCCTTTTTGGGAGGTGCGGCGCGGCCTAATAATCAGCGGAGCGGACTCCTGATTGGGCTGGGCTTTGAGCCCTAGCCGGGGTCAGTGTATCCCACAAAAACCAGTGAATTAGTTAAATGCTGGGGGTAACCTTGCGAAGTTCCTGTGCGGCTTTCTCCCGGGTCCTCACGGTCAATTGATTTCGGTGACGTATCCCAGACGAACGGCCCGGAGTAGCCTAGACAATAACAGAATGCGCATTTGTTTGGATGTACAGGCCCGCAAATGATACCGGCCGCCCGTAAATGATCCCCGGACGGCAAGTGATCCCAAAATTGTATCGCAAATGATCCCAGGACCGGAAATAATCCCCGGACCGGAAATTGTAGCCTCGATGGAAATGTATGGACTCAGGAATTTGGACAGTAGATTTAAAACTTATGTCATCTATTTTTTTAATTACTGTGAAGCTCAGAAAACCGAGAACACATTGATTTGATTCTGAAAGGTTAATTGTGAACTGAACCAATCACGAAGTTCAGGTCAACTTTAGTCGTTCTTACCAAATAAGTCAGTCGGAGAAAATGCCGAGTAATGATAATGATGATGATGATGATAATGATGATGACGATGACGATGACGATGACGATGACGATGATGATAATGATGATGACGATGACGATGACGATGATGATGAGGATGATGATGATGATGAGGAGGAGGAGGAGGATGATAATGATGATGACGATGACGATGACGATGATGATGACGACGATGATGATGATGACGATGATGATGATGATGAGGATGATGATGATGAGGAGGAGGAGGATGATGATGATGATGACGACGACGACGACGATGATGATGATGATGATGATGATGATGTGATACAAACTTTTTTATTTGACATGCACGTCAACTAGAAGCCTAAGTGGCCAACTCTATCAAGTTTCAAATGCTAACTGGTTGAGACTTATAAATTCTGTTCAACTACGGCGGAATGTTTTAATAGTTCAGACTAAGTTAAGTTAATTTCGCAAGGTAATTACCGAACATGGAACTTTTCAATTTTCGGGTTTTTGCCTAGGCCAGAGGTTTCGCCCCGGACCGCGTGACCCGAAACAATTGACCTCGGCGAAATATTTGAGGCCTTGGAGCTAGGCAAGGGGTAACCGTGCATTGCGCCGGCGTGAACTCAGTCTTTAAAGCACTAGCCATGTGCATCGTAGGAAGTAAGTCACAGGGTGGGTCCAAGGGGGGGGGGGGGCATGTAATCCCTCTGTGTATGGTGACAAAGGTGGAATCCCAGTCGAACTTCAACTTCCGGTAAGTTTCGTTCAACTTCTGTTTTCCACCTTGTCACACACAGAGGGATCACACGAGTCTTGAAAGACAGATGCACAGGCTAGTAGTAAACGATTTCACACAAGTAAACACATTACTGCAAAATGTTATTGGCAAACGTGTCTTCTACAATCTTTTTGTCATAGAATCTAGCAAAGGTGGATTTTGACTTCAATCCAGCTTTGTCAAGAATATCTGCTAATGGAACATCACTCAGCTTTGACTTAGAAGTTGAAGCTGACCTTGTGCTATGAGGCTTGAAAATGTTTACATCAATGCCTGAACTTTGTAGTACAAACTTAACCCAACGACTGATCGTGTCTCTAGACACTGGACCGTACGGTTTAACATAACTCAGCAACAGTTGACTACATGAACGAGTCTCCCTTGCAAACTTTGCTCTTGTCAAATACTCCTTAAGGACTAGCGTCCTGTCCAGGGGACAGTGAAACACTCTTAGTCACATAGTCACTGTTATCCTATCCAACCTGGAGATAAACGCCAGCTAGATGGGACACTAGCCTAGGACTCGCACTTAACTGCTAGCTAAAGTTTACTTACTTACTACTTACCTATTTTAACGTAAGTCTTTCTCCTTATTTTTTTGGCAGACGTTACTCCTCCGTCTTTTGAGAACTCCTGTCCTTCTGACATTCTTGTTTCATTAAATATCGATGGCATTGCAGAGGCAAATTGGACAATTCCAATAGCCACAGATAACAGTGACAATGCACCAGCCGTTACTGTCAGCCCCATCGGCGTTCGTCCACCATATAAGTTCAATGAAACAGCGGTTGTAACGTACACTGCTTTTGACTCAAATAGTAATGTCGCTTCGTGCACCTTTCGCATCAGAGTTGAAGGTAAGACGGTTTATGCCTATTCAGTTTCGTATAAATTAATGTAATGCGAACCTATCTGTAAGAGCCTATCAATAAAGTAATGCCAAGAGATGAATCTTGCTCCAGCGTGCCAGCTGTTCGGTTACCTTATAGTAGTTAAAACGGGGCTGACGCAACTGCGAAGAATGGCTAGAAGAAAGAAAGAACCCTTATTATTCAATTACGTTTGACCAGAAGAAACGCTTCAGATTCACTAAGGGAGCACAGCACATCATCAACCAGTTTAATCCAGTTACCAACTTGTTTTGTGGCTGGGACAAACTTACAGACACTTGAGCTCTAGCGAAGGTTAACTAACTAACCGGATGTGAAAGGAGATGAAATTATAACCAAAATTACACACTCTGAGTCCCGTCCCCCAAAACTCAGTTATTCTCGCTATATATACGTTTGCCTGTATTTCTTCCGACAATGAATTCAATATAGCTATAACCTTTACCTTTCAGACGACATGGGTCCTCAGGTTTTGTTTTGTCCAGCAAGTTTCACCATCAGAGCCACAGCTCAAACAGCCATCGTAACCTGGGATGCACCGATCTTTAAGGACAACAGTCTGGGCATTATTGAACCACAGTGCAGCAGACAGAGTGGAGATTCCTTCTACTGGGGGGACTGGAACATATACTGTCGAGCGCATGACAATAACCCAAACAATGAGCCAGCAGTGTGTAATTTTGTTGTAACTGTCAAACGTAAGTGGCGTCACTTCTTAACGTATTGGATGCTTGAGAGCTAAGGATCGTTTTCATGAGACATCATCAAATTCCAAAATCCAGAATTAAAGGGCTATTAAGTTTTTATCCTTATCAGGTATAAGGGGATCTAAATTTATATCTGTTTACAACTTGCCAGGTCAATAACATGCTTGGTTTGGAAACCAACGCAATTTGAATTTCAGAGTTATGGTGGTGCGCGACATTAAGCTCCGATTGCGTTTATCGAAAAATGTACGCTTGTCCAGTGATTTTTAGGCTTTTGAGAAGTTAAAGTATCAGGAAAAGTGCCTGTGTAAATGTTTGTTGCTTCAGTTCAGATAATCAGTGGACAAGATAGTCAAAGTAAGTTCCAGATGTTTACACTATTTTCCGCCCGCCATATTGGTGGACCACGGAGATCCACCAACATGGCCTCTCTATACTGAGCTCTGTAAATTTGTGCAAGACATTTCGACGAATATCTGAACTTTGGGAAAACGCAGAGACTTAAAACTTGGAGAAGTGCCTTCTTTGCTTATCTCCCATAACATAACAATTTCTTCACTTTATCCACTGCAGAGTTTTCGATTTATGTTTTCTTTGCGTAACAGTGAAAACGATCTACATACAACTTTAATTTCGTACCATTGCATCTAAACAAGAAAACGGACATATTTTAAAACTTCTTATTTGAAAAGGAATTTTAAAACTAGGGATACAGGATCTATATTGGAATTCGGTCGCTTTTTCGTCGTCCAAGAGAGTGAAATTTAACTGCTTTAATGACAAATAACAATGAAAAGGATTTGTGTATTGAAAGTATCCTTCAAGTTTTAAGACCCTTTCATAAAAAAAAATGATACAGCGAAGGTTCACTTACATTTCAAATATTAATATCCCTTACTTGGTTACATGTAACTATTCACCCTCACAGATGCCACTGATTACGTCGTTTTATCTTTCCTTTACGGCTTGCAGCTCAACCTTGCAGAGCGAGACGCCCACCAAAACACGGCGCTATGGCTTGCGATGATTGGATGTTTGGAAGATTTTGTTCCCCATTCTGCAATGACCTGTATGACTTTGCACAGGCTTTGCCCCTTTTTTCAGTGTGGGCATGCGGGGCGAGTGGAGTGTGGTTACCACCTGGCAATTGGCCGGACTGCGCAGGTATTAATTATGAATTACTCGTTATTCTGTGCCCAACAATGTTTTGAAATACCGTCCCAAATTTTGGCACCGTGGTCCAATGCTTCTGGCCTAAAATTAACTCGACGTTTTAAAGGCATGGCCATCCAGTCCAAGATTTCTAATTTTCAATCCATGAATTACACCCACCTTTTCAATTTCCGAGCCATTTGCCACGGTACAAGTGACTTTATAGCGGAGCTCCGGCGGCTCGAAAGGCCGTCAGCCGGAGCCCCATACCCATATAGGAAAGAAACGGAAACCCATGAATTGACTTTCCCATGGTTATCATGGCTGGCGGTATTGCTCGTGGGCACGTACGCACGACGATGACGGAGTCGCGCAAGATGGCGGCCATACTCCAGCTAATAGGCTGCGCTGACAGAGACATGCATCCTCGGTTTGTAGCATCCCTCTTTGATATTAGACATCCATGTTATGGTCAATTGGCACCTGTCAAAACGAGATATCCGCTGACCAGTATCACGTGACCATATCGCGGGCTCAAGTTTATAGCTTATCGAAGGCACGTGTTTTTGAAGTTGACCGCCGACCAAGTGCTGGTTTTCGATTGGATCGCGGGCTCATGTCAGGTAAACTTGTTGGCCGTTTTGTTTGGAAGCCAGTTAACGCTAACCCAGGATTATAAAAGTGAACCGAAGTATAATTTTTCTTGCATACAAATGTTTTTCACTGCTTTTGTTTTGTGTATTTTGACGACTTTGAGATTATTCAAACTTAAAACAGAAGGCCAAACAAAAGAAACGGAAAACCTCACCGTAAAATTACAAAATCAAAATTTTCGCATATCCTGGGTTAGTTTAATCGGCCTTTGAACCCGGCTTAGGAGCTCCACTTTTAGGCTTGGCTAAATCTCTATATTAACGCATTTTTAAAAGTGTTTGTTACCCTGCAATAGCGTTTTACCTGTCGAGTTCTTTCAGCTTACTATTGATTTACAGGATGTTTGGCTCGAGCCAAAGTGCTTTATGCCTTAACCGGTTCCACTTTTGTCGTTTCAGCGAGTACGATTCCCGTTTCTGTGAGAAAGACCAACAAGCTACATTTCTACAGTGGAGACTGTTCAGATCCACAAGTCCAACGACAAATAAAGGAACAGTTTATTCAGTTGTTGAATGCATCGCTCTTCAAGGAGGTCTGTCAGGCAGATACCTTAAGGGACAGGTGTAAGGCGGATAATGTGAAAGTGACATGTTATATTGATACAAGACGAAGACGAAGTCTCTCAGGTGAGTTTAAAGGGATATTATTGCATTATCTGGTCATGGAAGGGTTAAAACCAATGTGAACAATCATTATTAGTTTTATGGTTATAGAAATTTTAAACAAAGCTTGACCATTATTTCTAGGTTTCCATCTATGAAAATGTGTCTTTTAGGTATTAACCTTTTAAAGTCGTCAACGGGATAGTGCATCTTACATCTTATTTATTTACTCGCGCACAATTGGTCCAGAACTATTCAAAACTAAGGGATATCCGACGTTATGGCTTCAAATATTTTCTCCCCCCCATGCATGCTATATTTAGAGCTTAACGCACTCGGTGCGTGAATTATCGGGATTTACCTGCACGAGTTCACTAACGATAAACGAGAAATTTCAATACCGCACGAGGCTTTGCCTCGTGCGGTATTGAAAATTTCGAGTTCATTGTTAGTGAACGAGCACAGGTAAGTCCCGATAATTCACGAGCAATGAGTGCGTGAACATTTTTATTATTCAAATTGAATACACTGCACAAAGAAACACTGCATTGAAACCACTATATTTGAGTCAGCCGAAGCCATGGTGTAATAACATTGGTCTGTTGAATTTACACCACGGCTATTACACCACGATAATGACGTCAAAGTGGTTGTCTCGTCACAACCCAGTATCACGTGGTACAAATCGTCCAATCAGAAAATCGGAATTCGTACAGTGTATGAAAGTTGAATAATAAATTGGAGTTAACACGTCAAATGACGCAGCCCAAACTACGGAATTTGATATTGCCCAGTTCGGCAGTTTTCAGAGTTGGCGTTGAACTCCCTTTAATGTACTTCTTTGTCCTAATCAATTAATTAGGGTACAAATTTGAGTAGCCTGCTATGTGGCACATCAAGGGCCTTACAGAAAAGTCCAAAGGACGATATTCTCCATGAAAGATTGCCAGCACTACCTTCAATGGGCCACTTTACCGCGCACAGAATAACTAATGCCATTAGTATTTTATTGAATTCCAGGCATCAAGGTGCAGGAATTCCTTCTAAGGATTCGACGTTCTGTTTTGAAAGAAGCTGTCGTAGAATTTGATATTGTTGGTAAGTCATGTTGTTCTCTTTCTACGTCAAGGAGAAGGTTTCTCATACGTCTCACACATCACGTTGCATCATTTTCCCATGTTTTCTTTTGAGATTAATATTTAAGGGAACTTTAAATTTTATCCGCAACGGCAATCAAAAGTAAAGGTTCTATTGAACGTTCAGAACTTCCATAGTCATGGATTTTGGATTTATTTTTCAAAAAAATGACCCAGAACTTATCAAAATCTCGAAAAACATGCTGAAAAGCCCTAAAATTGACAACATGAAAGTTAAACTTGCTAATAAAGGCATGAAACAAATTTGGAATAGCATGGCTGTAAATGTATGGTCGCCATCGAAACATCAAGGTTCAAATGTATTGACATATGATACCAAGTTGTTTACTTGATAAATTCATTAAGTTTGCCAGTCCGTACTAACTATTTAAATTCTTATAAATGCGGCGAAGTCCTTCCACCCCGGTTTCCTCGAGTCGAAACTTGTACAAGAGAAGAAGTTTTCTCTTGACGGAAATTGATGCTACTAAAACGATTGTTATAAATAATATCTTTGCCTTTGTTTGTCTTTCAGTTGAACTCTCAGGCCTCAGAAATGACAGTAATCTCACTTCCTCGAATATGAAAGATATCAGTTCTGAAGCAACATCAGCTTTGGAAAATGCTGCACTTAAACTGGAGAAGTCGGTAGACGCAGGCAATCTCAGTGTTGTTGTCGAAGGGGAAACCCTCTTACCAAAACTAGGATCCTTTGTTACCTCTGAAGTCCAGAAAACATGCTCTGAGGGGCAAGCTATTAAAAACAACTTGTGTAGTAAGTATCATTGACTTTCTTTCTCAATTTCTTGCATGGCATTCTTGATAAACCGTAACATATCTTCCCTGTTATTGCTGGCGAGCCCTAGCGAGGCAGCAGCCTATTCTTTACAATAGCGAGAAAAAGCCAAAATTTGTCGGATGTAAGATCGGAGGCATGCGCAGTTGATTGCGTTTTTTATATGCGGGGCATTCCGGGGTGCTTGGGAATGCACATGGAAATATCGATCGATTTCGAGCAATAGCTGTACACAGCCGTCCCGCTCTGCTAGAAATCAAGGACATGATAAACGAGGTGAAATATAGATGTCTTTAATTGCTTGTGAAAGTATTCATCAAGGTCATGAACGGTTTAGTGATGACTCTCGAGGAAGACAAGAGATTTTTATGTGTTTGGCTGCTCTATTATGTCAACAATCAGGGGCACCCAACGACCGTTTTCTCTCGAATGCTTTTAAACGCTGTTTTAGGCTATCTGTAGTACTTTTAAAGCTCTGCAGTTTAATTTTAGGTTGCGCCAAAAAAAT
>Ga0126338_10002471_pt1 | contig 12731 bp, 5 predicted proteins | sample OrbCmetagenome_2_FD_92529 | JGI IMG/M metagenome (GOLD analysis project Ga0126338, IMG submission 92529) | Coral microbial communities from Petempiche,Puerto Morelos, Mexico - Orbicella C C metagenome | ecosystem: Host-associated > Invertebrates > Cnidaria > Coral | place: Petempiche,Puerto... | reverse complement strand
TCTATGCAAGCAGGTATCAAATAGGTTTTGAACAGACTCACAGGACCCCTAAAATTTGTAATTACTTCAACTGCGAAAATTAAAACTACAAATCTATCGCTGTTACCAAATAAATTCTACTTACGTTCAAGTCAAAATTAGTGGAACCCAATGCATTATGACAAACAGAATAAGGGATGAATAAATGCGAAAATTAATCGCTTTACTTGCCCGATGACTGAACCGCCTAGGATTCCTGAAATTATCTCCATCGCCAGTAGGATGCGAAAAACGCTGCCGGCTATAGTGGAATGTTTACGCGTATGGCAAATATATTCTGTAAACTTGAACGTTTTGGTTCAGTCCGTTTAAAGGTACTCGCTGAGGAAAGAACTTGACACTACAAGAACTAGGCTAATGATTAAAATACAAACATATACCAAACCTCCTGTTGGCGGCGGGGGCTTGTCCAGATGTTCGGATGAAGAAGATGTAGAATCGTTCAGGTAAGGCTCTAGTCCCCACCATTCCACCACAAAACTTAACTGGGAGGAAGAAAGCTGGTCGCATCTCGGCGAGTTAAACCGCAAAGTTGCAGTGATTGTCGTTCCCAGAAGAAGCAAAACCAGCTCTCCTATCACGTTGGGCATTGTCAACAGAGGGATAACAAGCTAGACGGTTGTGGCCTCAAATAAAGCTCAAGCGTGCGCCGGAAAAAGTATCCAAATTAAATCATCGCTCTGTACCAGTGACTATCACTTCAGTTCGTAAGTCCATTCCGCACTCAACGACTTATTTTCTCGTTCCGTGGAAAACGTGTAGGCGCTAAGCGTTTCTTGTTGCCATAGGCAAAGAAGGTGAATTGAAACATTAATAATTAACTTCCTTCCCGGCAAAGTGCCTATAGCCGGGTTAAATTATTAATGTGGGACAGATAAAGCTGGTCTCGTTCAAAAGAAACAGGTGTTGACGACCTGACTTTTGAGAAGTATCCTCTTTGTCTCACACCTGAGCTAGGCCCGTAACGATGGGATATCAACAATTACTTCAGCGACGCCTGTTTTGTAAAATTGAGGTGTGACACCATTTGCTAATGAAAATGAAGAGAAGTTTCTGGTCAACGCGAAAGGTCATAAATATGTAATGCTTTAGCAGGTCGGCCGTTTGGTAAAACAAACGAATTGAATGCAACTCTTTGTATGTCTCAGATTTTATTTTGGCGTCGCTCAGCTTTAATGTTCGTTTACATTAATTCTCAGATTTCTTCAGTTTGGTCGTTTCTCAAGTATTCGAGATCACACCCACTAGCGATGAGGACCAAAGCAATTATTTAATCACTATAAGATCTGGCTATGCGCATTAATTTTGTGAGCGGATTAGAAAGGAAATTCCTAGATTTCACTGATGGGAAAAACCGCAAGTGGTTAAAAACAATTCGAGACCTCAGGTGATCAACATTTCAAGAACATCCACTTCGGCAGCAGATGCCGAGATGTCTATCACAAGAAAATGACAAGCACGTATAATGAACCGCGCTTTTACACTGATTAATCATAACAATTACAATTTCCTCAAACGTGATTGGTGCATAAACTGCTGTATTTTGCTCTAATTAATCTGCATAGTTGTAATCGGACAGTGTAATCGGACAGTTGGCTGTAATCGGACACCTGTAATCGGACAGTTACATAAGCCAATCATTTTAAGTCCTCTCCACTAAATCCACCAATCACAATATTGATTACAATCACTATAATAACCACTGACTGAGACTGACTTTGTAAAATTGTGGAGGTTTAGTCTCTGGTGACTGTTTTGAAATAGACTTGACAGCCATTTTGCGAGCTGTTCTCCATATTTTATAATTATGATATTTAAAATGACAATAAAAAGCTCTTTATCAAATGAAACTTTTACTTTTGTGGGAAATTGTAATTGTTAATGATTAATTGGTAACAGGACATCGTGTCGTCCAATTCAGTCTGTAATCATACTCATGATTAACAAATCGGACTCCCGCTTCGCGGTCGTCCGATTTTGTTAATCACTCGTATGATTACAGACCGAATTGGACTCCACTCAGTCCTATTACCATTATAAATATGAATATGTTATGTAACGTGCGAATGAAATCGACCTGATTATTTCAAGCGGTATACACTTGGAGTTCTTCTGGTTTGGTTGTCGGTTAAACCAACAATAACTTGTCAGCAGCGATGGGCATACAAGGGTGGGTGACTCCAGCAGCATACGGTCGAATTAATTATTTGCAGCGCAGAAAACCGCAGACAGATTTCTGTCTTCTTGTTAAGAAAAGAAAGTTTATACAAGTTACCATGCAAAAATTTTGAAAATAATATCATGGGTGACAAACTGTTCCTTAATTTTGGCGCGAAATTTCAGCGTTAATTTAAAATTTTACATGTAAAATTACCAAATTGCCATGGCAACGTTTCGCGCGATATTTCTCGATGCAACAATCGAGTCGAAAACCCACGATTGCGACCGTAATTTGTCACTCCTAACATTAAAAGGTAATCAAATGGCATACTTGTGAAATTAAGAAATAATTCCACTCACGCTTGGGTTTTGAAGTACGGCGTTTGTCAAAAAGCGAGTGAAATTATTTCCTCGCCATAATAACATGTCTATAGCGCCAATAATTTATTACCGAGCAAGATGAGTTAATTTGCAGATCGAATAGCACCTTGCATTGTTCCGGGGGGGGGTTGGGGGTACTCCCTTATATGGGGTAAATAGGTATGTGCGGCCCCAAAGGGTAGGGTTTTTCAGCCGTTTTGGTCGTAAATAGGGTATCGATTTTGGCCATTTTGGTCTTAAATAGGGTATGGTTTTAGCACTCTAGTCTTGAATTGAGTATGTTTCTTAGAAAAAGCTACTTTTTCATAATTATCAATAAGACTTTCAACAAAAAATCCCCCTCGTAACTTATGTTTAGGGCAACTGTGCCATCTGCGGCAACGGTCATAAATAGGGTAGCAAAAATCGCAGAGTTTGGTCATAAATAGGGTAAGGGCTTTGGGAAGTGGGCCGCACACCCCTACCCCACTTTTGTGGGAGTACCCACCCGGGTGCGTTATTAACTTTCCTCATTTGCATTACATTATAATCCAGCATGTATGTGAGGGAATAGGCCACTTTCGATGACATATCAATATTCTAACATGGCTCCGAGGCTATCGGGTCAAAATTCTAATTTTTTAAGTTTCTTTTGTGTCTCAATTCCCAAAAGAGACTTGGATACAAAGAAAACACCACCAAATATAGAAGTTATAGCCTCGGAGCCTTGTTAGAATTTTGATATATCGAATGTGGCCTATTCCAGGCCATTTTGCACTCCCTGTTCGAAATTCCCTTGCATCCACGTTGGATTATGTCGCGATGGAAATGGTAAAATTAACCGTGAAAAGAACACTTGAAACACACTCTCTGATTCATATTAGTAATTCCTTTCCAGACTGCCGCGTCATAACGTTGCAGAGCAACCACGCCTTCATTCGTTACCAGATCCTTGTGCGTCTTGTAATGTGTCGTCAGGGTAGAGTGTCGATTGAACGCTTTTTCACAAATCTGGCATTTAAAGGGTCGCTGGTTGGTGTGGATGATCTTGTGTCGACACAGCGTGCTGGACAGTCGAAAACCTTTCCCGCAAGTTGGACAGGCAAATGGTCTGTCACTGGTGTGTTCAGGCATTCTCATATGCTTTTCGAAAGTGTACTTGTTTTTAAAGACTTTTCTACAATAAGGGCAGTGGTACTTAAGATCAGTGGCTTTTCCAAACAGCTCGTTTTCGTGATCATGAAGTTCGCTGACGGGATAAGGAAGAAAATCGACTGTGTATCCATGAGCGGTCATTTCCGGCAAGTGTTCTGTGAAGTTAGCATCGGTAATTGATTCAGCACTAACTTCCTCTCGACTAGTTTTAACTCTTGCGTTACGTGCAGTGACTTCTTTCAAAGCTCTTGAAGTTCGTTTACTCACAGTCTTACCTGCATTCAGAAAAAGAGAGTTAATTTGATAGAACTCAGAGGAATACCACCTGTGCACATGGGAAATGGAAAGTGACATAAAAATACACCTGGGGGCTTCGAACTAAATAAAAAAAAAAAGTGAAATTAAAACACGAGGTGGTGTTTGTCTTAAGTTTCATACACTGAATTGGTAGACAGCCAAGCATACAGCAGAGTTATAACAAAACGAGACCCACATTTGATTCCGCATTCGGTAAAACACGGCAAGTTTAACTACTCCAAGGCTAACCCGTTATGCTACTTTATCAGCAAGTGTCACTACCACTGAATTCAAACGACCACATTTGTAAAAGTGTTCTCTACAGTTTGAAATCGATCAGAAAAAAGGTGATCCATCGCTGAATAATTGGCAAAGAAGTCGAAAGAGTTCTGACCAGTGCCGAATTTGGGATTTTCCTGAAATTCACACTGCAACAGTATTGTATTTGAAATTTGATGATGCAGAAATTATATTTAAAGTAAACAACTGAAAATACTGGTTTAATCGCGTACTACTTTCAAGCCAGACCAATACGGTAAAACCTTCACGTAACTTGGACGGAGCGAAAAGCAAACTGCGTCCCAACGGCTCGGTCAGTACACGTAGCGTGTGTTACTGATTTTCTCACACCTAAAATACCACTTCGTCTCGAAGTTGGCGTTTCACTGGTAAGTAATCCTACCAATCGCGTCGATCACCCCAACAAACTAATTATATTAAGTTGAACTGAATGAATCTAACCCTTACCACAAGTGTCTGATACATTTGGATGCCTTCTCGTGTTTCTTCTGATGCTAAATGATCGCGGCATAATCGCTTTTCTCACTGTAGCTCAAAGATCTGAGAACTTCCACAAGTTGAAGTCAATGGTCTTGGTACTTCTGAACAAGTCAGTAAACACACCGATGAATTACTAATATTCAACGGTATTTTTATACCCTTGCGACCAACAGGTAGATACCACATTTTATTGACTGCTATATATCCACCCGTCTAGGTGTAATCCTTCGTTATTTTGAAAGTTCATAAACTCTAACCCTGTATGGCCACCTGCCTAACCAAAAAGACTCATAGCCACCTGGTTGCTACGGTTGTTATTGAGTTGGGTAAAAGTTATGCAGTAGGATGATTAGCCTTGACGTAGTTTGTGACATTGGACTCATACATGCGACACGGACAAATTACATTCACACCCAGGTGATGTATTGAAATCTAACTGGTATTAATATTCATATGCCCTTAACAGAAATTTTCGTGGGAGATTTGGCAATCCGCGCTAGCTGCCTACGCTGTGTGGGAGTTATAAGGCTAAGAATTCAGTAATTGACGCAAGTTCAACAAGAAAAAGTCTCTCACCAGCTGTGCCTAGCACAGATTTTGCGGAAATGGTTCAGTAGAAAAAAACAATGGAACGTTAACAAATCGAACACAAATTAGTAACGGAAAACAGTTGATTTTCTTGGATTGTTACGTTATGAGAATAAAAAATTTGCGAAGTTAATTCAAACTACTTAATTCATTGTGTTTCCATAACATTAGACACCTTAATCCTCTTGTCTTAATTAAAACTTTAGATTGTGTTTTACTGAAAAGTAATTTAGGCGACGTTAAAGGCCTGTCTGATTATTTACTGCAAGAGAGTAACAATTTCCGTTCTCAGCTCGCGGCATCAGTCACACCAATTCATGCATGGTGGTGTTAGGGTTAATTTTTTTTGTTTTGCGTTTATTTTTGAAGTCGAGATCTAACTGCTAGTCTGAAACGAAAACAATACATGGGTTGAGTAGACAACAAGGCACGTGTAGCAGATTGTATTCAACACAATAAGGAGGTTAGCATTCGCGCAAACCTTTAAGTGACAGTGGCTTGTTTACTTTCCTAGCTAGGGATACAAGAATACAGTACATCACCCAGTTCTCAACTTTAGTTCTAATCGACAAGTTGTTGCTCTATCCAAAGAGCAGTCTTCTTCTTAACATCAAATATTTAACAGTTTTACTCACGCTACATCTTTTTGGCTGTTTCAGTAGCTTTTATTTTATGGAAATCTTTACTGTTTTCGTGGTTTTATTACATTGTTGTAACTAAGAACTTCAGACAACTTTATTCCCTCACCCGGAACTTAAACTAATGGCAAGTAAGAGCTTAAACTGACCGGAATCGACCATTTTCAAATTGCTGCAATTAACTAGAGCTAATAAATAGTTAATTATAGGTTAAGTTCATAGTGATATTAAAACGTAAAAAATAATTAAATGGCTTCTGTTGTCTCAAAACATTTCATTATTCCTCATTACACTGGCCGACAAGTCAGGCATTTTTTAATCTTCCGCGATAGAAATGTCTGAAAAAACACAGCTGTTGAACCATCCAACTAATCTGAAAAAACCCAGCTGTTGAACCATCCAACTAATCCCAATATTGTTTCTCGAACAGAGCGTGGATTTCTTAACTGTCTTTAGAGGGTGGATAACAGGTTACCAGCCAGTCCAGAGTATTTAAATTTGAAGGACTATAACATACCACGGGTTAGAAAGACCCTTATGACGTCACAGAAGACCTGATAGACATGTCTTCTTGTGAAAGTTAATTATTATAACTGGGTATTTCAATTCACTTCCTTTTAATAGCACTGTGTTGCTTTTATTCCTTAGAACAGGTACCGTCGTGAACAGGAATAAGAAAATAGTTAAAACTAAGAATTTTGCAAGCTCGTAAAACGAGGTAAAATTTACACAACAAGAAAGGCCAGTCTTATTATAACGTGACGAGCAGTATCCAATTGAATTACTGAGTATGTTACATGTAATTGCCGCCAAGAGTTGTAAAGCAGCTAAATATGTGTCAAAAGGTTCCATGGCTGAAGCTGAAAAGTGCCACACGCACCAAATCAGTAGTCATGAAATAAATTGCTGTATGCGTAGTTGGTATACCAGAGCCTTTAGATGCCTTGTACATCACTAGCTATAGTGTTACAGTAGCCACAAGTGCAAACTACATATTGTACACGAGTACGTAAGAGTGTTTTTCGATGGCGTAACTGGGCAAATCAGTAAAAATCAGGCCCTTCATAAATTACACGCCCTAAGTCGCGTTTTTTCCGAAGCACGGCCACAGGGTTGCATGCAAAATCTATCGGTTTTGGCCTTTTCCGGACACAAAGTGGAATATGAAAAACAAAACCAGCTGCTTTCTGGACTGGCCACCAGGAGGGTACTGTAACAGGGTATACATAAAGTGTGCAGTGTTCCAGCTGGGCTTACTGACACAGAATTCCTCCAGTATTTTCATCAAGTTGCGCAAAACAATTCTGAAAGGCTTTCGAATGGACTATCCTGATATGACCGACTTGGACTTGTCATAGAAAAAAACCTGTTTAGCACAAAGAGCTTATTTCTACCATTGAGCCGGTCTTTTGTTGGGGAGTGGGTCCCAGGTGCGCAGGACAGCGGGGAAGCTTGGCTGATGTTCTGGCCGCTTTAAGATATGTTTCATTTCCGCAAGTTTCTGGGCTCTTACTTGGTGTAAAAGACACAGCTGACATACGTAGAACAATTGCGATGCAAGTGTGGTCTGCGCGCGCTGTGCGTAAGATAGTTGCTGACCACAACTGACAAAAGGACTCTCTCATTGTTGTCCCCAGAGTCTTACTTTTCACGGCATTCCAGAAACGAGTGGCTCTGTGCACGAGACTGAGAACGCGGGAACCTGGAAGCTGGTTGTCATCGTGCATCCCAGGCGACGCAGGATTACAGTAGTAAGCAGGATGGGGGACAGTCGAATCGGTGTCGAATTAACAGTTTTACAATAACTAATTTCTCGCGCGCTGATTGGCTCATTTTGATCATCAGTAAGAGTACAGACGGATAAAATTTTGATTTATGCAAGCTTTCAAGTTCAACTTTCAGCTGTCAAACTGTCAACTTTTTAACCAGTGAGATTTTATGGACTTTTAAAAGCAGCCAATCAAAAAGCGAGAAAAGCTATTGATATTGTTCGCGTCATTTTGAATAAAATTCAGTCATCTTTGTTTACGGCAAGTTTACGGCGTCCTTTCCCCCTCATTTATTCCCGGCATTTGACCATTTTGGGGTCTTAATTATTGTTGTAAAAAGCAAATTGACGTCAGTTTTTTTAAGCGTCTGTTCTCTTATTGAAAATAAATTTCATTACATTTACATTACAAGTTTACTGTGGAACCACTCTGACAATATTATGACGCAATTTATTATCAATAAGGGGACAGACGCATAAAAAGCTGACGTCAATTTGTTAAATAGAATGAGGTTTAGCGTTGTCTGTACTCTTATGGACGATATGCGTCATCACAGTGGTCAAAATGTTGTGGACTCATGATCACGACGCGCAGAGTCACAACAAATTTTGACCACTGTGATGACGCATATCGTTGTCGATAAGAGCACAGACAACACTAAATCACATTCGATTTATTTTTTACCACAATATCAACGTCGAAGAAAATGTGTTTCAGAGCGTGACACATCGACGCGAGCAGCGTTGTCTGGACTCGTATCGACAACAGCAAATTAGCCAATCAGATTGCGAGATTAGTAGCAATTGTGGTAAAAAAGGAGATAGCAAGGTGCCAAGAGCCCGCGAATCACGTAAATCTTACAAGTGCTCTAACGCTGACGAATGTTCGAGTACTCCCTGCTCTTAACGTGTATTTACACTAAAGCCTTCTGTCTTGAATAGTGTTATATCTTCGCAATTGTCTCCACCCGTACATGCATTGCAGGAGTACGTAGCGTTGAAATAAAAAATAAAACTAAGGAAGCAGTGAAGAATACAAAAGTTCTCAAATGATTTGCTGCGAGATTTAATAGAAGTTCGCGTTTTTATTTCAATAAGAACTTTGTTAGTTTAACTTATTTTATAAATTCATACAATAAGTTTAAATGAAGAAACTTAAATTTGTTTCATTGCAATATTATGAAATACTTATTTATTTATTTATTTATTTATTGTCGCCCTGGGAAAACTAGTATATAATTTTCTTCATGACTGCTGTTAAACCTAAATGACCGCGCCCGACAAGAGAGCTTGTGTGTTTTGGTTTTCAACCGTCACGCAAAATTCCGACTATAGGTGAAAAATGAGTTCTTTTGCGTTTATTTGTACCTGCTCCACTAAGAAAGTTTTTGTCCATCTTCCTTCTCAAGTATCGCAGTCTCAAAGTGACGAAAGTAGAAGGAAAGATTTTAAAGTTTCCATTGTTAGTTCCTTTTAAAACCTCGAAAAGAACTTCGCACAAATCTACAGACCTTGTCATTTACTGCGAAACGACTTCACAAGCGTCCAAATAGGTGATTATTACTTGATCATTTTCCACGCAAAACACAGAACGCGTGAATCATAATTAGAAAGACTAACCTACACATGCTGTTAGTTCGATTCTCATCGATGATTTTCAGAGCAATCTAACAGCAAAAATAATAACATAGGAAAAAAGTTCATTTTACAACCTAAGAAACGGTTAGAAACATTATCATCGAAATTGCATTAATATTACAATCTTAGAAATGGCTAGCCACAACATAAAAACATATCATAGAAAGTGCACTACTAATTTCAAACTAGAGGTATACAAGAGATCAAAAGATTCCAAAGAAAGATGATTGTTTCCATAAGAATATAACCAACAATCTTTTCGTTTCAGTTCTAAGATCTAAGAAGCAATTCTCCTTAGTTATTGCGCTGAATTTTCTTTCAGTTTAAGTTCTGAGAATTTGTAGCAATATCAAGGCAATGGAAATCCTGTAATTTATGGTTTTCTTTATTCTCATCACCTGACTGCTTGAAAGTGCACATATTTTCTAAAGAGAATTTTGAAATTGAACACTTGAGAATTTAAGTTCAATAGAGAAAAAATCAAATTATTCATTAGACGTCTCGTCATTAAACTCTCCTTCGCTGACATTACTGCCGAGAAACATGGCCGATTCACAAATCTCCGACCGTAGCAAAATTGATGAGCTCAGCTTACAGCACCAAGCTGTACATGTATCTCACTACGAATTCCCTTGTGCGACCCTTCATAGAAAAACTCTCAAGCTATAAATGTCTGTTATATCCAAAATTGCAACAAAAGTCTAATAAATTGTAATCGTATAGAAAAGCAAATATTTTGTCTGAATTGCAAACATCTCTCGACTTGATTTGAAATGACCGAGAAGCCTTGGTGTAGAATTCATCCTGTTCTACAAGATTTTCATTTAGATTTTACTCTCCTGACAATTAATGTCATCCATGTTCACAACATTGTTTTGTAAAACAATTTGTTCATGTTTTTCCTCCGTCAGGCGCTTGCGGCGATAACTTTCGTAGTGAATAGTGTCTGTTACCTCCTTCAGATCTTGCATGTGTGTTCTGCGGAGACCAAACACACGTAATCAAACAAGATGAAACACTGAAAAGAGGGTTTTACGATAAAAATGGATGGACATGTTTGAGTTGGAACAATTTATATCAGAATACAATCCCAGACAGACAATTTATCAACGTCATCGGCATCATTTGCCCTTTACACACCGTTGATGCTGCAAAGGGTGTTAAAAAAATAATTTATGTTTGCGATAACTTGAAAATTTTATCAAACTTACTTGATTAACATGTCTCTTAATTGCGCGAATTCACAATGGTTCTTGTTTTCAACTGAAGCAAAAAGGAACAATTACTAAGTTATACCTTAATTCAGACATAATAGATGTAAGTTCATTTATCATAAATACATGTCACGCAATAATATACAATGTGGTAGCTGACTTTATTGTTAGTACCGAACTAATAGAGCTTCAGAATGCATGTTTAGCCTCTAGTACGCTAAAAGATTTGTCCATTTTCCTAAGTTATAATTATACTGTAACTTTTTTCGAAGTTTCAGGCTGAAAAGTCTATCAGAAACCGGAAAGGCCCGGTCCCTACTGATACGTTTACTACTATTAAGTACACGTATGTCTGAAAATTTTTCTCACCTTCGATGAGTCCCCATTTTGTCTTCCTTCCAAGCACAGGTTTTCCCGACACTGTGACGTAACGATCACTTCCAATCACAGCAAAGGGCAGTTGATCCTAAAATCAGACATCAAAACATAATGCTACGTAAGGGTTAGTGCATCTTGAAAAGTGTAGGCTAAATGTTTCATGTTCGTCGTTTGTCACGTAATCCGCGCTAATCTTCTCCATCCTGCACCAAACTTGCTCCTTTATGGTTTATTATTTGTCTTTGGTCTTTTTCTGTCTTAGTACATGACTATTTTAAGGTTTCCTTCAATCTGAAGGTAATTTGTACGTGGCTAAAATAACTCAAAATAACGTGGCAGAGCTCCTTAAAAGATATCCTCCGATGGTTTATTAACTGAAATGACATTATGACAGACAGAGGTTTGTGAGTATTTGACTAACCCTGATTCTTGAAGTCGTTCGGGCTTCTTCTTCGTCAAGGTCATGTCGATTAAGTACTGGATAGATATTGATGTGGTTTTTCTCTATATCCTCACGCAACTGCAAACATTATTAAACTCACCATTAGTAAATGAGCAATTTCATGGTAACGCAGGTACCTGTACACCTGAATCTATCAACATACTTCTATCATTAAACACATCAAATTTAATCAACACTTGAAAACACTTTACTTGACAACTAATGCAAGTGCTGCAATCTGACTGGCTGAGTTATCGTATACTATTTAACAATTAGATTACGAGCTTGAGATTTCTATGACAAAAGCCAAATTAACTGTGCATGCACACACATCAGTTCATAAAGAGGAAAAAGGCAAAATAACAAATTCTCAACATGGCAAGTATAATACAAAGCAGAATTCCTCACAATTCTTTTACAGTCATGAATCCTCTGACAAGCACATTAGTTGACTGCAAAGTTAGTTTTCTGCATATCAGTCTGAGTGCAAACATACCCTCCTTCTGAAGGCTTCACGCTCTTCAACTGTTAAGGTATCTGCTTTGGCAATCACTGGTACAATATTAACACACTTGTCTAGTCTTTTCATGAATTCCACATCAATGGGTCTCAGCCTGGACAAGAGAAAAATTAACAAAATCAGAGCCTTTCTAACTCTCAAGCTTGCAACAAGCTGCACAGTCACATTTTTCATTTTTCACCAACATACACATCCTTAGCCTCTTCCACGTGTTCAGTTAGTTAGGGCGCAGTACAAAAAAAGGTGAGCAAAAAAATAGGGGAGAAGTGCTTTTCCCCTATTTTTTCGCTCACTGTTTTTTCGCGCCACGCCCCAACTAACTGAATGTCTGGAAGAGGCTAACACAATCATCCTCTGTCACATTTCTTAGTACCCTGGCATTACAAACCGTACATGTACATGTCAGTACATCATGGTGTTTTTGATGCCTTTAGAGAAAGATCTGAATAAACAAACATTAACTACCTCTCACCTGTGCCCTGTTGGTGCGATAAAATAAAGACAACAGTGAACTCTGCTGTCAGGAACCCTGGGCTTCCTCTTGATGCTTGTTTCTTCTATTAAATATTTGTCATACTGTTCCTGTATATATTTCAAGATTGGCTCCCAGCTGCAGAGAACCATTATAATATAAGTAAATGTAACACATTTAAAAAGGTTTGAACATTAACTGTGTAAATCACTGCTCAAGTTACATTTTATCAACTGAAGGTTAATTCTAAGAACTGGCTTTAGGAGGGCCTTTACCAGCCCT
>Ga0126338_10002470_pt1 | contig 12732 bp, 9 predicted proteins | sample OrbCmetagenome_2_FD_92529 | JGI IMG/M metagenome (GOLD analysis project Ga0126338, IMG submission 92529) | Coral microbial communities from Petempiche,Puerto Morelos, Mexico - Orbicella C C metagenome | ecosystem: Host-associated > Invertebrates > Cnidaria > Coral | place: Petempiche,Puerto... | reverse complement strand
GCTGAATTTTAATATATCAAATTGGTCTATTGTGATGTACTAGATTAAAGTCATTCTCACTAGCTCCCAAAAAGTTTCTTTCTCTCATTTCTTCTGTAATTTAAATTTGCTCAAACATTTTCCCAAGAAACTTATTATAACTTTTTCCCATTGGGCAGGCTACGTACAGAATCTACCAGCCCAACTAGAAAATCCACTAGTCCTGGGTCATCTGACAGGACTTTCTTTACATGCTTTACAATTGAGCTATTACATACAGCAGTTTTCGTCTGAGTGTCAAAAAGAAATATTGGTTTTGTACTTACTACGCTACATGATCAGCATAAAGAACTCACACCACTTTTTCAACCAATCAGAAGTAAAACCACATCAAATTATAGTGACTTCACACATGTTTTCCTGTGCTTTACATTAACAACGTGTAAATACTTATTCAAGTTTTGATTAGTTGACTGTATTGTCTGTGTCATTTGTGATTGGCCAGGGAGTGATTAATGTGGTTTTGGTTTTACAACACTCAACTGAAAACTGCTCTAATGTGATGTGTGTCAATTGATTCTTGAAAGCAAAATTGTCCCTGAGGCATAATTGACCCACATTTTTGTTACTATTTTTAATGTAGAAAATGCTACAAAGCTGACTGTGATCCCTTGTGCAGTTCCATAATATTTACACTTGTGTTTTAGGTCATAACACTAAGGAAAGATTATGTTGGGGATGGAATCACGTGGCCTGTTATTGATGGATGCGATCAGTACACTCTCACAGTATGTTAATGTATTTTCTCTTTGTCACTTTCAATGTACATACATGTGCACATCATATCTCCTTGATTATGCCACCTCCCAGTGATAAATGCCTCTTTTAAAGTAAGCGTACCCATGAAAATTGAAGCATAGAAACCACATCATCCTTAAAGTTGTGCGGGCACTCTCATTTTGTACCGTTTTATTAAAAACTAAGAAATCAATGTATGTGTGTATCCCAGCTGTTAGAACAAACTGTTGACAACGTCCAGTTCATGAACGACTGGCAAACGGTGAATACAAAACCCCATGTTATATTGTAAAAGGTCATGAAACTTGATCCATACTGCGAATAGCTGCTCTCTGTTTCTGTTTGGTTTCTGTTTTTATTGATATATTTTGATCACGCCTATTTATTTACATGCTACAATTAGCATTTTTTAAAGATAAAAATGTCGCACTTGCGAAAAAGGTCTAATATTAAACCTCTAACTCCCCATAACATCCACTTCTCTACAACAACACAACAATCTTTTATTCACACTATTCAGGTACAAAAGAAAGGTAAGACATAAAAAACTATAGAAAACGTAATGATAGAGATTATACAGCTATATGTTCAATTTGAGTCAGTGTGCAACAGCCAAAGTAGCAAAGCTTTCGAGTTTCTACAACAGCCACTTTCCTTTGTCCCCATAGTTGAGAGATTTGACTGTATAATGTGTGGTGTGATTTTTTGTTGTTATTGTTTTTCATTGCTTTTACCAGAGGGAACAATTACAGCAAAAGAAATTAAAAAGAGAAAGAACGGTAAGTTAAAATTTCAACTGAAATCACGCCATTTGAGATGAACATTTAATGGGCAAACTGAATTTGTTTGAAGAGTGAGGATCTTACAATAATTTAGTCATAGTGGCAAGGAAAGCTTGCAAAAGGAAGTAAAGGCTTCAATGAGATTTGACACCATAAATTACCAAATGTGCAGCCCTACGCATAGATGTCCCCTTCTTACGAGGACTGGGTACGGCTACACGTAGGCTGCCAATGTTAGTTGTAAAGAGTCCCCTGACCAAGTTGTGAACCCATCGAAAGCTGCTCAAAAACACGGTGAGGATTAAAGTTGCAAGCTTGTGGGGCCGTGTGGAAAGCAAAATTTAAAAAGATAAGTAAAATCATTCCATAAAATTACAATTACTAATTACAATTAAAAGACAATACAAGAATTATTACGAATTACAATTTAAAATCACAGCTGCTAATTAGAATATAAGAATTTCAATAAAATTTATAAACATCATCTTTTAGTGGAGCAGTCAGTACGGATCACGCCTCGGAGTTAATATATTTGAGACATTCTTGCCTCTTCCCGTATGACAAAGAGACCTGAAGTTAAAGTTAGTTAAACCTCTTCGCGCCAGGAGGCGCACAAGGCCCAGACATCTTCCCTCCACTGCTGGGAGTTATTTGCTGCCTGTCTTGCTCTTATTCATGTGTTCCATCCTTGTAGACCTGTCTGTCTCCTTCTCTACAGTGCGACGCCAGGTACGTAGTTTTGGGTCTGCCTCTGCTTTTCTTTCCCTCCGGCTTCCATCCCAGGGCAACAGCACAGGCGTTTTTCACTTCTTTCCTCAGGACATGTGCAATCCAGCACCACCTCTTCCTTCTCACCTCCTCACTTCTTGGATCTGCTCTCGCTTTCTCCAGCACTTCCTTATTTGGCACATGCTGCTGCCATCTGATGCAGAAGATTCTTGTGAGGCACTTGGTCTGGAGGATGTCAAGCTTCTTTTCTTCTCCCTTTGTCATTTTCCACGTTTCACAGCCGCAGAGAAGCACTGGAAGCACTAGCGTCTTGAAAAGCGTTGCCTTTGTCTTCCTGCTGATGTGTTTTGCGCGCCAGATCTTGTTGAGCCTGTTGAAGCTTGCATACAACAACACTGTCCTCTTATTGATGCCCAATGTTGCTCCTCCGTCCTTCGTCACCTGCGCCCCCAGGTAGGTGAAACTGTCCACTTCCTCCACCATGCTGTCTCTCACTCTCAGTCTGAGAAGTTTCCCATCCTTCTTGGTTATTGCCTCCGTCTTCCTCGGCCCCCTGCTGCTCGGTTGTCTGGTGTTGTCATACAGCCCCTTAGCTCTCCCGTTCTCTGCTGCTGTCTGTGCTGCTTGGGCCTTCTCTGTCATCCACTTCCTCTTATCCTCTCTCACGCTGCCCTTCACCTCCTTATCGTTCTGCCTTTACTGTTCCCTGATCCTGTTCCGTATCCTCTTTGGCTGATCCAGGGCTTACTCTTGCCTTTGCGGAACCCAAGGACCTCCTCCGCTGACTCCACGTATGCCTTCCTCTGTGTCTCCCACAACTCCTCCATCTCTTCTCTCTCCGCTTCTCTGTTCTCCTCTAACCTCCTCCTCGTGCCTCGTAGTACATCCGTCTTGTTCTTGTGTCCTTCAGTCTGTCCGTGTTAAACCTGGGCTTGAACTTTTTGATGTTGACATACTTGCTGGGTCTCAGCCGGATCTTGGTCCTGACGAGGTAGACGAGATGACAAAAAGACCTGAGATTGCCTTGGGGGGAGGCTAATGTTCTGTTTTGCTAATTGACTGTTTTTTCTCTGTGTGTCATTAGGGCAATCAAGTGAATTTCTGTGGTCAGTTTTTGTCTTAAGTGCACGATGTAATTTTGAGGTTTCACTACCCATAATAAATGAACTCAGTTTGTTTCCCATTGTGTTTAGATTTGTTGTTCGGTGATAAAATTCTATAATGGAAGCATAATAGCTTGGCGTGAAGGACTTAGGACATGCATATCGACTCCATGGTCAGAAGAGCCTCGCATGAAGCTACACCTTGGAGAAATTGTCTTAGTGACACGATGGAGAGCGTACGTTTGTTTCATTGTATAATTGTGAATGCAATGTTGCCATGTAGTACCGTCATTGAAAGATGGAATCTTAGGCCCCGTTCACAAGACGCCGGAGAAATTTGAAAACGGAGCTTTATTTCTGCGGTAAGACCTACCGTCCACACTAATCCGTCACGAAAACGGAGCTTTTCGAAAACACTCTTCAAACTGGAGGAATTTGGAAACGCAGGCTTAACGTTTTAGTGTGGACGGAAACGGGGGGTTTTTCGAAAACTTTGACGTTAAACAAACCCAAAATGACTGGCGATTGCTACGTTTTCAAATTTCTCCAGCGTAGTGTGGACGGAAAGTATTTGATGCGTTCTCAGAGTGGAAACGCCGTTTTAAAATTTCTCCGGAGTAGTGTGGACTAGGCGTTAAGTAATTTGAAGTGAGGGAAATCAACCCAAGCAGAAAACCCAAGTATTTCCTTCTGGGCGGAAGGGAAATTGGACCACAACGGAAATTAAGAAATAGTTCTTTGAGCTCGGCGAGATTCGAGCTGAAAACTGAAAACAACATTGATCCAATTGTCAAGTTCGCTTGAGTTCTAACACTCCAAATTAGTTTAGAATTAATCCTCTACTTTTCAGAGTTTATTTCACTGATTGCATATTGCCTTAACAATGTTAAGTCTCACTTCAAGGGGAGGTACTCTTTGCTTAATTTTTTGGTGGGGTGTGCTACCAGGACACCCGGTTCTTCGATTCCTGACTCTGCTTTAGACCAAGATTTTGGAGGCGGCGTGGCCGAGTGGTTTAGGGCGCTGGATTTGAAACCTGGAGGTCCCTGGTTCAAATCCTCCGCCCTACCGCTGTCTGGATTTGTTCTCGGTAGTCCCGAGTTCAACTCTTTGACCGCATTGTGTAAATAGCCAACTGGTCAGCCTCCTACCAGTTAGGATTCTTAATAGTTTATGTTATATTTGAAATATTTGTTTATTTATTTACAGTGTCCCCAATTAGCACATTTACAGGAGCTAAATAAATTTGACACTTAAATAAAGTTATTATTAAGATTGTCGTCTTCCTTCTCATTCAGTTTCGGTCTGTTTAATTAGTAATAAATCGTGTATTCTTAGTTCTGTAGCTCTCTGTTTCATTTGAAGGTGAAAACCTGGCTGAATGAAAAGACGTTTATCAAAATACGTTCTTTTTTATGGTTTATTGTACCTAATTTTAGAGCAATATGGTAAAATGGTGTCCATTTACAAACTAAAACAGCTCAAAAATCATGGCTTTTGCGGTGGCAATACAGCATAGTAACTCCTAGTGGCACACATAGATTGCTTTGGACCATCACTTATGCAACTTTCAATAAGGGCTAGTCACCGAGAAAATTGCGCGGCTGTGAGGAAGATTTTGCCTGCTTTCTTTGGCCATCTAGAGGAGAGTTTTTTGTAAGAAAGTTCAGCTCGAACAGCTTTGCCTGTCTGAAAACCATTTGCCTTCTTAGTGAAAACGTTCATGAAGCCCCTGCATATTAAGTCAATTAAGGTCATTCCCTAGTATTGCATTGCGCATCCCTACTGCGCATAATTTTACGCGTAATTAGCGCGTGCGCATTAAAAAATGGCGGCTTTTTCTTTACGACTGGAGCTCGCCATAGAGGTAAATCGTCATTTTCTCGCAAACGAGTATGGTGACCTATCATTTTTTTGTGTTGTTTTGAATTGAGTAATAAATTTCTCTGTGTCAAATAAATATGAACCAATTCTCAGTGTAGAACAAAAAACAGTCGTCGGAAATGTGAATTTAGTAAGCAATCATGACTACAATCATGGTGCTATTATAAGGATTTATTGGGTATAAACAAGGTGCTGTTGCTCCTAAACGAACATGGGGACCCCTCATTTTTATTTCAAAATTTAAGTTGCTATAATATAAACAATCAATAGGCAAAGTTTCACAAAAATCTCAGTGCAGGTTCTGGTTCAGTGGAATGACCTTAACTTTCTCCTGAAATAAACTCTAAGGACTTAATACACCAACAAGAGTAACAAAGAAGATAAAGACGAAAATTGAGAAATTTAGGTTCACATTTTTCAAGATACACCTTTCGTTATGATTTCTCTGGTAAGCTTAGTTAACAAATCATGAAGCGACAAAGAATATCCCAGCTTATTACCCCTCGCCAGCTGAGCATTAATTGCGTGAAGCTTCGAAGTCCTTCATGTCATCTCTCCTGCTCTCCGTCTTCAAGTTCATTGTAAATTCTGTTTTGTTGACAGGCGATGGCTTTATGGTGAAAAGTTACGCTCTAATTCACCATCTGCCGGTAAGTTTTCTCGTTTAACCATAAATAGTGACAGTAATCAAATCTGGCCAATCACAATGCACCTAAACACCGTGATGAACCAATCACATCTTGCATTACAACCTTCAAAGCGCGGGGAAAAGTCGCGAACCAAGTTCACGTGCGCGGTTACCTCCGATTGACAGCAAAATCAATACGTCTGTCGTCATTGGCTTGACCACGGTCCACGCGCGTTTTGCCCGGTAACAGAGCAGCTATGCCAACGGCAAAAGAAATAGCTGCCTTGGCTGTACATTTATTTAGACGTGACTGGGGTCGGACTCGGCTCCAATTTTGTACCCTGAAAGATCAACAGCGGAAATGCAGCTGCAGTGAAAGTAGACAGTAGCTGGGACAGTTTCGTATAAATAAGTGTTTATGGGAACAATTTCAACTGCCACATCAAATTGAGTATTTTAAGTTCTCCTCTGGCACACCGATCCTTTTTCCAAGTTGTACATATATGTGCTAATTTCTCTTGAGTGATGAAGCTGACTTAATTCTGAACTTTATTTTATGGTGTTTGTGTACAGAAAACACAGATGAAGTCGTCGGCAAAGAAAAGGGCTGGTTTCCTCGGCATTGTGTTGTCAGAACGGCAGAGGAAGCATCTTCCAAGAAGGATGATTAATAGGCCTTGGGACTCTGAATTTAAAATCACATGGGGAATCTTAAGCCACAACTACTGGAGGAAGCTAAATTTTACTAACTACAATCTGGATAAGCCGAGCCACTTGTGGTTATTGATTCACACTTGATAAAATTGCGTCTTGAACTATATTGAAAATTTGTTTGCTAAATAAGCTTAAAGCCACAACTTCTTTGTGGATGCCATTTAGAAAATGATAAAAACACAGCTTATAATTGTTGCAGACTATTTAACAATTGGATCACGTGCCCGGCCAATTTTCCGTGAGTTGACCCTCGCTGACGTACAATTTGAGGTATTTTTAAGCCAAACATAATTAATTGTTTTCCTTATCAACGAAAAGGAGAGCACAAAAAATTGTTTACAAAATAAGCTTAAAGCTACAGCATCTTTGTGGATGCCATTTAGAATATGATAAAAAGACAGCTTATAATTGTTACAGACTATTTAACAATTGGATCACGTGCCCGGCCAATTTTCCGTGAGTTGACCCTCGCTCACGTACAATTTGAGGTATTTTTAAGTCAAACATAATGAATTGTTTTCCTTATAAACGAAAAGGAGAGCACAATAACGGTAGTGGTCTATCAGCGAACAGCCGACAATTAGAGAACCACTTGTGCAGATTCGCAATTTTAAACGAAACAAGCATTTCTCACGCAACGTAATAGACCATTTTCGTATTCTCGGTATTGGACTGGAACTAGCATGCAATAGAGGCTCATGCGGGAGAATATCATTCTAAAGATATGATTGTCATTTGCATTTGAAAGGACTCCCTGCATTAGCCTCAGTTGCAAGCTAGTTCCAGTCCAATACCGAGAATTCGAGAATGGTTATTACGGTAACGGGTAGTTCAATTGAATATATTAGGCATCAAATTTTGTGATGAAGAGTAACTGCAAATATACCATTTTCGTATTCTTGATAATGGACTGGAACTAGCTTGCAACTGAGGCTAATGCTGGGAGTCTCCAAATGAATGAGCCTCCACTGCAAGCTAGTTCCAGTCCGACTCCGAGAATACGAATGTGGCCTATTGCTGCAGATCTTTTGAAGTGTTTGAGGATTTTTTTGAAACTTTTATTACTGTTCTTTGGGTTCAAAACTAAATTTTTAACTTTAAATTTGTTGATGTAAAAGGAAAACATAAAAGAAATCCTAAAGTTTTTAACTTTCACGCTCTGTCATTAACTGTACTTTCATACTGTCTAAATCATAACCAACTTCGGGAATTTTTGCCACAGGCAGCCCAGTTGTACTGTTTGTGGAGTTTGAGTCGAATATGTATGTGAAATTATTAGTTATATTTACTGCAAAAGGAGTCAAAATATTTATGTAATAGCTCAAAATAAATACTGCTTTGCCTTAATATCATTGTCTTTTTCTTTGTCCTGGTCAAAATCTGGTCCACTTTGTTGCCTTTCTCAGCTAGTTCGCTTGCTAACTATATGTCAACGCATTCCTATAGGCATAAAAGTTAAGAAAATCTGTCGTAAAGTAGCAGCTGTTTGAAGGCAAGATATTTGCTACTTAGTTTAGCGGTAATTATAAATGTTAGATCTTGTAGATTCCATTTGGCGGGGCACAGTAGATAACGTCAAAACATAGCACAACCCTGGCTGGCGTGCGTGAAACGTGGCTAATGTTCTTGTCACGCCTGCTCGTTCCTCTTCTGGCACATCTCGCAATAAAGTAAGAAAACAAGTATTTAATCCACAATTTCTATACTAAACTCCACTGAACAGGAAGCCCATCCCCCGAAAAGTGTTTACACGTCTTGCATGCCTATATTTAACAGCAAACGCACTCGTAATCCATGGTTGCATTACGTCAAGTCCTCCGGACTCGTGACTGGTGGCAGAGGACTGGTGGAGTTGGCCGCAACACGAAAGTTGTCGCAAAAGACAATAGATTTAGACATATCTTTATTTCTCAATTTGGGTTAAAGGATAACCGCTACAGAATTAATTGTACACAATTTATTTTATAGAACTCCCCCCAGTGGTCGACAGTCTTTTCACACGGTACAAACAGTTTTTTACATAAAAATATATCTATATATGTTACGTACCGTCTTATCAAAATTAAGCAAATATCAGGGAAATGAAAATAACGAGATATTTTCCAAGCAGGTGCCCTCTTCAAAGATACACTTACAGGAAAAACAAAGGGAAACATTAATTAATCGAGGTACCGTAAAATCTCACGTTAAGTTGAATTCATGTTTACCCCCGCCTTAACGTGGGATTTTACGGTATGTATCATGGGTAGACTGCTCTCACGAATGCCTTTCAACAGTTGAAGTCGTGGCAGGGTGTTCTTCAATTACTTGTAATTCAAGTAAGTTTTTCGCTTGGATTACTATATTTCCAAAACCCTTTTGACCTTCTTAAATAAGTTTTATTTTTCGTGAAAGATGTCGGGTGGCCCAACCCACCCAGGTTGGTTCCTAAGTACATATGTTTGGTTAATTCGGACGCCAATTTTCAAAATTTGCAAACACAGAGCAGGGCAGGTGCAGATATCGATTTCATTCACAGTTGATTTATTGTCAGACAGCTTTTGTGGTAAAAAACAAAAAACAATAGATGTACAGTTCATTATCGTACAATATACTCCAGGTCGACAAAACAACAAACGCTCATCAAGCGTGTACGCACGCGCGCGCGCAAGCCAGTGTAAACTGGGTTCGACATGTGACTTGAAGACACATATAAGCTGAAAATCTAGTGCCTTCCAGGAACTGTGGGCACGGAGGGAAAAAGCGTTATTCTTCGGTTCTGTGCTAGCAGGAGATGATATCTTATGGCGTCTTCTTGTTTATCCTTGTTTCTTCAAGGTGAGATATTCATTACTCAAGCGAAGCGAAAGCAAACATCGCTGTGTTTAGATTGTCAAGGCGCTCACACAGTGACAGAACCGAACAAGGTATCACTTTTGACACACAAACCTGGTTTTCTTTTAACTTTAGTCATCGACATAATATGCTTCGGTTTTCCACTCTGAGTGTGATAATTTGGGAATGGCTTACAAGTTTAAGCTTAGCTAGTTCTGAAAACCGTGCAATATTGGGAAATGTTTAGCCCTGTAGTCGCTCCGTCTATGTTTATTATTTTTTTTACAAAATGCATGCATTTGGAAGATAATAAGTGTTTATTTTTTCTCGTCAATGTTAACGCGAAAGTGAAAAAGAATTTTAATACTGTCGATTAATTTCGATACGCGGGCTGAATGTATCTTCTACTCGTCGCATTTAATTTCGTTGTGCAAAATTTTGTAATATAAGTCTTTCTAAATGATACCCTGTATATAAATCGACCCCTTTTAAAAGGACCCGATCGTCATAATCCGTTCGAGTGGTACGAAGCTTTTAAGATTTTATTTTATTAATTTTTCCTGAGAAACACTTTAAGAATTACTGCCTTTTACCACATAGGAGAGTAAATGTGCTCCAGTTTAATTACTGTTTACCTTCGTATTAATTAAAATCTTATCAACGATATTTTGCATGACTTGAAACTCGATATAAGCTTTAAAGCTTACTTGTGCCTTACTTCGTTCCTATTACATTTGTTAATTTTGTCTGTAATCCGTAATATGAAATGTAAAACCCAGACAAGGATAATTCTTGTCTAACTAGAGATTTAATCTCGCTTCTCGATCTACTTTGCCGTTTGGAGGGTGAACATTTAAACCTATCCCTTTTTATTTTAACACCTGAAGCCAATATCAATTTAATTTAGAAAATACTTGTTTATAATCAACAATGGAAGTGGGACATAGGCTTGATTCTTGATAGTGTAACTTTGCACTAGGATTGTCAGCTGGGTACCACCATTCAGTCTGTAATTTAACCTATTATCTTCCCACCTATCACTATTCTCCTGGTGTGGGGTTGACCCATGGCTCATGGCTCATGACCCAGGTCTGAGACAAGCACATTTCTGGTTTTCTTAGAGCACTTTGAGAACTACTGTAAATAAACGAAAACTGATATGGAACTTTGTGAAGATTAAAATGTATCCTTGACAGAAAAAGAAACTGACAGCCTTGCTTAATGCAGCCTTGCTTAATGTTGTTGTTTAAACCCTCTCTGTAAAAGCTTTGTGGTCCTTACATCATATCTGTGAAGGCTTTGTAACCTTAGAAGTAATTTGGATAAGCACTTACAAGTGGGTTTTGGAAAAGAGTTATTTCTCCTTGTGGTCTGGAGTACAATGAACCTCTTTTTTGCTGTATTCAATATAAATTATGACTGATGTGCTTACAGGCATCAAATGTTGAAATTGTGAATTTTTGCTTCTGATAGGAAATCTTTTAGAAAGTCAAACTTGACGTTGACAATGTAATGAGCTTAGTGCAGCCTAAGGGATCATGGAGTCATCCACTCAAGAGATATCAGCTGCTGCCCCTCGTGAGCTGGACTTGTTTGGAGAAGAAGCTCTGGAAGAGATATTTGAATCCATTGAAAGTCTTCGAGCACAAATTGACCAGCTACAAATACATTGTGAAAAGCTATCCACAGAAAAGACTAAAGTTGATCAGATGTTAGTTGATAAAGAAAAGGAATGCCATGCAATGAAAGAGCAACTTCAAGAAGACATCAATAATCTGAGGAAATTGAATTTACAGTTGCTATCTTCTCAGAAGACATCTCAGAAAGGTATGACTGTCGCAACTATAAATGACGTTTTCTATCATTGACTTGACTTTGTAATACTTGACTTTAGTTGGTGCTAGTTTCATAGCAAGTTTAGTTTTTTGCACATACTGCATATCTAGGATTATTGTCATGAAACAATGACATGAATGTAGACCTTGTGGTTTTTTAGTTTTCTGGTCACCATTTTGGATGATATAAGATTTCAATTTGGTGAAAATAGTCTCCAAGATCCATTGAGGCAACAATGACAGTGTTTTTTTGTTTTTGTTTTTTTTTTGGATTTGGTTGTAATCATTATGGAAAACATAGTTACTGGCTTCTCCTTTATCATTTGAGTGGAACTAGAACCTTTTTCATTGCCAATGTTGATGTTCTCATAATAAACATTTGTAATGCAGTTGCTGTAATTTGATTGGTTGAGCTACTTGTATCATCCATTAGTGTGCATTAGTATTGAAATTTGTCAAGACTAAAAGCATTCACCAATATGCAACATGCCATTAAAACCTTGAAATTGTGGAGAAAACTGATCAATGAATATGCCAACATGGGCTTTAGACTGTATGTTTGTTTCAAATGATAATTCAGGACTTTGTGGTGATCGACATTTCACTATTTCACATTTCACTATATTATTGGTACTTAAAATGTAGAGAAATAACTGGATACCATTTAATTTTGAAGGGAATACTAGATGTTCAGTTATCATTTTGCTAGAATTCTACTAATAAATTATTAGTCGAATTCTAGCAAAATGACAATTAGGTTGCACAGTCTTGATTTCTATCTCGAGCATCACAGAAATTTGGAGACACAATAAATTATACTTGTTTGAAAACATTTTAAAACCAATTTTTAACAAATGGGAATTTATTTATTCATTCTCAGGTAATGTCTTTAATTACAAACATATGGCACAGCTACATGATTGCATTTTTCAACGAACTGATAATATCAACGGAGAAACAACAACAACAACAACATGATATACATGTGTACATGTAAATTCTGGGAGAAACGTGTACATGGAAAAACTCCGGGCTCAAATCCCATCTGGGACTCGGATTTTTTCCAAAAATACGTTTCTCCCAGAATTTAAACTGAATATCATGTTGTTGTTGTTTGTCTGTTAGTATACTCACTTGGGAAGTTGTCTTGATGCATCTCAATATGCCTTAAAGGAGCTCAGTCACAGTTTGCGCATTTTGAAAAGTTTAGCGTAAATTTTTTAAATTCGTCGTTTGCAATCCATGTCAATCTTCACCATCCTTGACCGTCCTTGTTCCTTTATGGTTTATTATTATCTCTTTGATGGTTTTCTATCTTAGTAAACTATTATTTTCAAGTTTCCTTCCATTTAAAGGAGATTTTGTACGTGGCCAAAACAAAAGACAAAACACCATGACTGAGCTTCTTAAATGTGACAGCGTGATGCTGTTAGTGAGTTCATATGAGTTAGTACGTGGCTGTGGAG
>Ga0126338_10002469_pt1 | contig 12733 bp, 8 predicted proteins | sample OrbCmetagenome_2_FD_92529 | JGI IMG/M metagenome (GOLD analysis project Ga0126338, IMG submission 92529) | Coral microbial communities from Petempiche,Puerto Morelos, Mexico - Orbicella C C metagenome | ecosystem: Host-associated > Invertebrates > Cnidaria > Coral | place: Petempiche,Puerto... | reverse complement strand
GAGTTGATTTTCTCATGGTTATCATGGCTAGCGGTATTGCTCGTGGGCGCGTACGCACGACGGCGACGACGACGACGGAGTCGCGCAACATGGCGGCCATACTCCAAATAATAGGTTGACAGACATGGAGTCTTTGTTTACCGTGTACCTTTTTGATATTGGACATCCATGTTATGATCAGTTGACACCTGTCAAAAGAAGGTATCCGCTGACCAGTATCACGTGACCATATTGCGGGCTCAAGTTTACAGCTCATCGAGGTCGCGTGGTTTTTTTGAAGTTGACCGCTGACCAAGTGCTGGTTTTTCGATTGGATCGTGGGCTGATCTCAGGTTAACTTTTTGAAAACAGGGCAGGATTGTTCGGAAGCCGGTTAACGCTAACCCAGGATTAAAAGTTAACCGAATTATAACTTTTCTTCTATACAAATGTTTTTTGCTGCTTTGTTTTGTGTATATAGTGATTATTAAAACTCAAAACAGAAGGCCAAACAATATACAGAAAACCTCGCCGCAAAGTTACAAAACTCAAATCAAAATTCTACCTTTTCCTGGGTCATTTGGCTCTGAACAACCTGGCCCAAGAGCTACGCTTTTAGGCTGGCCTAAATCTATATATTACACTGTGGTGACAAGATATGAATTTTATGTTCGAGTGGCAAGAACAATTTATTATATAAACAACAGTGAAATACCAGGATTTTTCCTTTTACTAAAAAATCATATCTTCATCGCGCGCAGTAAAGATACTACTTTTATCTTTCACACTGTGAAGATATCATTCCTTTTTGATAGCATTTTTCTTTTGTCCCTTTAACCACAGGGAGCACACGATCTTGTTGAGTAGGAAGAGAGTTATGAAGGAATGAAAAGAACATGCAATTTACCTTTGTCTACTGTTGTCATTTCTTACGCGACAACCGCTACCTACAAGTAATGCTAAACTCGTATCAAGACCTTTTCGCGCTCTGCAAAATTTTTTTTGGTTTACATATAACATTGACAAGGGAGGCAACTCTTTGCCCAAACGTTTTGAACACAACCCGAATATTCGCTCGAATCTCTAAATTTCGTTGCTTCCACGAAACCAAACAAACACAAAACGAAGTCGAAAGATTTTTCTACAACTTGGCCGAATTTGTTTTCGAATACTTTAACGACAATCGGAGAATTTAGCGTCTTTTGCAAAGGTTTTTCTCAAATCGCTTTTCGCAACATGATCGTACCGTTGAATCGGTACCAATCGCATCATCCAGCGCGTGCTCAAGCTTCCCTCCATTTCCCACACGTTTTTTTTGACACGACAAATCTTTACAAAATCCTTCCCCAGCTCTCAATTTTAAACGCGGAATCTCGTTAAAACGCGAATATAGAGGATATTACATGCCCGCGCGTGGATACGAATTTTATCTTCGAGTGTTCGAGATATTGAGTTGAACACGAGAAGATAAAATTCGTATCCACAAACGGGCATGTAATATTTTGTTTATTATATAACCATGCTAATGACGACGTTTTCGACGATTTTCCGAAGATTTCTCACCACTTTCTGAAGATTTCTGAAGATTTCCAAAATTATTCCGAAGGCCAGACGAACGCTTCCAAATATTTTCCTAACAATTCCGAACATTCTCCAAAGTTTACTGAAGATTGCCGGAGACTACCGAAGAAGATCCGTAGATGTTTCGATTATACATCAACAAATTTAAGTGTAGTTAAAGGGACAAAAGAAAAATGTTATCAAAGAGGAATGATATCTTCACAATGTGAAAGATAAAAGTAGTATCTTCACTGCGTACGATGAAGTTATGATTTTATAGTAAAAGGAAAAATCCTGGTATTTCACTGGTGTTTATATAATAAAAGCAATTATCATGACCCGTACGGCCCCGCGCGCAATTTACTTGGTAAACCATAAGAAAAAAGGTCCCGTATGAGGGCCGTACGCGTCGAAGTGATAGGGCCGAAAAAACATGCACGGCCCTACTAGAAATGCGTACGGCCCCGCAAAAACAATGCGAAACAATTTTGTTGCTACAAAGTGTTTTTTTGAAAATGAGTGAAAGCGAACATTCGGACAGTGAGTTCTATTATCCCGGTGAACTGTGGGACGCCGAAATGCTGCAATTACTTACTCACAACGAAGCAACAGAAAGAAAGTCACTACTCTCGGATCAAGAAATTTAGAAATTTATTACGAGCCAACAACGGGCAAACACTGTGAAAAAAACAACTTACGATATGAACGTATTTCAGAGATTTCTTAATGAGTGTGGCGGAAAACGAAAGGTCGTGGAAATCCCCCCAGAAGAGCTGGACAGTCTGCTGTGTAATTTTTACATCACTGCGAAGGAAAAGGACCAGTCAGAATACGAACCTGACACAATGCCCTCCTTCTCGCTAAGTATCCAGCGATTCTTAGATGACAACAACGCGGAGATAAACATCCTTAAGGACGAAGAATTCAAGGTATCGAGAGAAGTCCTGAAATCCAAACGCCAGGAACTCAGGAAGCAGGGTAAACGAAAAAAACCGAACGCCACAGTAGCTCTGACAAACGAAGATGTTGAACGCATTTTTGAAGAAAACCAGTTTGGCGTCCATGAGCCTGAAGTACTTGCGCGTACGATGTTGTTTTTACTGACTCTTCACTTCGGGTACCGAGCAAGACACGAAGCAAGACAGATTAAATTTGGTGACGTCGCTTTGGAAAAAGAGGAAGCAAGTGGTGAAGAATACCTGGAGTGGACAACCGAGAGAGAGAGTAAGACCCGCCATGGCGATGAAAATGAACGTCAAAGATCTTTCCATCCGAAAGCGTACGAAACAGGCGACAGGGAATGTCCAGTGTCTTGCTTCTAAGAATTTGTATACAGGAGACCAGAAGAAGCCAAATAGCCGGAAAGCCCATTCTTCCTATCTATTCCTCACTGACGAAATCAAGAAGATAAAATTTGGTTCCTAAACAGCCCGATGGGAAAGAACAAAATTGGCGAGTTCCTTTCCAGCGCTACGAAAAATTTGCCGATGTCTACGTGGGCTAAATTTACCAACCATTCCGCACGTAAAACATGTATCACGACCCTCCTAGATTCGGGAATATCCCACAACAATGTAGCCCATCTAAGTGGTCATAAGAGTCTTAAAAGTCTAAATGTCGGCAGATGTCAAAAATACTCAGCGGGAAAAAAAAAAAAAAAAAAAAAACTCTAAGCCCAAACCGGAGCCAAATGCACCGAAGGAAAATCTCCAAGTTCATTCAAATAGCAGCTCGGAAAATTCTGGAAAATGTTCGGCAACGTTCGTGTTACCTTCGCACAAGTTTTGGAGAATCTTCGGAAATCTTCGGAAAATGGTCGGAAATCTTCGAAAAATCGTCATAAACGCTTTGATCAGTATGTCTATATAAAAAAAGAACATTACAGGTAAGCTCGAGGATATAAATTTTATGTTCGAGTGGCAAGAACAATAGAGAGCTTAAGCATGACGTTTACGGCAGATGGCAAACGGCAAAGATTACCTCTGATTTTTCTTGTAATTCTTAAATAAATCACACAGAAATAGAAAAATGTCTTCTACTATTCACTGCAAATACAAATATTTTCACTCTACTGTACAGACAGCTCAAGACAGACGGCAAAAGTTTCATTTTTGCCGTTTGCCGTTTGACGTAACGTCATGCTTAATCTCTCTAATATCTCACGCGTTCGCTGCGTTCACACGTGAGATATTGTTCTTGCCACTCGAACATAAAATTCATATCTTCTCGCCACCGTGTAATATCCTCCATGTATTTGGGCTTGGCCCTGGAAACGCTAAATTAGCCTGTAATTTACTCTTTTAAATGGTCGGTGACCCCCTCTTGTCCTTTCATAGATTACTTCTTTAACTGGTTGGCTCCATTTTAGCACACACAAATATAATCTGTACGTGAGAAGTTACAAACATTTCGCCGTTTCTGCTCTCATGTGACCGACGTTTTCCTTGAATGTGGACCGGCGAGGTTAATATGTATTCTTTTTTAAGGAATATTCTACCTCAAGGAACGAAATCAGCTGCGAAAGTTTGCTCAATATACTTAGCTGTGTTGAATTAAAATCCTTTACCTGACCTAAGTCGTACGCTTGGATCGTCTTAAAATAACAAAAGCTTCTAAAAACGCATGGTCTTCAATGCGACCCCTTTTTGCTTGCTTTTTATTTTTTTTTTTTTCCCTTTTTTACAAAAGTTGATATTTACCTTACTGTATGGCTATGGCAGGTTTAAGGTGGCTCAAAATAGTTTCCAGCATTTTCCAAGACTTAGACTTTTTGCTGGCTAATTATAACCACTCTTTATTACTTGATGCTACAATCATGGTATCAGAAAACCGCCCAATCATTGGTGAACACGCTTTTATCATTTTCGTGACCAGGTTACCATAACAATAGTATGACCTGCGAAACACACCCGTAGAGTGTACGCTTCTGAACCAGCCCTCTCACACGTACGAAGAATCTGTTTTAATTTGCTTCTTTCAAAGTGCACCCTACCCTTTTTCATTGGCTTGAATGTGGTGTCGACCACTGGTACGGTTTTCAAAATCCTATTCTTGAGAAAATCAAACGATACAAATTTTGAACATTGCCGGTGACTTAACGTTCAGGTATTCTTTGCCTAGCAAAATGTGCTTTGAAATTCTTGATCACGTGTACTAAGGATGTACTTCTGAGGTCATCGAGCTCGAAGCAATAGCTGTCATAGTCAGCAGTAACAGGGTAACTCTTACCTCTCAGCTCTAACAGGGTTGACTCAAGAGTGTCTCTTTGGTATGCCCTCGCTCCTACGCTCACGAGGCTTCGCAAGTGGGCACGTAATTCTTATATCTTATCTCATAACAGGACAATAAAGACATTTGCGCACCCTGTTGAGACACCTGTTAGTTTTCAGCCGGGAAGTGTAAATTCTTCGTAGCAGTTTTCCCCTGGCAGCTTTCGAAACTTCCACTCTTTCGTCTTTAAATAAGCCCATCTTGGACAGACATTTCATCCCTCGAGTTGAATTATGGAAAAATAACTGACGGTGAGGCACTCTCTGATCAGGGGGCTTAAATGTAGGGCGGTGAAACGAGCTGGTACGAGCAAAAAGATGTGATGCAGTAGATTGGGGTCTATTAAAACGAGCGGCGGATTCGGTTCACTTACACTCTGGCGCTTAGATTTCTAAAGAAACGCCACAGAACTCCCATCTATATGAATCAGCAACTTTTTTGGTTCATTTGTTGTTCTGAAGCAATGGCAAAAGGTAAGTTTTTCAGTTTCAATTTCAATTTCAATTTCAATTTCAATTTCAATTTCAATTTCAATTTCAATTTCGCGCTGTGATTATGTTTTGCTTGCGCCAGTTGTACGCCTAAGCTTTTGCCTTTCTTCTGACTTTAATATGAATAAGACTTACGTAAAACACTCTGTACTCCGGTATCGAGTTAATTTGTGAGTTCCTCAGAACAATACTCATCATAAACAAAATATGTTTGCGATAGTTCCTTATCGTTTCTGCCTGTTTAGAGAGTTTGCAGAAGTTTTTCAAATGTAAATCTAACGCGTACAAGTAACCTATTTACATAGTGCAGCGCGTGCACTTTCAACTCTGAGTTGGCGTTTCCAACTGTCAACAAAGATTGCTTTCGCTATCTTTTGTGCTGAGATGCTGCAACAATTTTCGCCAACGCTTTAAGGCCACTAAAATCGAGTGTGTTTCTTGAACGTAGTGAAAGTCATACTGCAAAAATGAAATAGACAAAGAGTTTTGAGAGCTCAACCAACAAATCGAAATCGTCATTCGGGTTGATTAAAGAAAGTGCTACCGTAACTTTGCTGTCTATATCTGCTGTCTTCACATATTTCCAGCCGACCTGTTAATATGTTCTCAAACATCTGTGAGTCTTAAACATATTTAAAGGTTAGATATATTGTTTGAGTTCGATGTACGTATTTACACGTCCAATTTATCTGTTTTAATAGTTACAAAACACGCATCGGGCGGGCGCTCTTTTTCATCGACAACCGACGATTTATCGACTTTCTACACATAAAAAAAACTGAACAGAATTTACAGACGTAAACTTATATGTACCTTGATGAAACATCACGTGTTGTTTGCAATTCTTTCGAAACTCACACTTCCAAAATTTTATTACCTTTCGTTCGCGATTGACTCTATGGCGAAATCCCTGCAAAGCGTGTGGCTAGAGGAAGGAAACATCGAAGTTCTGAAATGCTGCTATCTCAAAATATACCCAGCTATTTTATTGCTATGTTATGGAAAAGTTGCTGATCTTTAACATATTTAAAATTTAAAGTGGAGTTATGTGGAGCTCTCGTAAAAGAAGCAACGTAACACAACTTGGTCATGATAAGCTGGACGTCCTTGGATTCGACACTGTCTTACTTCACAAAACCTGAGCAGCTAATTACGAAAATACTTAACCGAAATTCCAGCAGACTTAAACGTCAAAAAGGCCTTTTAAAATCAATACGTTACTGGTGGCTGACAAATAAAGAATGAAAACTTGATTTCCGGTTTGTCGAGAGGATATTCTTAGCAGCCATTAACTAACACCGGAAGCGCGGATGGAACGCTCTTGCCACTCCTATTCCGCATCACACATTGCACAAAGAGCGGACTGCACGTTTCACCGGAGGACTTTTTCCCGCCCTGCTTTGGCTAAGGTCAGCCGCGCTGAATAACGGATGTTTGGAGCCACTGCCTGTAAATATAATGGAGAACTTGACGACAGGACCGAAAACTCGAATTTTCTTTTACCGCGTCAAAAGGACCGTTATGGTGAATTATTTTCAGAAATATGCTTAAAAGGTTCCAGCGAGATCACATTTTGGTGAGGAAGGGAAAGTTCGAAATAACCTATAACCAAGGCCACTTCTGTGGTATGATTTAAATTATTGTTTTAGTGTATTGATACACGATGTCTAACAATAATTTGTGTCATGACGCATGGTGAATATTGTTTAAAAGTTGACTGCGAAATTGACGTTTTCTATAGGTCGTCTAGAAATGGCGCAATGCTCGATACTAAAAAGGATGGCGCCACGCGTTGCCTTCTGGGTAGATCGACATGTCGGCCGCAAAGTATGTAAACAGATCATGGCGGCGGGTCGCAGTGGACGCGGTGTAACGCTTAATGAATCAGAAATTACCGGTGCCAAACTTAAGAAAAACGTTGAAGAATTGAGTAGAGCAGAGGCTGAGAGGTAGCTGGGGTTCCGTGGATGTAGAAATTTAAGGGAATTCACCCTTTGAGGGCAAAAACCAAGTAGCTTATACAAGCGTAATTGTCACTGTTTCAATGTTGCGACTTTCAAAACTCGTGCAGGAAAATGCCAAACTTGTTTTGATGGGGTATCTAATTTTTTTTATCTTAAAGAATAAACTCGTATAGCAAGTATGGTTGGGATAAGCTGCTACTGAAAGATCCAGATGGGAAAATCCAAGAAGAAAAAAGAAAATAAAACTTAAACGCCGAGAAGCAACTGGTCGAAAAATTTCTCGATGGAGAAGACATTCCCACCGAGGGCTGGACGTCGTCTCCGGAGGAAATACCTGAAGTTAAGCATTCCGTTGTTGAGGAGTTCTTTGAAACTTCCGAGGAGAAAAGACACCTTACAGATGGGTAGGCCTTTTCAAAGACAAAAAACAATTGAAACCTCCGAATCAACCTGCTTCCTGGATGTAATAATATGTTTTTTGTTGGAGGGGCCAAGGGCATAACCGCTGGGTCTGGAGTTTACTCTTGTATCGTGGTTTTTCATAAACACACTGGGAAAATATAACCTGCAAGAGATAGATCATGTGCTGCAGGAAAGCGTGGTTTCTGTAAACACATGGCGGCTCTCTGCTATAAACTGGTTTGATAAATAATGCCAGATGCTTTGTCTGGAACTGAAACAGACCTGTTGTAGTTATAAGTTATTAGGTGAGACGCAAAATGCTCAACCTTAACGTACCAGAAAAGCGCCCTGCGTACTGTTCTCACTAAAACGTGCTATAACTCTGTATAACTCTGTCAGCTAATTTTAATTAGGGCAAAAAGAAGGGTCACGAAGCTGTTCAAAAAGGTAACTCTTAACTACCAACATGGAGTCCAGAAATACAGAAATACTTCGGTTTATCCCGTCGATATCATAATTACACCACTACACACACAAAAAATGCTCGAATGAAACATTACACCGTGATGACTCACAATGAAATAAACATCCACATTGCGCTTCGTAGTGGAGTTCCCGCTCACAGGTTTACAGTGCAATATTTATCCTCGCTCCCTCAAAATGTTTAGAATTTAGATGTAGGGCAACTGGAACTTTTCCTTAGATGTTTGAACGTGAAACAAGCAAAACGTTTACAAAACTTTACAAACGCTTTCCGCTTACGGACGTCCGCCATGTTTCTGTCCCACGAATCAGTACTTAGTCTCGCTCGACCAAATTTCTCTAACTGGGGCGATCATAGAAAACTCGGTTCCAGGTTTCGCTGCCAACCCTCCCTGAATACAAGTCATGCTCACAAGATGTGGTTAAGTCCTGTCTTACTGGTTTTAATAACGAAAGGTTTCGAAAAACATTGCAGAATAAAGAATAGCGAGATAAAAACATGACGTTTCGGCGACGACATGTAACCATTATCAAATGCAAATTATTATGTGTTGGGTAACGTTATCTAACGAATACAGTGTGGGAAAATACATTAGAATAAACGAGGCGGGGATAAACAAAAGAATGAGAAAAATTGAAACAAATTGCTTCCCTGGAATGGAGTCATTTTGATTGTTCAGAGTCGGACTCTTTTTCCTTGCAAAAAACATCTCATAAATAAGGCACTCAAATTTTCCGCGGCATTTCTTTAAGGTGGTAAACTGCTCGTGAAGATTGTTAGATGGTTGGTTGTGTTTGTCCTTTAGGTGTTTACCGATGACGGAACATTTATGCTCCTCGATGCGCAGGTGAAGATGACGGCTCGTGTAGCCTATATAATTCGCATCACACGAATTACATTGAAATTCATACACAACGTCAATCACCAAGACCGACAACTATATTAACACCTCTGTCTACAGAAAAAAGACCAACACAGGGCTTCACTCCACTATCAGAGCCTCATAGACAAGAGCTATAAACGATCGCTAATAAGAACTATGTTTGATCGCGCTAAACGCTTGTCTTCCTCACCGGACCTCTTCTCCAAAGATTGCCATGATCTAAGAAAACTGTTTCTGAAACTGAAATATCCTGCAAAACTTATTGATTCTACTTTTAAGAGATTTCACGCCTTCCAAGACCAGAATCAAAGCCGTATTAAGCCAGCCGACAGCCCTGTATTAATAACCTTGCCTTTCAAAGATCAGAAATCCGCCGACTCCGTACGCAGCCAACTAAGCGACCTTGGTGAGAAAGTCGATCGTGTATCACAACCAGTTTTCACAAGTAGGAAAATCTCTGAAGATTTGAAAGTTACGTAAACAGAGCCCTTACTTGTAAACCAACAATGCGTTGTGTATGAATTTCAATGTGATTCGTGTGATGCGAATTATATAGGCTACACGAGCCGTCATCTTCACCAGTCTCATATATCTCATATATAAGTTTCATTATCAGTTTCAGAATGTGAGACCTCTGAGAGCATTAGATGCAGCCAAATACCTTGTAGACACAAGTGACTTGTTCACAACCTCGTTCCCAGGGTCTCTCATCTTACCGTCCCCTGGAGCGAGCGAAGAGAGACCCTGGTTGGGTCTGGTCACGTTGCACTTTGACAATTGAGAACATCAGGGAGGGGTCCTCTGTATTCAGCAATTTGTCGCTTTGAGCTCTGTCAAATTCAAAGTATCGCACTGCGACGGCCATTACCCGCGGCGTTCATCAATACTTGGCTTTCAGGCTGAAATTTCGAATAATATCTATTCCAACGTTTACCTAAAGGTTAAGCAAGTCTGTCTCGAGGCAATTTAGTGGTCTTGATTTTCAGTGTTGCTATCTTACCCACTGGATTTATGGAAAGTCAGTCATATTTCAACTGTGGATGAACAGCGCAATTTCATCCCGTAGTAATTGTTGTTTCTCCTTTGAATGTACTTGATCAAATTGATGCAAAAAAAGAACACAAGAATGTCTCTAGGAAAACGTATAGCTTTCTCAAAGTAAAGTTACGGCAGTCTCTGAAAGAAAAGCTGGACGAAGATAGATATGACATTCGTGCAACGCACTGTGCTTGCAAACAGTTCTAATCAAATAGCCGGGCCCGGCGTCACCTGTGGCGTCACAATATAGAATGCAAGTAGGCAATATGTTCACGGAATATTTTAATCTTTGTCCCTGGAGAGCCAATACTTAGAACATTAAAACATATCTTGCAATAGAAACGAACCTAAACAAAGTATAAGCACGGCATGGCAAATTTATACAGAGGTGTCACGCTGAGATTCGACATGCGGTTAACAGCAGAAACCATGCAGACCTACGACCTCTAAGAATATGCTGTAACACAATCAAACGACTCCACCCTACTTATAATTTCCATCTCTTCTAATAACACGGCATAAAAAGTGCCCCTCAGAAACACGCGTGAAACAAAGAAAGGCCGAGAGATCGAAAATTAAATGAGAATGTGCACAATTGTCACGAACCGTTGGAGCCACGTACACTAATTTATTAACGACACAATAAAAATTATACATTTTTTTTCTAGCCTCCTTTCGGTCGAAGATAAATCCAGTTTATCAGCAACGACGGCGAAAAGCATACCGCGACGAGTTCGTTGTATTATCCTTCGCGCTCTGCAAAGTTTGAGGCGCCGACGGCGCGGTGAAACTTCAATAAACCTTTTCAACCTTTCGCTCCTTTCGAAGTGACCTTAGCTTTCAGTGATCAATTAAAAGGCCCCGAATTCTCTAGAATTATTTAATCGCCGTTCACGAGACCTACACTTCATGAGGCAAAGATCTTCCATACACAACCTCGGTCGCGGTGTGCAATTCTCCATTCGCCTTCTTGAGGAGATTTTTACAATATGTTACGTCCTTCATTGAACCATACAACCTTCAGCGACTTGGATCTCCGCTATTAGATGATGGATAAGTTTTCCTCGGCGTTTACAGAATAATACCGCCGGACATTGCCCGCAACACATATCGTTCTTGGTTTACTTTGGTGACAACACATCCCGCACTCCCGTGGACTAAGTATAGACAAAATTCCTACTAGACCGCCCATCCCTTCAATAATTTAAATGTCATCTTTCAGATTCTGAGACACGTGACCAGACCCAACCAGGGTTTCTCTTCGCTTGCTCCAGGGGGCGGTAAGATGAGAGACCCTGGGAACGAGTTTGACTTGTTCAAAGGAGAAGGTATAGAAGTAAAAAACGGATGGTTAAATGACATTAATTCTACTAAGAATGAGGATTGGTGAGAATTTGTCCAAAACCCTAGTGTCCTAAATCCTATTGATGAAGCCCTTTCAATGGACAAAACGGAAGATGTAAGTAATAACAACATTTCTAACACCAGAGTTGATAGTCAAGACAAAGTAGTTGATAGTAATGATGAATGGTGTTAAGTTGAGGAGCGTCCTTCAGGGGTTACAGATACATTAATACTGCAAGAATCCAACATAGTAGAAAATGCAGACAGAATTATTAGTTTTGCAGCAGGTGAAGGAAACAAACCATTAGGGATTTTCTTGGACAAGGACTCAGAATACCTTTCATTTCTTTCAATATTTTGTGGAAAACGAAGGCCTGACAACAATGAAAGAAAGGTCCTTGTATCATACAGTACCATTGCGAACTGGGAATTAAAATGTCAGGATGGGTGAGCTGCCATGTCTCTCCCTAATATCTTTTATAAGCTGAAAAAGCTACAAATCAAGCAAATTCAAGATAGAACTTGTATTTCACTCGGAAAGTGTAAGACGAAAAGGAAATGTTCCACTGCTGGAGACTCGAAATCTGAAGTTTATATCAATAAGCTTGTCACCTAAATGAAGGCTTCAGAGTTTTAAAAAGTGTTCAAGGATCACCACCTTATTTTGAAAAGTGCAAAAAAGACCTGTTTGCAATGATTCGTCAACTTGGCAATCCAACATTGTTTTGCTCCTTTTCAGCTGCTGAAACAAGGTGGATTCATCTCCTCAAAACTTTAGGTAGATATTGTTGAGAAAAAAGAGTACACTGATAATAAGATACCACCAAATGACTTGGGAACAAAAATCAGATCTTATTCAAAACGATCTTGTGACCTGTGCAAGGAACTTTGACCAAGTGGTACAGTTGTTTATTTGTGATGTTTTAAGAGCAGTGTTGCTCCAAAACGAGAAATAGCTGATTATTTTTTGCAAAGTAGAATTTCAGCAAAGAGGAAGCCCACATATTCATGGATTGTTTTGGATAAAGGATGCACCACAAAATGAAAAAGATTCCAATGAAAAGGGTGTCGCATTTGGTGATAAATTTATCATCTGCTGCAAGCGAAACAGTTCAAGTAAAATGGAAAATCTTGTCAATTTGCAAATGCACAGACATGCCAAAACTCGCAAGAGATCAGGGAATAACATACATCGATTTAAAATTCTATTGCCACCAGTGCCCAGGACAATGATACTTAAACCACTTGAGGAATCCTATCTTGATGAGGAGTGTAAACTAATAACAGACAATTCTGAAAAAAAATGAACAGGTCCTTG
>Ga0126338_10002468_pt1 | contig 12734 bp, 5 predicted proteins | sample OrbCmetagenome_2_FD_92529 | JGI IMG/M metagenome (GOLD analysis project Ga0126338, IMG submission 92529) | Coral microbial communities from Petempiche,Puerto Morelos, Mexico - Orbicella C C metagenome | ecosystem: Host-associated > Invertebrates > Cnidaria > Coral | place: Petempiche,Puerto... | reverse complement strand
TTAATGACATTAACATAGAAATAACTTTGATAAACTGATTCTATAATATCTAATATTTTTAGATTTCGCCCTTGTCTCTTTGTTAAAACTAGCCTCTTGTCATGTTGTTTGAACAACTTTTATTACCAAACACTAACAGATGCCAAAAATTTTATTCTTGATTTTATCAGGCCAAGGGTGACTCTAAACTGTGATGAAATTAGTTTTGATTTAAAAAGTTGGACTCAAGCAATATTTGAGTCAGAATTTGAACTAATTTGCCTTATAGCTAAATATTGTGTGACATGGGTAGGAAATAACATTCCTTGATTGGCACCTGTCACTTCAAATGACTTGAAATTCCTGGTGTGACCTAAGATAGGTCCAATCTTTGTTTGTTTAAATACCAACAAAACTCAATGTATTCTGAAAGCAGGAGAGATGTTTAAATTTAATGCTTATTGTAGTGACATTTTTGGGATTTTGGGCAAAAAACCAGGGGGGGTGGTCTAACTCCTAAGGGAAAAATCACAAAGCCGGCCCACTTTATCGTTTAGAGTTGTTGGGTAGTACCTTCAATTTGGCAAAGTTTCATCCAAAAAGGAGAGATGGCATGTATCACCCCTGCCTGGTCCTCTTGTTAACTCGGTCTTAAATTCAAAAAAGCAGCTCGGTTCTAACGAAACAGCAGTACAACTGTTTTGTTGAACGAAAGGAGGTAATGATGGGCAATGAAAAAGTAGGCGAGTCTTTGTAAATTTCGCTTACATTTACTTAGAACTCTTTCCGCTCTCATTTTATTTGGTTAGGGAGATTTTAGGCTTACCAAGGCACGTGCCATAAGCTGTTGTCCTCCCGCGACTTAATTAAGGTCCTTTGAAATCTGTTTAAACTATAACCGCAAATTAAAATGCTGATATATCGAGAATCTATACGACTGCAAGTCGTTAGTAAGATGGTATACGGTACCTCTATCAAGCAGTTAGTTAAATTCTCGGAAAAAAACAACAACAAAAAAAGCATGATGACGTGCAAAACCAAAACAATTTCGAGTCTAAAAAGAAAGCGAGGCAGTCTTTTTTTCGTTTTGCGCTCTTGGTGAAAGTGAAAAACTGTTGTTTTTCGACGCGACACTTTCATCCTTATTGGGCCTGTCTCAATGGCAAATGATTTTTAGGGTTGCTTGATTGATAATGGAGGCGCGTGGCCTCATGGTTAGTGCGTTCGTCCCCAGATCGAGCGGTCGGGGTTCGAGCCCTAGCCGGGGACATTGTGTTGTGTTCTTGGGCAAGGCACTTAACTCTTTCGGCGAGTTTTACTTTCTGGCAGTTTGCTTCGCCTAATTATTTAAGCTACAAATAGCCTCCCTCCGCCCAGGAGTATAAATAGCCTCCCTCCACCCAGGAGTATAAATAGATACCGGTGAATTGTTGGGGAAACCTAACAAATTGCGGGGGAGTGACCTGCGATGGACTAGCATCCCGTCCAGGGAGAGTAGAAATACTCCTTGCCGCTTCGATTCATGCTACAGAAACCGGGATAAGCTCCGACAGCTATGAGCCAGTCGGCTCCCAGGCTTTATTATTATTATTATTCATAATATAGCAAAAATAATAATAATGAATATAATCCTGCTTAAAGAAACCGCCAAGAACAACTATAACCAAGTTTAACTATTAACCAATCTCCCAGTTGTAGTTCATTCACTAGCAACATTGCATTTGAAGCGACTTACCTTGAGCTCTCTTAAAGAAAAACCGCTTAGCAACACAAACCTCTTCACTTCATGCATGGTCGCACCGCCCGGTGAAAAGAATGCAAAACACTGCAAGCGTCACTATGAAAATCCCCATCTCACATGCAAGCGTCAAGTCCACTGGTACAAACCACTTTTGAAAATAGCGCCTAAAGACTGAAATAAAATTTACTGAAATTAGGTAATATGGTCAAGCGATATGACAGTTTCAATGTTAATACCTGCAACATAATTGAAATGAGATTCAAGTTGCTTGCTAGAGTTTGAGCAACTCAACATGCACGCTTGTGTGGAAAACTTACTGTCTAATGCGCTATTTGTTCCTTAAATAATTAGGCGAAGCAAACCGCCAGAAAGTAAAACTCGCCGAAATGGCTCTAAACCACCTCCACGAACCCAGAGACATCCAAATAACGCAATGCAAACATAAGGTAAACCATTTTATTCAAATTATTTTCTACGCGTAGCATTTAGAGTAATTTTCGAAGCCTTCTCATACATTGCCTTATAAACGGCTAAAATTGTAACGTTATCGCCAACAGCATAATGTCACGTATTTATCGTATTCAACGTCTGGGCCGCCTGTGATCCAACGAAATTTTCACGACACTAAACAAGCCTAACAGACCAAGATAAAATTCTCGTTAACTCTCTCGTAAAGGACCAAAAATTTCTTACATCAAACTGAAGAGCAACTTTTCCTCTATATACAAAAGCTGGATGACAGAAATGTAAACATTAATAAATATACGAAGATTAATGTCAATATTGAAAAAAAAATGATTATCGATACAAACTCAGTTGTCAATTAACGTTTTTGTGGTAATAAATTACGAACTTGTAGAATACAACGAAATAAATCGTGTATCTTCCAGGAATAATTACATTACTCCAAATATGCTGTCGCTTTCGTCGTCGTGCAGTTGACAGAGTTAGCACTTTTTGGCAAAACCAGTCATCTTAAGACATAATGTATTCAAAATGCAACGCGACACTGATGCAGAAAGGAGAATAATTCTTTCTAGAAGAAAGCAGGGCGGAAAGCTGCTTGTTTGACAGGCAGGCCTGTGTTCCTCCTGCAGCGATGGTCCAGTCAGTCAATAAAATGGTGGGCCATTTAATCGGTCGGCCCGTCAGTCAGTCAGTCAGTCAGTCAGTCAGGCGGGCAGTCAGTCAGTTAGTCAGTTAGTCAGTCAGTCACTCAATCAATCAGACTTTTAACATTTTTAACATTTTATTGTTACTTAAAGCACAATTACAAGAGCAAACAATTAGTTAATTACACTAACGCTTATGCTACCCACTAACACTAATTACAAATTTACATTACATTACATTCACAGTTACCCTGGGTGCCAGAGGTTTTTCTTGCGCGGTTTCCGGTATCGTGTCTCTATTGTGACCCGCGCGAAAAACCTCTGGAGCAGAGCGTGATTTCTTTGACAGCGCCGAGCCAATGACGAGCCTGTTTAAATCTGTCTAGTCCAGAATCTGGTTTCTGAAAGATCAAGATCTGGAGAAAGCCATAACTAAAGTTGCTCAAAACGTTCGACGGTGTTGACAACTTTAAAGCGCCGAGCAAAGGGATGGAATTGCGAATTTTATTCGCAGCAAGGATGTTTTGGCGGTTTTGCCAACGCGATTCGGAAATCGTTGTTAGTTCAGTTAATTCCTGGACTCTGTGTTGAACTACACAATGTTCCCGTCGTCGGTGTACCAGACGAGCTGGAACAGCATTTTGAATGCGTATTTTCACCGTTTGTAGCTTCTCCTTTCCAACAGACAAGATTCTTTTTGTAATATTCTCAGTTTAAATTTGCGACTTCTTTGACAGTCGCTTCGAATTTTTCGATCCGTCGGTAGCACGTCTTACAAAGAATATGCGGCCCAACGTACAGATTGTCGTCCTCGAGAGTGAAAAGTGTCGAGATTCTTTCGAAGATTTTCAGTTCTTGAGCAAAAATTTTCAGATACAAGACCGTAATATCCACCATTACACACAACATTAGCGTCAAATAAAACGGCACGACAACGAAGACTTTGAATTAGGAACGTTTTTCACGGGAGTATGACGTAGTTTTTAGTCCCGCAGGAGCCATGAATTCAAACCAGACCATATCTGTCATGTCGCGCGAATGTATCATGTCTTCACGTGCCAGTCCATGTCATCACAGTGTGAGATGCTCACTGATTTCAAATTGATCAAAGTTCAACGAGAACGGTGAATGAAACCGCTCTGTGCCAGAGGTTTTTCTCGCGGCTTCGCCGCTCGTGCCCGCGGCCTTCGGCCGCCGAAGCGAAGTGAAGTATTTCCGTCCGCCGCGCGCGAGAAAAAACCTCTGGTACCCAGGGTAATTCACAGTCAGCTACAGATCTAATTAAGGGTGTGTTTGATAATATAAACCCAAATAGTAATTGGTACAGATACTTATATATCTGTATATTCAACTGTGTATATAGCTATATACCTGATACTTAGCTATTGAGAAAAGAAAAACTACGATAACATATTTTGCCATTTATTTGTAATGAATAGATTCTCTTTTATTCTTTTTTGCAATTGAAAATTCTAGTTTTCGAGTTTAGGTTCTTTTGGCCTTCAGTAAGGATAAAGACGACTTGATATTTTTACAAGCGGTTAAATAAATCGTACATTTCCCAAGAATGATTATGTGATTTAACAAACAATTCCCTGGGTTGCTATCGGAAATACCAAAGAGGACTGTTATCTCATCAAGCTTATCAATTTTCATTTTGTAAGTATTTAACCAAGAAATAACAGAAGGCCAAAAGTTTTTTAGTGTAGGCACAGCTGATTAGAAGATGCTCAAGAGTTTCTTCGTGATCTCCACAAAAAGTGCATATCGGAGAAGGAACTAAATTCATTTTACATAGAATTCTTTTAGTGTAGAGAATACGATTTAGGATTTTGTATTGAAAGGCTCTCGTTCTGGTGTCAAGAGTGACTCGACCCGGCAATTGAGAAATATTTTTCCAGTCTATAATACCAGAAATATTATATTAGGAATTAAACTTAGATTGGGCAGTAGGAGGAATCTGGTTTCGTTTGACCAGGGTGGAATAGATTGATTTTGAAGTCATTCTAGTTGTATCTTGAACATCGCCGTCTGAGACAGTTTTGTAAATTTCGTTGTTATTATTCTCTCCATCTTTAAGGAGCAGTTTCCAGTTAGGCGGAATGGCGGAAAAAATGCCTTGTAGGAGGAGGTAATCTGACAATGAGAGATTTTTCTCTCTAAAAGCATCACAGCTTTTTAACTTGGAGTCGTTTGAGAGGATATGCCTAAGTTTCACAAAACCTACTTCTTTTATTCTCTTATTGTATATTGATTGCTTGTTAATCAAGAAGTTCTGGTTGTTCCAAATGATCTCATTTAAAACTTCCTGTTTTGTAGCTATTATATCATGATGGCCATTGAAGTCAGACCAAGCTTCAAGACATTCTTTATAAAAAAAATTGGTAATTTGCAGGGTAGGCGCGATGGATTGGAATTGCACTGAAGCAGAAAACTAGTTCCTTCGTTCGTAAGATAGTTAGACTAGAAAACTTTCCAAGGGCTAACATAATCATCTAAATACCTTTTAAGACTCGCAATTCTTTGAGTTTTAATCAAAGATTCAGGATGAGGCATTTTGAGGCCACCATCTTCATATTCACTAATTAAAGCCAATCTCCTGATTTTGTCTTTGCCTCTCCACACAAAAGTGAATATCACAGAATTTGTGCTTTTAATCATATCCTTACCAAAGGAAATAAGGGAGGCTCGATACATAAACTAAGGCATAGCGAATGTTTTGACTAATTGAATTTTACCAATCAGTGTTAAGTTTCTCCATTGCCAGCAACTTAAAGACTTTCTTATTGACTGTAAAGTTAAATTGAAGTTGAGCTCTTTACTGTTATGCTGATCATAAGTAAAAAAGATACCCAGTATTTTAATTGGCTCGTTCACCTTGTTTATATCGAGAACTTCATGATTTCGATAAGAACTTCCTAACCAGTAGGCTTCTTTTTTTGTCCTTATTGAATGTAAGCCCTGAACATTCACCAGATGTGTTCAATAAGGAACTAAGAGAGTCATAAGATTCCTTATCACATTGTTATGATTGGGTGAGTCGCGGTTAGAGTACAATTCAGTATAAAAGTGATACATTCTGATAAAATTAATTGAGGATTAGTTATCAATCAATCAGATAGAGAGCCTTTCAGACCATACGTCAGACAGCCCGTCAGACCATCAGTCAGTTAGTCATTCAGCCAGTCAGTCAGTCAGTTAGTCAGTCAGTCAGTCCGACCGTCCGACAGAACGACTGTCCGATTTCTCAATTATCTAAGACGTTGCCATGGCAACCGCAAATTTCATGCAGGTTTGGCCAAAATTCTCAGCCTCGCTGTAATTTTCTGAAACTTAGTTTGGATTACATTCTGTACATGTGGTTAAAATCGCCCTGAGTCGAAACTGAACTATTTTTAAATGCTTAAGTATTATGAGTTTGCTCTATTTTTATTTGCATTTCTTTTGCCGTTGCGTAGAGTTGAAATAACTGAACTTACGTCTTTCAACCGATGAACAGCAGCCTCTTTCTATTCATCTTTGAGCGAAGAACCGTTGAAATTTGTCTTAATTCTGGTAAGTCATAGTAGGAAAAAAATTGCATTGAGTAGATGACCCCGTGCTTGCTCTACAAGGTGACAACAATTTTGTTAGGTTTGACGTCATATGACGTCAAGTGACGTCATCTAATCCGCCAACGTGGATTTCAATAACGGAAGTTAATACAAAATCGAGCCAAAATGATTATAAAATGCAATTACAAGAATTTCTGATATTTGATGAAGAGAACTGCAAAAAAGTATGGAAGCATGTCGATAAAGTTAAGTTTTGAAAAGACGATTAACTCTAAAATGCTGAAACTTTCGGTAGCAGATGTTCATTCATCCTTCGCGGTAATTTTGATTTGTCAATTGTGCGCCCATGGTTTTGGACGTTGCCATGGCGACTTGCAAATTTCATGCAGTTTTGGCCAAAAATCTTAGTTGAGACTGAATTATTTTCAAATGAAGTTTCTCTCCTTTGATCTTTTTTTTGCAGATAATTGACTTGTATTAAGAACTATTAACTACTCTACCTTTAATGTACATTTTCATTCAGTAACCACGTAACCATTAGAGAGGTGAACATTATCCATTCCCCGATGTATGCAACAAAAATAATAATGATAATAATTAATAGTTGACGTAAAACACCGCGAAATGTTTTCCCATCACCACAAAACACTAATTCTCACGAATAGAAACGTATCAATGCTAATCCATTGAGATGTTAAAAGCTTTTTCACAAAGTACTAGCTCATGTCACTGCACCAAAATATAACCCATGGCTTTGATGTGTTTGATTCCATTATCTGGTTTGTGAGTTGCCTCGTTTCCACACGTGTTGCTGTCGTCATGCCGTCCTCCTGTACCAAACCCGATTCTGGAATCACAGTTTCTGCAGTCATTTTCCTGGTTGCTAGTGATGCCGATTCTTGCTTTCGATTGGGAAATAGAATTTCCCACAGCATTGAACCCCTCCTTGTTACAGTTGAGCTGTAAGGAGGCCTGTGAACCAATCAACTTCTTCCACGTGTTACGACCCAGTGAGGTGTTGCGGTATTGCCCGTCAGCGATTAGTGAGTGCAGAGAGTTGGCCGACCTGTTGATGACAATAAAGTTCATTTCTTGGCTGATCTTCATACCGAGACAAATCTTGGAGAAGGGTGTGCTCCAGTATGTTGGTAGCTTGGTCTCCTGTGTATCAAACCCAGTCTGACCTGCTGCAAGATTATAACCTTTCGTGTCGTTCCAAAAGTGAGAATTGTAGTGGAAAGTTCTCTGAAATTAAACGTGGCGGAAAGAAAATATTAACTTAAAATGTTGATGAATGGTCATAATGCTTATGGTTTACATGGGGCATCGCTGGATAGAGGTTTGTACCTTACTGCCGTTAATCTTCATGGCTAGTGTCCATCCTCCATCTCCACATCCAAAGTTTTCCATGTGACAATAAACAGGGATCGTCTGCCCACTAAAGATCAGTGAAAACACTCGACTCTCTCTGGACCTGTTATAGGGGAGAAAAGAGAGAATTGTGGAGGATGAGGCTACGTAAAGGAGTTCAGTCACAGTATTTTGAGCTAATTTTGGCCACGTACAAAATTACCTTTAACCTGAAGGAAACCTGAAATTAATAGTTTTCTAAGATAGAAAAACACCAAAGAGTTAACAATAAACCATTAAGGGAACACGGATGGTTAATGATAGAGAAGATTGACACGGATTACAAACGGTGAACTTGAAAAATTTAGGCTAAACTTTTCAAGATGCGCAAACCGTGATACAGCTCTCTTAACTGTCCAAAGTCAACGAGCCAGGCCAAAATTTTACTGTACGCCCAGAGGATTTTCCCAGTCTAGTGAAATAAACTGATCATCTCACTCACTTCACTGTATTTCCACTCGAGTTTCCACATGTTCGCAACTTGGTTGGTTAGTTTCGTTTCCTGCTGAAACGAAACGTGCAACGCGTAGTGCATGGTTTGTACGAGATGAAATCCAAACAGTTTAAATACCTTGCAATTACTAGTATAGTATCATTGAATGAAAAATTAAATAATAAGGGCCAAAAGTGATTAAAATGCGAGAAAAATATAGACTGCTGTAACTGATTTCAGTTGCGCGATGGATTTCTCGGCGCTATTGGTTTAAATTTCTTGGTGAAATCGTTTGCACAATTGTCCCTCTTCCTACACAGTAATGTTTACAAAATTAAGAGGAGATAGGGGTCTGCCTGGATATTTGTGCTTTTAAACAAAACGCCACGTTAGCGTCGTGAACTGAAGTACGGTGGGAAGTGAATCGAGAGGTGAACGACTCCGTTTAAATTGCCAAAACGGAATTTAACTGTGAACTTACTCCTGTTTGTCATAGAGTTCCTTACAAGAAGACACGTCAGTTATAGGGAGGACTGTAAAAAAGATTAAACGTCTGTCAGTTATATAAATTGTTTTAAACAGCGCTTGCTACTAACAAGACTCCGAGTCAATACAGTTAACGATCGCGCGATGTTAACCTGGTGTATGTTGCGGAGTGCAGGTTTATTGACCATGCTGCGCGATTAGAGCTTCCAGTTAACTGGTTTCGTTAATATGCTACTGTCCTAAATCCAGTTACAAACCATCGTGTTGTTGGCCCCACCAGCCCCTGTGCAAGGTTGTTCCAGTACACCAATTAATTTAATTATTACCAGTAAAATATGATGTACATTGAAAGTATGAGTACAAATGAAAGGTTTTTGCTGTGTTTCTTACGTAATTTTTCTGCTGTACTGAGAATGTTTTCACAGTGTGCTCCGGTGTACCCTTCTTTACAGATACATTTGCGGTTTCCGTCGCATTGCTCCACGCAAATGCCGCCATTTTGACATGAACCAACACCGCATGCGAGAGGCTGCTGAGAATGAAGATAAATAAGAAAGATCTAGTAACCGGTCGATTGTCTTTTTTCTTACATGTGGACTTGAAGATTACGTGCTACTAAGATATAACCCCAAACGTCAGAAATTTAATGTCAATTCTCGTGCTTCCTCAAACTATATGCAGCTGAGACATGCCACCTAGATCTTACTGGAGGTAGGAGTAATGATGAGCTCTCGTGTGCTCGTAGTGAAACATCGGTGTTATATTTGAACTAGAGTCTCCCGCTCTGATCTTAGTTAATACATATTTTGAATTAAACAGCAAGCTTGTTCAAGGTATGTCGGGAACCAAGGAGTGACGCAGTGGTGAGAGCACTCGCTGGCCTCCTACCCTGTCGGTGCTCGGGTCCTAATCGTTAACCCGCACGGCGTCATACCGGTGCATGGTTGGAGATTTTTGTTGGTTTTCGTCCTTGGCCCGATGTTTTTCTTTTGGGTTCTCACCTTTTTCGTCCTCCGCGCAATAACCAACACAACAAATTCCAATTCCATCTGGTTTGTGTTCCCGATTTGCAAGCCTTTCAAGTAATGCTAGAAGTTTAAAGGGACAAGCAAACTTTCGACGGGGTCAAACGTAAAAGACAGACATATTTTCATTGACAATGGTCTAGATTTGTTAAATTTTACCATATAAGTCCACTGAGCTATTAAAAGAGTGTATAATGAGTTATGCATAAACGAGGGACATCTTCACGGAGGCTACGTTTTCGGCTATACTGTAATGCATATTATAGCATCATTGCCTTAAAGTAACGTCTTTTAAAGGGTGTGCATATTTTGACGCCTCGACGACTTACCTCAAACTCATAGTAACTGAACCCATCCAGGCCAATGAAGTTTTCAAAGTTCTTTTGCTTTTTCTCGTCATTGATCTGGCACACGTGTCTTAGCGATGTAGCGTGATCCTCGAAGTTGAAGGAAACGCACCTGGACTCGCGCATGCACCAGTGAGCACAATCGATCACCGAGGTGACCTGGTGCTTAGTGATCACGTGATTTATCAGCACAGCGTCTCCAGGTAAGACAAAAAAGACATTAATTTTGAGTTTTAACGCCTTCCCTTATTTGCGAAAAATTGTAATTCGTAATCGGCTTGTTGCAAGCGTTTGGTTGCAAGTCAGTGTTCATGTTGACTCTGGGCAGTGATTTCTTTTGCTTTTCTAAGAGCTACGATGTTATCGCATTGCGAAGACCATGAATTTACATAAAACAAGCTGAGCAGATTGATATACGTATTGACTTTTTTGTTGGTGTTGAAAAAACGATCCCCGACCAAAAATATAGACCTTAGGACCTTCCACAAAAAAATGAAGGGCATGGATGACAATTTTTTCGTTGCTTATTTAGCTTCGGTGCAGCGACAGTATTTATACTTCCTTTCTAGGGGATTTGAAAAACGCTTTAAATTCAATGAAACAGCAGTACAACTTAAAAATATTGAAGATGTGATACCAGGATTCATTGTAAGAGGTAAAAGTGTAAATGCTAAAAGTGTAAATTTTAGCATTCTCGCATTCTTTCACACGTATTCTATTTAATATATGCCATTCGCTTGTTATATTCAAAAACTTTTAGGTCTATTTTATCATTTCATATTTTTCTGTCAAAGACAGCAGACTGGCTGTTGAAAGCTCACAACTTTAAACAATTTTACCAGAGAACGTTTTTTACCCCTTTTATAGCAGTACAACTGTTTGTTGAACGAAAGGAGGTAGCGATGGGCAATGAAAGAGTAAGCGAGCCTTTGTAAATTTCTCCTACAATTTACTTACAACTCTTCCCGCTCCTATTTTATTTGTTTAGAGAGATATTAGGCTTACCAAGGCACGTGCCATAAGCTATTGTTTTCCCGCGGTCGTTTGGTCGTTTGGAAGTTTGTTTAAATTATAACCGCAAATTAAAATACTGATATAGAGAATCTATACGACTGCAATCCGTTAGCAAGATGGTATACGGTATCTCTACCATGCAGTTAGTTTAATTCTTGAAAAGAAGTTGACGTGCAAAACCAAAACCAAATTTCGAGTCTAAGAAGAAAAAAAAGCAGCCGTTTTTCGTTTCGTGTTCTTATGAAACTGAAAAAGTGTTCTTTTTCGACGCAACACTTTCATTCTCAGTCAGTTTATTGGACCTGTTTCAATGGCAAATGATTTTTAGTGTTGCTTGATTCATATTGTACCAAAAAAATTAAACTCCTGCTTAAAGAAACCGCCAGGAACAACAAAAACCGAGTTTAACTTTTAACCGATATCCCAGTTGTACTTCATTTACTAGCAACATTGTATTTGAAGTGACTTACCTTGAGCTTTTTTAAAGAAAAACCGCTTAGCAATACAAACGTCTTCACCTCGTGCATGATCGCACCGTTCGGTGAAAAGAATACAAAACACTGCAAGCGTCACTTTGAAAATCCCCATCTCACATGCAAGGGTCACGTCCACTAGTAGAAACTGTTTTTGAAAATAGCGCCTAAAGAAATGTGATTTACTGAAATGAGGCAATATGTCTAATGCACTATTTGTAGCAGAACTCAGGCTAACTCGTAGACGAGTGAGGGATTAATATAACAGAGATAGAAGCATCAACTGTCGATAAAAAACAAACTGAACTTACTTTCATTCAATTTTAACTATGAAAGACTCTAAACTTAAGCAGGTTTGTTGTTCGCGGATGAAGAAACAAAGTGTATGTGACATAAAATTTCAATAAGAATAAATATCTTTATTTATGAGTACACCTGCTTGGCTCCAACCAGGATAATACACAGATGCTTAACTTACTGAGGGAGATAAGTTACTAAAACATGGGAAGCGTCACAAAGATAATTCATTCCAGGTTCTCTTTTAAATCTGCGTTGAGGTTAATTTGTGTACGATTAGTAATAAGAAAGAAGAGTTTTATTTAGTATTCCGCCTTGAAAATTACCAACAGTTACTAGCGGTGAACTGTCGGTTTATATTTTAATTGCAGTTCCATGGCAGTTTTACGAACTGTAATGAGAGGAGGAACATCTAAATGTCAGTTTAATGTCATCACCATATTGCCAAGCTCATCAGCTGGCAGTGTGATCGTTTGAGAGAGAAACACAATTTGCAGTTTAAAAGTAATTTCAATGTTTCTCAGTTGTCATCAGTTTTCGTGCAAGTTTGCACCTTTTCCTGTCTGCTGCTCCGCACAAATGACCCTAACAGACTAAGATAAAATTCTCGTTAACACTCTAGTAAAGAACCAAAAATTTCTTATATCCAACTGAAGAGCCGCTTTTCCTCTATATACAAAAGCTGGATGACTGAAATGTAAACATTAATAAATATACGAAGATTTATGTCAATATTGAAAAACAAAATGATTATTGATGCAAACTTGTCAATTAAAGTCTTTTTGATAATACATTACGAATGTGTAGGATACAAAGAAATAAATCGTGTATCTTCCAGGAATAATTAAATTATCTCAGATATG
>Ga0126338_10002467_pt1 | contig 12734 bp, 10 predicted proteins | sample OrbCmetagenome_2_FD_92529 | JGI IMG/M metagenome (GOLD analysis project Ga0126338, IMG submission 92529) | Coral microbial communities from Petempiche,Puerto Morelos, Mexico - Orbicella C C metagenome | ecosystem: Host-associated > Invertebrates > Cnidaria > Coral | place: Petempiche,Puerto... | reverse complement strand
CTCAGTTTGAGATTTTCCCGTAACGACCTCACTCTCGGTTATTAAGTAGTTAGTAATTTATTTACTTAATTAAGTGTGTAAAATGTCAAATGTCAAATGTAAAATGCCTCTTTTCTGACCTTATATTTATTTTCAATTAATAAATTGTGGTCACCCAACTAGTTTAGCTCCTTAGTTATTTTGGGTGACCAGCAACTGTAAGTATTTTTAATTTATTTGTTAATTAGTAATTAAGTTAATTTTACAGTTTAAATAAACCTTGTTGTTTTTTGATGTTGAAACAAACCATTTTTGTTGTTATAAGAGCACATGTATCTCGAAAGCAGAACAGCAGTTGAGAAAATCATCTGGAACTTGCTGTCTCAATTGTTTTCTGAGATGGGTACGAGGAGGAAGCACGTGGCATAGAAAAAGCCTTTCTGTGCAATTCCCCCCTTCCCCTACCCTCTTGCTAAGAAAGGCCTGATACTCAAGTTATTAACAGAAGTATCACATTGCTGTGACCTCTAATCTACATTGTATAAATGCAATTAGACTCAAGTTCTTTGTCCATTTACATTTACCTTTGGATTCCTGTCAAGTCACCCAGCTGTGACAACAGCTCTATGCCATGTAAGATTACTCAACACAAATGAGCAATGCAATCTGAATAAATGCCATGCAAAGGTAGAACTGGTGATTGGAAGTATTTTAGTCACAATTGAACACGAGCAAAGCAACACTTGCCTTGAATGTTGAGATTTACATGTACCGGTACTTCGGAATTACTTACGATACCTTCTGAGTTGTTTTTATCCAAAGTGCCATCTTCAGGATCTTTGAAATTGTTTTCAATTTGTTCCATATCAGAAACTCTGCCACTTCAAAGAGAATTTACTTGAACGCAACATCCCCAGCAAACTTTCGGCAATCCTTTGCATACTTTTGGGCAATCCTAATTTATGAGCTGTGTTCTCAAAAATCGACATTTTTTCTACTACGGCGAAATTTTCCTCCCTTTACGCGGGGACCTCTAGGGTGCCTCCTCGGGCGGGGCAATAAAGCAAAAATATATCAGTAATATGATCTAAATTATTTTAACCCCAATGCAGGACTGATATTTGAAAATATAAAGCAGACCAAAGCAGTGTTTCTCTCATGGACTCAATTAGCCACTGCTAATAATTTAATATATAAAATATTGTGTTTACACCAAACGGAGCGTGTTTTTTGGTACTCACATGATAAAAACCTGTGGCAAACATTTGCTGGAATTCGCTGCCAGAGTTATGGATGTTCACTGTGACAATACTGTGGTGTGCTTCCCTGGCAAATTGAAGAATTATTTTTCTCGTCGCTCACGTAACTTGTAGACCAAAATCAAGAGCAAAGGGTAAGAAAAATATTTGGCACTGCAATGTGACAACCCAAACAACAGCACAGCTGTGAGGGACACTACAAAAGAATGGTTAAGAAAACATAACTCATTGGAAGCGTTAAAAACAGTAAGATCTTTGTTGAAGGCCAGGAAAGTTCTGATTTTCCAGCTTCCAAATAAAATTGAATCTTTCAGCTTTATATAACAATTAAATGAATGCAGGCGCTCTGATTGGTCAATCAGCTATGGTTTATTGTGCCAGTAAACTCATAGAAATTTTGCGTGTCTTCTGAATTATTATATAAAAGCAATAGACCACAAGTTTCTATGGTTTAGAGGCATGATAAACCACTTGGGATGTTGGAAGAACACTTGAAGAATTCTCGAAGAATTCTTCTTGTGTTCTTCCAACATCCTGTGTGGTTTACCAGCCTATAAACCATAAAAACTTGTGGTCTATTGCTTAAATATACTTACAACAATTTGATCTGCCGAAATTTGATACAAAACATGCACTGAAAATCATGACCAATTATGTTGTTTTGATTGTTGTGCTTTAAACTGGTGTGGTGTAAAGCGTTTCTTTTTCAGCATTTTTCTCTCAACAGTCTTGGAAATGAACTTTTTAGTAACTGTTGTTTTGACAAAATTATGAAGTGGAATTGATGGTATTAAATCTGTAATTTTCGTATCGCAAATTTTGTGATATGCATCCTTGAGGTAGGCGACGTACCTTCTGGTGATGTGTTGGTCACAGTATCCACCAAATTTTTTGGAAAAAAAGGTAAGGATCAAAATTCGGTATCTTGCACTAAAAAAATAGCTTAGTTTTGGTTTCCACAAGGAATGTGGGTGTGTGACAAAAATGGAATTTCCAGAGGAGAGGGGGTCCATTTTGTGAGCTGATTTTGGAAAATCCAGAGGGGAGGGGGGTCATAGAAAAAATGCCTTCCATGGGGGGTATGGATAATTTCTGGAACTACACAATATACATTCTAATTAAAAAAATGTATATGTTAAACTCCAGGCTGTTAAAATCTTGTGAGCATTCTTTGACTGATACTGTATAGTACTGCCTGGCAGTTGAAAAATAAATGCAAGGCTGCTGCCTGTCGGGTGCCTGGTTGCCTGAGGTGCGTAAGTTATGAGTGTGGGCGACTAAAATTTTGTTCAAGGAGCCCATTGGCAAGTGGGCACCTAAACATGGAGTTCTCATTCCCATCTAATCTGACTGATGACTTCAAGCTCTAATACCCAGGAATTACAAGCAATTCCTGACTGTAACTTTGTTCCACCGGCTTACAAAATTCACATTAACCCAACATTGATCGTACATTAAGTTTTCACTGCAGGCTAACGCTCATTCTGAACAGTTGCCCTGGCCTTGTTTTGCTTTTACCATGAGAAATGTGGCCCAAAACATGGCCACAAGTCTCTCTCCGCTCACAAAACAGCTGAAAACAGCCATATTTGAAAATCGCCCTACTATTTAGATTTAGCTACGCCTAAAAACGGAGCTCCTAGGCCGGGTCATTCAAAGCCTGATTAAGATCATGCACCCAGGTTAAGCAAGAATTTTGATTTGAGATCTATAACTTTGCGGTGAGGTTTTTGGTACATTGTTTGGCCTTTTGTTTTGAGTTTGAATAATCTCAAAATACACAAAACAAAAGCAATGAAAAACATTTGTATACATTTTGTACAAGGGAAATTTAGACTTTGGTTGACTTTTGATCCTGAGTTACCTGACTTAGTGTTTACCGGCTTCTGAGCCAGCCCTGTTTACAACAAGTTAACCTGACCCGAGCCTGCGATCCAATAGAAAACCAGCACTTGGTCAGTGGTCAACTTAAAAAACATGTGACCTCGATGAGCTCTAAACCTGAGCACGTGATATGGTCACATGATACTGATCAGCAGATACCTTGTTTTGACAAGTGTCAATTGACCATAACAAGGACTGAAGGAGGCTATAAATCAAGGCTGCATGTCTCTGTCAACTGATTAGCTGGAGTATGGCCACCAGCTTGCGCAACTCTGCACCGTTGCCATCGTCGTGGTGCCTATGAGCCCACAAGCAATGCCGCAAGCCATGATAACCATGAGAAAATGAATTCATGGGTTTTCTTTTCTTTCCTATGTGGGTAATTGGTTTGCAAACTTGCAAACTTAGTATTACCACTGGATTGTGTCTAATGTTGATGAATTACTGACAAAAAGGCAATAATAACTATTTTGACAACAAATATTTTTGGAAATGGAGTATTATGATGCTGTTGTTTGTTTTTGTAAAATTCTATATAAAGAGTAGTATTGCAATAAAAAAACCCTTTTCATTATGTTAACTAGAGGCTTTTTTAAACAAAAAAAGAAATTACATATTAATCGTTCAGTTTCTGTAATAACTTAAAATGCCCCATCAAGGAAAGTACATTTCAGTGAGGCCAAATTCAAAACCCCCAAATGCCTCTCATTTTTATTTGTTTCCATTTGTAGCTTGTATTTCATGATTCGTACAATGTATTCTGTTTGTTGAAATAGAATGGCATGTATGCCAACTATCCTGGATTATCCTAATGCAGGATTGGAGTCTCCTAGATAAAGGTCAAATCCTCTGGTCTCCCATGCAGGTCATCAAATCTCCTGGATTCAAAGGAAGCACTTTTTTGGCTGATTTTCGACCTTTTTCAGGAGAAAATTTTGGAAATATTAGGGAAATTTTTGCAGCTCAATATTAAAGGAGCTCTCCTTTTAACGTTTCTTAGGGTGGAGAAGGTAGGCTGGAAATCTCCCAGGTTTTAAATTTTTAGGTTGGCATCTCTGGAATGGCAAAACTCAAAACAAAAGCAACAATATAATTTTGTAAAGAAACAAAGTGACTGTGAGCCACTGAACTTGGAAAATAAATCATGAAAGGGTGTTATGGGACGTTGCTCATTAAGGAACTACTTGTGATGTGAGCTAGGGCAGTCTAGCTTTCGAACAAGCCCATAAAACCTTTTTCCATTAAGGGGTGTGTTGTGATATTTGCAAAATGAAAAAGGTTAAACGTTAAGAAACTGTTTGTTGCACTGACAGGCCTCAGCTTACACATTTTACATTACGTGTATCTGTACATGTCTTCCTTCGTTGTGCTGTGGTCAAAAACAACAAGATCATTTTGTTTGGTCAAAAGTGAGGTATAGACTGAACGAAACAATTGAGCCTGCGGTACGTAAATAAATAATTAATACTTTTGTTCTCTGTTTACTGATGTACAAGTAGCGCAGTGTGATAAGTGCTGGCTCGCCATGCAAGACATCGGGAGTTCGAAATCTAGTGGTGACTACTGGTTATTTTTCCTAATGTCATCTTCATTGGTTTCCTTTTCTGTCAAGAAACCATTTACTGAAAGGTAGCGTTTGTCTTTCCGTTTCTTGTGCTAAAAAAACGTCTGGAGCCTTTAATCATTTGTTTCTATTGACTACTTTTGAACTCACATATAAAGTAGGTTTGTGAAGGAAAAACCATGAAGACTTTCCCTGAATCAAATCACTAAGCAAGAACCATAAGTATTTTCCTTACAATGAAAAAATTGTTGTACCTTCTACATGTCGAAAAAAACTAACTTGACATGCTCCAAGTGACTGTAAAATGGCCTTAGATGGCTGATGTTCGAAACCTGGGGGAGACTGTTCTATGAAAAGGTTGGGGATGCTCGTAGTCTCGGGTACAAATCAAGGATTCTGGCCTCACTTAGGGTGTTGATGACAAAATGTCACCATTTTTAGCTGTCAAAGTATAATTTAGGGTGCACTTGAGGAAATAATAAAAGAAACACTCTCATTTAATTTCTGTTTTCAGGCTTAATTTCTGCTGATCTCTCGAGTACGTGAGTCAGGTCTTTAACAAGTGCGCAGAGGATCCTTTCTTGAACTGTGGCTAGTGATCAAATCTATTCCATTTTAAGTGGCATCTTTGGGGGTCTAATGAAGCTCAAGCAACGTCCATATTAGTCTCCCTTAGGAGCTAAATTCAAATTTTCTGATGAGCATCGCTTGCCTTTTCATATGGAGTTCCCCCCGGGTTTCCAAATGTCTAATTATAACGGGAAGTGAAGGAGTGAAGGAGTGATGGAGTGAAATTGTTCCACCTCAGTCTAAGACTGTACCTCTACATTTAATAAATATTTTCAAGTTAAAAACCAGCTGCAACGCTTGCATGTATGCCCCAATTATTGAATTCTATTTATTTTTTAAAATTACAACATTTTATTAAATCCATTTTTAAATTACTTCAAATCTGATTGGCTCTCAGTGGTGCGATTTATTCATTCTAAATGGCATCTTTTTCTCAGCCAATGAGAATGGGACAGTAAAACAAAACAACAAGTCAGATTTCAAGGTTAGTTTAAAGTAACCAATAAAATTTCAGGAAAATGAAAGGCAAAAAGAAATTGTGTGGCAAATTTTGCAACTATTATTGCCATAACTTTGTTTTATTGTTGTTTTTTCCAAAACAATTGACAAATTCAATTAATTACAGTTTCTGAATAACGATCATGAACTCCTTCAGGCTGAGGACCTATTTTAATGCAGGTTTCCAACTTTCAGTGTCCATTCTGGTGATTTTTGTTCAACACCTGCTGAAGATCTGTATGATACTGAGTCCAGCAAAACAAAAACAAATGAAAACCACACAACAACAAATTCAGAGCCATCTCAAGAAGGTAGATGTTTCCAGGTTTCCAGTAGTTTCAAATGAAGCAAGACAAGAACTCAACTCTGTTGCTGTGAATAAACATAGTCAAAATATGCCCCGCTCCACAAAACAGTGAATGAACTTAGTCTTCCGATGCTGGTGGCAGTCCTGCCATCTTGAAAATATCTTGAAACAAATGGTGCCGCAAGAATTTGACAAGGTCCTGAGTATTAAGGGTGTTCGCGCAAAAAATTTCCAACATTGATTTTTTTCTGAGACTTTTACCACTGTAAGATGATGAGTTTGTTATGTCAGAAATGTAAAAAAAATTGGGGGGGGGGGAGGGGAGGGTGACTGACTTTGTGCACTTAATTGAGGGAGTTTCATACTCAAAAGAAATCCATAGCAGAACTTATACACGGGATGCACCTTGAAATTCCTTCTCCAAAGACAATGAAAAGTCGCAGCCTCAACCGCAGAAGAAAGGAAGGCCTTCCATCATTGATTCAGCCAACGAGAATTGAACGCATGAAGTAGACTGTTTTCATTCTGACCTCAGAACTGCTTGTTTGTAATTGTTATGCTCGAATGAGTTTTTGTCACAACATCGTTTTGCATACTAAATGGAATGTAATGGCATTTCCAGTTCTGCTATTTTCATCAAACCAGCTAATGGAACAATACACCAAAATCTAAAATTTAAGGCTATAAAATTGTGCGATTTCAAAATGGATCTAAATAAACTGGAAATTGAACTACGTGTCATGTAATTTTGGTCTGAAATCATACTTGTGATTTCAAATCGAACTGATTTCAGACCAAATTGCACTCCACTCAGTTCAATTACCATTATAAATAATATTCTTCCTCAGTCATGACCTGAACTCTTTGCTGAATGCTTGATACCAAAAATTTGACTGATATTAGCATCTCAAGGAAAATCTCAACAAAGAGAAGTGGGATGCCCCCTGGGCCTCTCCCCTGAATTTCCCAAGTCACTACAACCCCCCTTAACCCAACCCCCAGGGTTAACCACAGCAACTTTTATCCTTGGCTCCTAAAAAAATGGCTGGGGCACCTAACTTAAAACTTTCCTTAGGCAACAGCCTTGAAATGTGTCAAAAGGTTTGAAGTCAGACACTGACCTACCTACAATTAACACTGGGAGATACAGTAATGTACAAATCTTGAAGAACTGCTCATATTTTCACTAAAAAGACTGAATGTTGTGGAAGTTCTGTGAGCTTTGCCCTTTATCACACAGGTACAAACCTTGAAAAGATCTGCAGCATGATGAATCATAGAAGCGACCAAGTTTTGCATTGTTGACATGTCCTCAGGAACATGGCTCAGGCATGTCACTTGCTGGTGTTTAAAAAATTTCATAATGGTTATCAGTTACTTTACAAGCAAAATATCATTCACTAAAGACCAGTACATATAAAACTGATCTACAGGATAAAGGTTGGAGAATCTTTATGGGCATGTAAATTGTAAATGCAAAAACAGAATTTTGCTATTATTTTTCAAAACATATGGCCCAGGTTGTTCAAAAGGTGTATAGTGCTATCCAATGGACAGAAGCATATCACCTTGCCTGACTGGATAAATCACTATTCAGTGGATAGCGCAGTTTGTTTTCCTCACTATCATATACAACCGCAGTTCATATATGAATTATTTCATATAAACTTCACAGCAGTTTGTTTTGTTAACACTTATCCACTGGATAGTGATTTATCTGATGGATAACGTTATCTAGCCTTCGAACAACTGGGGCCTGCTATAAGAAACCAAAGATTTGGTATATCCCAGTGATTGCAATTCATGACATTCAGATGTAAATATCTGACTGTCACTTCCTAATGTTAGTGTCTAGTATCTAAATATAGTAGCTTTGGCAAAATGGGCTTACACTGTAACTGACACTGATGTAAGTTCCATTATATGTATATGACAAGGTCACTTTAGTTCATTTTCAGCTCTAATTTTCAAACTATTTTTTTGTTAGTGTTGTGCTATTATTTGTCTTACTATCTGGGTTATTTTCCTACATTAGTTTGGTTTCCTTACACACCTTATTTTGGTATGTGTTGGTGGTTCATTCCCACACACTTCTCTTAGCTAAATCCTGTTGTGTAGGAGAAGTTACCTCCTAGTTCCCTTAGGTAAATCCTGTATTCATGGGCAACAAATACACTCCCTAACCTTTTTTGGTTTAGAGTTATTCCTACAGTTTCCTCAAATCTGTTATAAATTGGCAACCATTTGTTCAGCAAATTCAGTTGATTCATTCTGAGCTATATACTCAAGTTCTCAAGTCAAGCACTAGTTTAGTTCAAATGCTATATCATCAATAACCCCTGTATTACTCGTTCCCGTCTTTTTGTTCGTTGTCCCTGTTGTTGGTGAGGGGCTTACCTCCACACAGGCCATGAGGAAGTTCTTTGAGTGGTGGCAAAAGGAAACGGAGTCCATATAGGACTACTTCCATTCGCTGATGGTACTCCTGTCACGGGTGGAACGCCTCAACCCGGGTGCAGTAACTGAGAAAGACCAGCTCCTAGAAAACCTGTACGACCTGCGGCTGAAACGAGATATCAAGTGTTGGGCAAGAGACCACTTCACAAAATTCTTCCAGCAGATTAGAGAAGAAGTCCAGTGCTGGGTGGACGAGGATGGTACACCCCCTAGGAGGGCTGCTGTGCGTGAAGCCATTACTGAGAACGAGCCAACCTGCAGCGAGGTGAAAGGTGCTGCTGACTTACCGAAAGTGGTAAATAAGCTGGTAGCAGGCCAAAAACTTCTTACGAAGAACCTGCAGAAGCAGCAAAAGCTCCTGCAGAACATATCAAGGGCCAGCAAGGGGCTCTTGAGAGGCAACAGCAAGCCATTTTGCAGCTTTCCTCCAGTATGCTGCAACGGTGGCAGCCTGGATGCTTTGGCTGTTGGTCAAGGACTCACATCAAGAGGGGCTGTCCTGGAGGTGGCCATGGAAGAAACCAAACGGGTGCTAACCAGAACAACAGGAGACCTGAATACAAGCTGTCAGCGTTAAACAAGAAGACTCCATGGCAGTGAGCCATGCCATGGAGGGGAAGAGTGGTGGCTCAAAACCTCTAGCAGGCAACCATTATGCAGTACATATGGTTGGTGGTACCCCAACGGTCCAAGCAAAACTTGGTGGTGTTGATATGCTCTGCGTAGTAGACTCTGGTTCAATGGTGTTCTTTGAAGAAGCACCAGCCAACCTGTGGGCGCATGAAAAGACAGAAGCAAATGCTTACCCTGCATGCTGCTGACGGGCTTGAGGTTCAGTACGTGGGCTAGCTTGAACTGGACATAGAGGTTGATGGGGTGAAAGTACCCAACTGTGGGGTACTTGTCCTAAAAGACACCTCAGCCACTTCCCAACAGAGAAAGGACGTACCTAGACTCGTTGGAACCAATGTTCTGGCACAGATCCCCAAGTTCAGTGCCCTGCTCCAACAAAGGACTGATACTGAGCCCAGGACGTCAGAGACCTGTACGTCTGGTTTTGTTTGCGTAACCGGAAGCTACCCCGTCATGATTCCCCCAAACTCAGTGGCAAGTGTAGCTGCTAGTGGTGTAACGATTCATATTCCTTGTGATTCGATTCAATTTCGATTGCCTTTCGATTTTGATTATTTCGATTCGATTATGCAAAATATTAATGTTTTTTAATTCTTGCAACATGATACACAATTTAAACAATACACAACCCTAAACTCTCAATTTGAGGACACAATAGTAACAGGAACATAATTAATCTATCACAAGGATGCAATAAAAAAAAAACATGCAATTTGTCAGTGTTCTTCTTTTAATTTGAGTTCTTTCTAGATCTAGTGCACTCTCAGATTTTTCTTTAAAAAAGGTAACTTGCCAACATTTTCACTATGCAAACATGACCTCTGAGTAGACACAAGGTCCCCTCCAGAAGAGAAAACTCTCTCACTGGCCACTGATGTGGCAGGAACACATAGATATCTTTGGGACAACTTTGACAAAATATGGTATTTGAGTTCATTTGCTTTCCACCACAACAATGGATTAGTGTTCAATGGCATGGTTTATGCACTCTGCTGGGTAAGTCATATCTAGACTCTAGAATGTTGATCATGTGTTGAAACCCTTCATTTTCCACAACTGAACAGGGCCTCAAGTCCTTTGCAATAAACACTCCGATAGACTTCGTTATCGCCGTTGCCCTGTTGCCTGACTGTGGCAACTTATTTTTCATAACATCCTGAATTTTTAACTGTCCTGTTCCAGTACTTTTTTTTGTACCTGGTGAAGTTTTTATAGTCTTTGAGTGCAACGCTTCTGACTTTTCATCAATGCTGTGTTGATGTTTTAAGTGTGTGCTCATGCTTGAAGTTGTACCGACACAATACTTCAAAGTTGCTGAGCAAATTTTGCAGATACTTTTAGACTTGTCTGTTGTACTGTCTTTAGCCGGAAAGCCATAATATTTCCACACAGCGGATCTAAAAAAAACAGGTGGATTCACAATCGCTTGGTCATTCCTTGCCATGTTTGAGAACGTGACAATGAGCATGTCACACATGGTTTGCCTTATTTGGAAATTCTCAAGGGGTGGTTGAAGGGCAACATTTTTACCAAGCAACACAAAATGGCACAAGAACTGCAAATGTCTTTGCTCGTCAATCAATTTTAAGAGTTAGAACTGGATTCTAATTTCACAATATAATGACTCACTGAGGGCACCCTGAGAAAGGTATGCAAAAAATTGAACCAAAATCGAAATGTGGAATCAAAGAATCGTTAATCGAACCGAACAGTCACAATCGCGATTAATCAATTAATCGTTACTGACCACTAGTAGCAGTCACTGGTCCAGCCTGTGGTCCTACTGCCATGGTCGAACCCCTCAGTGTACCAGTACCAGGTAACATGCAGGTTGCCAATACCCTGGTCAATGCCTCGAAGATGTGTTTCCACATCCAAGTGGTGAACCCCACCTACAGAGATGTTTGGCTTAAGCCACGAACACGCCTTGGTACAGTACATAGTGCAGTTAAAGTGACTAGTGGAAACCAGCTAGAGCTTGATGTGCCGTGTAATGAGGTGATCATATCATGCCCCCTGGGAGCAGAGAGCTGGGAATTTCCATCACCAGAGCTTGTCCAACCTGCAACCCCCCAGAGAGAGCAAGATCTCCCCACTGGCATCACCTTGACAGACTTTCCTGGAACACCAGCTGAGAAGCAAGAGGCATTAAGAATCTTCACCTTCTATGAGACATATTTGCCAGAGATGGAGAGGATCTGGCCATGAGCACGGTGTTGGTGTACAGTTGCTAATCATTGACAAATGTCTGACTTTTACTAGGATATTTTTTGTTATGGACTGAATGTGAACGAAAATAATCGTAGTCATAGATTCTCTGTTATATCAGCTTGTGGTGTTGTTGTTTGAAACTCCTCTCTTTTGCCGGCTTAGCGAGTAACAAGCAGAAAAATTTACACGACTCACTGAAATTCTCGTAGGTGGCGTTACATTTTCAATCCTAAACGGTGCAGAGTTTACAGCGTTTACAGCGTGTCTAACGTTCGTTTGGTTTCCAGGTATCAAATCGTGTCAAACATTCCGTTTCTATCATTTCTATCGTTCGTTTTGTTTCGAATGTTTAATTGCACACCTCAAGTTTATTTATTCAAAGACCTACGTGATCGGTTGACGTTGCGAGGGATTTCCAGGTACCTTCATGTGAAAAACTGGCTTGGTAAACAAAATGATCATCTGTTTGTTGCAACCAATTTTGAAGTGTTTTGAAATGTTGAAAAAACTTCTAACGGCTGTCTCGTGCAGACAAGAAAATGCACGTCAAAATTGAAAGATCTTATCTTCCGCTGAAGTTAAGATCAATTGCTCGATTACCTATAAATCATGTCACAAAAATTAAGAAATATCAACTGATAAAGCTGTTAACTAACAAAAAAATGGATAAATCAGTGGTGAACCTTTCTGCTTCATTCAACCTGGAATTTTACTAGCTGTGGGAACCAATGATTCAGATTGGCCAGCCTGTAATTGTATTTTATCAAAAGTCAACAAAGAGTCAACACAATCGTTTCGTCTGGGATCCGTCTAGGTTTTCTACGAAGGCACAGGAAATTTTGTTTGTAGTTTAAAACAAGTTGTCTTGTTAAACATGCCTTAATGTAACAGAAATTGACATGACATGAGTAATTTAATGCTGCCACTGAAAGCCACAAAACTTTCAGCTGATCCCAAGTTCACTGAGTTCAAACCTCTCATAGCACTGGCTCGTCATGCAATAAATTTAGGAAGAGCAGTGTGGTTCTGGTCCAGTTTAGGAACAAAAATGATACTCCAACAGTCTTCCAAGTGCCGTTTACAAGCAATTTACTCCAAACATTTTGCATGTTTTTTTCAATGCATTGGGAAAGCAGGCTTGCTAATGTTTTCAGGGAAGTAACTCTAAACCCATCCTTGAACAATGTTGATGAACATTTTAAATGATCTGCACGTTGGAAGATTCATAAACTAAGTAAAATTTGCATTCGTTGTGCCTAAACTGTGCATCAATTGAAGCTGAAGTCGAGATTCATGTGCCAGTGGCAAGTCACCAAGTAACAGACGCAAGAACAACGACGCCAAAGATAGTTCAAAACCTGGGTGCTAAACG
>Ga0126338_10002466_pt1 | contig 12735 bp, 11 predicted proteins | sample OrbCmetagenome_2_FD_92529 | JGI IMG/M metagenome (GOLD analysis project Ga0126338, IMG submission 92529) | Coral microbial communities from Petempiche,Puerto Morelos, Mexico - Orbicella C C metagenome | ecosystem: Host-associated > Invertebrates > Cnidaria > Coral | place: Petempiche,Puerto... | reverse complement strand
TGATGATGATGATGATGATGATGATGATGACGAAGGTAATGATGATAGACCAGTAAAAGTATGACAACGTCCTCCCCAGGCCACCAATGATTATTTTTCAGTCGGTCCTTAGTACATAATGGTTGGAACTGAAACAAACCAACTCACTTCCTTGTTTAATTTCATGTGTGTTGAATTTTGTAAGTGTTGGAAATGTGGAAGAGGCTTTTTAGATAGCGTTGAAAGATTAGAACAGCCAAACTGAAATACGCAGAGGAAAAAAAAACTGATACATAAACTTTTGGTTAAAAAGTTTTAGAATAAGTTTCATAAAATTGCAGCGCCGTACGTTTCACTACTGTGTCGGTGCTAATACTTACAAGTAACAGATAAAGGATAACACCGCAGGCCCAAATGTCCACGGCGCAGCTTACAGGTCTCTCTAACACTGTCTCCGGTGCTAAGTACATTGGTGAACCACTGCCATGACACTCAACCACTTGTCTTCCATCTACAATGTAATGTGAAACCAGTTATTTGCCTTCTGGTGAAGCGCGCACGAAAACGGTATAAAGATATCCCGTAGTTAAAATCAACGGCAACAATACGACAGTAATATTGGAACTTTGGAAATATATGTAATTTTTAAACTAAAAACAAAGATTTGGAAGCGGTGCTATAATTCATAGTTTTATTACTTTCTTTCTTGCTGTTCAAAAGACAATTTAATTCACTCCTGTGTTGCATGGAATATTGTATTCATATCCTTATTATTTTACCTTCGATAGACTTTGCGATTCCAAAATCCGTGAGTTTTATAATTGGCGGACGGTCTACTGTTGGTCTCTCTGCCAACAAAAGATTCTCTGGTTTTAAATCCTACGAGAGAAAATAATCAGACAGTTTACTCAATGGTCCGCAATAATGCGGTTACTATGTACGTATGGGTTATTGACCAAGCGTGAGGTCAAGATGGCTGGATATTGGCCAAGTTCTTTATTGTGTGTTTATGGACCAAGATGTAGTCGAGGGCCATTAACATGCAAAAGAAAATGAGGCCAGTATCCAGCCATCTTGACCGAACAAGCTTTGTCAATAAAGGTTTTATTATATGGCTCCTGTTTCGGCTTCCGGGAAATTTTTTCTTGCGGGACACAGCGCGTAATCTCGAGCGCCATCTTGTCTGCTCGGGCAACCAATCACAGCGCAGAATTTGGTTCATCTCGCCTCTCATATAATAATGGGGCTTAAATCACATTGATTCCAGCCGGTAAAAGAGTAATGTTGCATTAAATCGCAGGGGTTTTGTTGAGATTTTCGGGCACCCCCCCCCCCTCTAAACTATGAAACGAGAGTGCCCCAGGGGTATCGTTTCTTACCCTGTGAATGATTCCTTTCCTTGACAGATAGTTCAAGGCAGTAATGATCTGATGTGCACAGGCGCATGCGTCCTTTTCACTGTAGAAAGGTCTCGACACCAGGCCATCAAAGAGGTCCCCGCCAGGAAGATACTCAAGTACCATGAGGACTTTACCTTCTGCGTAAAATACTTCCTCAAGACGAACTATACTCACATGATCGAGTCGTTCTAAGATCTGCAAAAGCGAGAGTGTGAAATTGATAACGTTGTGATAATTGTCGTGAAGCATATCTCTGTGGTAGAACCTTACTGTACCCTCTCTCTTCCCTAGAGTGACCCGCAGAGGTTTGAAACGTTCGTTACAGAAAGCCGCTGAAAGTCGGAGCGCCTGCAATCATATCGTTCAGCGGATTCTCCCCACCCGCAAAAACACCTTTGAGCCTCTGCGGAGGAGAGACAGCAACAATACTTTATTATACATTGCACTCACTATCTCTTTTCTGATTGGCCGAAAGCGTACAGTGAATTTTCGAAATCAGCGCCTGTGACGTCATCTAGCTGCAGATTATACAATAATCATGTCAAGGGCTCTCAAAGTCACGGGTAATCATGTCATGTATGACCGCGGTGCATGATTTCTAAGGGTAATCATGTCAAGTTCGCGCGCTTTGTGTTGCTTGCCGTTAGCGAAGAAGCTAAAACATGACTTCCATTTTTTTTTTCGTTCAATGTACAATAAAACAATTATTAGATTCGGTTTTTGTGATATCCAGAATAATCAAGGTCTCGGTAAGGGTTAACAGCCTTAGCCCTCGGCTTCGGCTGATAACCCCTACCTCGACCTTGATTATTCTGGATATCACAAACACCTCATCCAATAATTGCTTATTATTCATTCTAGAGAGAGGACTGTACCAGCATGTGGAAGGCCAGAAAAACCTGAGATGACTGGCTGAGATGACCACCATCACCACTATTACTACCTGACCACACTTCCAACAAGAAGCTACAATAACCCTCCTAAATTGTAATTTTACACACGGGATGTTTCAATTTTTCAGTAAACCCAGCTGAAGGACAGCTCTTACGATAATTCATCTGATGAAAGCACCAACCAGTCAGGTGCATGGGAACGATCTTATTGGAGTCGTGAGAAACCGTTGAAATTTAACCTCACATGGCAGTTTTTAATAGCTGGTGTTAAAAGAAATTCTCAAGCATGTCAAGAGAAAATAGCAGTTGTCCCCAATACGAATCAACAATATCTCTAGCTTGCAATCGGATAAAGAAAACAGACGTTATTCTAAAGACTATGCAATGCTAAAAAAGTCTTATCACAATGAAAATCAAACCTAATTACGTTAGCAAACAATGATGAGTTCTTTTAGCTTCTCAGCAACATTTAAGAAAAAAATGGAATTCATGAAAGACTGTTGAAGTTCGAGACCGCGATTATGACTGGACTACAAAGTTACACTGTACCAAGAGAGGACTTCAATAACTCTGTCAAATTGCGCCCGATGAATCAGTAATAATGCATAAAGTAAGTCCAATAGCAATAATAGCAATAAACAGTTATAAAAACCCCTCAGAATATATGGTAATTTAATTATCAACTCCAATTTTCAGCAAAATAATCATGTTTCCAATTTATATAATGGCCCAAAATAGACTGTTAACATTACCTCGCAAAAAAAGGCAGAAGTTTCTTTTGAACCGCGATTTCAATGGGAAGGAATACTTCGGGCCGATTTGGAAAGAACAAAGACATTCGCTGATTTCTTTAGACAAAATCTGTGCAAGAGGTGGAATTCTTCCATATCCGTTTCGGTGACAATTTGCAAACAATACTAATTCTATCGCACAAAGCGACGGAGGTTGGTAGGTAACACATACAATTCCAACGACAATTACTACTTCGGGAACCATTAAGACGCGTTAATTGGGTAAAAATAGCTTGAATACTTCAATTGATATTACACCAAGGCAGGCTGAATGAAAACAATGTTCATTTTTAAAAAGATAACCGTACGAACGACGCTTGCTTCCAGCCGTACCGGACACGTCGAATGATAGATTGAGGTTAACGTTTCTGGGGCATTTCGATGTACTTAAAATTCTAACTTCGAATTCGTGCCGAAGCTTAAGGGATTAAAACAAAAGAAATCATTTTTTAATGACTTCACCTCGGTGTGATTTCTTCGACGCCAAGTTGAATATATTGAAACTGGCCCGATAATATGCTACCCGTTAATGTGTCGCAGAAATAACTGCTGCTTTGACTACTTGGGAACAAAACCGAGTAGTGATCGGCTTGGAGCCGGCAGGATTTTACCATTTTAATTCCCCTCCGTGCGAACCTTTTTTTGTAACTTTTGCTTTTTTGACCACTACACAATATGCAATTAGGTTAACTTCAATGTCGTGGAATTAAGATTTTAAAAGTATGCTTTTGTGCCTTAGAGAGTGATTTGTTGTCTAAAGCTTGGACAATTAAACAAACTTCCTTGGGAACAAATTAAAAGAAACAACAAATATCTTTTCGACTGAGGCTGGTCAATCACGGAGCGCGATAGGAACCTCATTAAACCAGAAGTCACCTCTTGCTCCAGAGTAAACTGAGAAACTGACGCAAAACAAAACAAAATTTAATTTCCCCCGGCAGTTGATGTCATAATATTCTCATCTTTAGTTTGTTTTTATAATCAAAGTGGACATATATGCTGTCGTTTTGTAAAAAGGTTCGAGATCCCGTTTGGTTAAAATCTCTCGTGATATGTTATTGTTGTCATAAGAAGCTGGCGTACGTTACGAAATGTAGGGAGTGTCTTCACTAGAATGTGCCAAGTTTTCGAAGGATTTGAAACTATTTTTAAGTAATTAAATACGAGGTTGGCCACTTAATGGATGTTCAACCTCTAAATTAAAACATTTAAACGTTTAATGGTACGGAAAACTTTCAAACGCAAAACAAAAACTGGATGAAACTACTCAAAGGAGTAGCAAAGAAAAACTCAATGAATGTTTTCCATTCCATTAAAGTTTTAATTTCAAGTCAAGAGTTAATCATGTTTGCTATGCGATCAACCATTAAATTTCAAAGCGTCCCTCTGATCCTAGCGCTTAACTCGATACCTTTAGCCCCACAGGGAAACGAATGATTAAAATACTCCTTACCTCGGATTCATTTTCTACTTTTTCTCTATGTTCTGCATCCTCGTAGTGAATTTCCTTGACCGCAAACAGCTGCGACGTTTTTCGATTCACACACTTCTTAACTTCAGCGAACGATCCTTTGCCGATAAGTTCCTTTATCTCGTAAACCTCTTCGAATTTCATATTTTGTTCAGCCTGAGGCAACCAACCTTCCTAACACGCTAATACAAGGAAAGGTCTCTTATACCCGTTTGTACAGGCCCTGGAAAGAACCTCGAAGATGCGCCAAGTTTCGCTTTGTTTGCGCGCAGCTCAAAAATCGTCAACCCCTCACATCTAGTGATTAATGCTTCAAGAATGCCTCGGAAACGAATCGAAGCCAAAGTTTACTCTGTTCATGCAATGCTTGAATATTTTAACACGTCGTTCTTTTGTGCGCGTAAATGTGCGCTTTTGATTGATTGACAAAGCCTTGAATAAAAGTCAAAAGAGCTGTTTGTTAACTGAACAAACATGGACGAGAGAGAATGCCAAGATCGTTACCCTCTCAAGCTTAAACTCCGTGGTAAAATTCCTTAGAAGAAACCACAACACTTAAGTCACACTTGATTTTATTTTACCCTTGACTTTATCTTCTACAACATCATGAAATACTTTTTGCTTTGACAAGGAGCGTGAGAAATAAATTAACGTGATGTGAAATGTTCTAATGGCCGTCAATTGGTGTCGGCCCAGGTTTTGAAAGCCGACAATAATTTGAATTTTATTACATCATTCTTTTGTCCTGACGTGGAACGTAATTACAGATTTCTCTTTTAATTTCGTCACAAATTTTGATTGAATGTGCAAACAGACTTTGCTTTGCGTTGCCGCACCCTGTTGTTACTAGCTACTCTCCACCGATTGTTTTTGTTTTTCAAAACTGCGAATTTTTTAGCATCATCGAGTCATTCCAAGACTAGAGAGAAATACAACATCGACACCAAATCTCAAGTTTCTTTTCTATTGCCAAAGACAGCCCAGAAACGACTTAACCTAGCAAGGCGACTGTGCTGGACAGGAACGTCTAGAAGCGAGGGAGCTGGGAAGTAGGCAATGAAATGAAAGTAGCCTCTTCACCAGACTCCTTCCCGCCGGATCGCTTCGCTCTTCCCTAAAAGCAAGCGCATGTGCAGTTCGTCTCGTTCCCAGACTCAACAGTAGCGGCGAACCAAGTTGGAACCAGGCGCTCTCGCTTCTAAACTAGATATTTTGCAATTTTTCGATTGGTTGATACGGCCTATCAAAACACGCGCGTGAAATGCCAAAGTTGACGCTATGGCAAATGGCAAAGATTTCCGTCAAACTCAGATAATTGATCGAGCCTCCACCTCAGCCTGGAGATGGATAAATTCTTAGGCTAGGGTACTATGCATATAGGTAACTGACCAATCGTGAGGTCAAGATGGCTGGATGTTTACGGACCGAGCCGGAGCGGTCAAGGTCCATAGACGCGACAAAAAAGAAGATCGGTGGTATCCATTTATACCGGCACCTGGCTGGAGAGAAGCACTGAGTGCTAACAACAACTTAACATAATTACCTTGACCGTCCCTTGGCCAGCCCACAAAAAATTCGCACAAAATCGATTGGTGAAGGAGAAAATTCTTTCGCTCTGATTGGATAGAACGTTTTGAAAACTTAGGAAAATTGCTTCTAGAATTTAAGAATGTCTGCGGCAAACTTGAATAACAATAGGAAAATTATTTTGCAACGGTTCGCTAGGTGCAAGAATGTACTGTGTTATGCCTCACACTAGTAACGTCTGCCTCACACCAGTAACGTAACGGCAAGGTCACGCAAACTGATGTTTTAGTGCCCTGCAGCGTGAACAACACAACATAGCGACATAACAGGAGCATAATGACATAGGGAAAGGCTAATCTTTTCTACCTGTTATGTCCACATCATGTCGTTATGCTGTTAGTGTAATCACTGTAAACAGGACCCCATCACTAGGAGCGTGCATCTTCCATACTAAGCCTATGTCACGGCATTTTCATAGACTGCTCTATTTTTTGGCTTCTTTTCCCGCGAAGTAGGTCAGTTCCGGTCTACATGAGCGCTCATCGGTAAGGAAAAAAGGGCGGCCTCAGGTGGACATACTAAATACATAAAATTAAGTCCGTGCTTGTGATTGGTTACTGAGGCTCCTGCGGGGATCTGAATTCGCGCTAAATTATGTGAAAACGCTGTGACAGGAATATGGGGTAGTTGCACACTCCTAGTAATGGGCTCCCACTGTAACTTATTCAAGAATCATTCAAGGCATCCTTGTCATGTACATTTTAGTTTATTTTGTCAGCAAAAGTTCAGAATGTACGGGGAAACATAACGAGCTAAATTTGTTAGAAATTCATCTGAAACCACCATGGCCACGAAAGAATAAGTATGCATTTTTTTTTTTCCCTAGTTGATGGTAAATTTAAATCTGTCCCTTTTTCCCAGCAGAAATATCTCAACTTCTACATCCAAATACATTTCCTGGCAAAAATTTGCCAGCCAGAAAACACATCACCGAAAGGTTACATACATTAGTGTGGGGTTGAGAAGAAGAGAATATCACAGACCAAAGTTTAACCACCCTGCAAGTCAGCATGCAAGCAGAGCCTCTTTTATCTCCTTTTGTACAAAGCATATAAAAGAATGGTGCAGTAAGAAAAGGCTCTGCTTGCATGGTACCTACAAGTATAACCCACAAGAAATACAGTGGAACCCTGTTAATCCGGTCACCACAGGGCCATAAAAATCTGGCCGTATTGACAGGGTGGCCGTATTAAAGGGGTTCTTTAAATAAGGAAAAAAAGTGACTGAGCGTTCATTCAGGCCAGAAGAAAATGGCTATAATAATGAGGTGGCGTATTACCGGGGTGGCCCTAAGGCAGGGTTCCACTGTATCCACTTCCGGCTTAGCTTTAGATTAACCTTGGTGGCATGGTTGGCCATGGATTTTCCAGCCAGCAAGAAATCGGCTAGTGAAAAGATATTCAGTGAACAGATCTGTTGTGTGCCCCTGAATGTATTTAACTGTTTTTGTATGTGCAATCCATAGGATAAATAGTGTTGCACTAAGACAAGTAGTTACAAAATATCTTACAAGAATCACTTCAAGCATGATTTGAGTAAAATACATTGTTTGTCTTATCAAATAAATTGCACCAGAAAAGTGAACAATATTTGCAGAAGATTAATACTTATTTTGACAACTTCATTAAAACCTGCCCTGGGGTACTTACCATTTACATGGGAAAACCAGAAATTCCAGTTGGAAAATCAAATGGTTCGCCCCATTCCATTTGGGATGCTTCAGAAAATATGAGTTGCGATTTGAGGTGATGCTATTTTTCTTCTCTTCTAAGTCTCTAGCTGATGTGGCTATAGTTTATAGCCATTCCCTCTCTCGCAATGTCACATTTAATTGTTTAATGTTTATGCCTGAAATTTCCAACTGGATGGTTTTTGTAAATGGTAAGCAACCCTGATTTGTATATGAACTATAAAATAATACACAAGTTAAAAGTTCAAGCCACAACAACCCTGATTTCCAATGTAGCTTTCTTTTACCCATCATAAGGAAAATGAGAGAGTTAAACACAGAAACATACCCACTTGTCATTCATTCATTCGTTTTCCCACTTTACCCACCAGGTATTTTTTGCAACAGATTTTCAGGTTGAAATTTCACTAGATATTATTACAATACCATAAAACCATGAGGTGCTTCACTGTCTCTAATATGAACTGTTCATCCTAGCATGGAATCAGTGACACAAAATTACCCTAAATAATCCTCCAGTCAGCCAAACTGGCACCACAATTAGCCTAAAATGTAGCAGTCGGTTAGTCTACAGTAAATAACACTCCGTTAGCCTGAGGAATACCCTAGTATATAGCACAAAGTCATAAATTATTAGCTGTTTAGTACGATAAAAGGGTTACACGATATATGTCTAGCTATAGCAAGTGCTTTCAAGTAAGACTTTGTAAACCTGCAAAAATCTACAAAAAATACCTGCCACACTTAGCTCACTCCATCAACCATTTTAACAATCATTTGAATCCCTTTCAGCTCACCAACATATGTAGTATAGTTATATCTATATATTATATATCAGTCAAGATTTTTTCCACCTCCCATGGTCTAAAACTGCACCAGAGAAAAGCAAGGAGCAGGAACTTTACTTCTTCCATTGAGCTCCAGTAGTTCAATAATGAGAACACACTCTAGCACCTCCCCACCAGCCTCACGCACCAGTTGACATGCTGCTTGAAGGGTGCCTGTCAAAGAATTAATCAACAGATCCATTTTTAATTCCTCTTTGGGTGATATGTTGGCCTTAAATGATAAGTGTGCTGGACTCCAGATTGAGTACTCTGGGTTCTATCCCTGACTGGGGTCATTGTGTTGTGTTCTTGGGCAAGACACTTCACTCAGTCTCTCACAGAGCATCTCACCACCCAGGCACATAAACCAATTTAATATCAGCAAATCATTAAGGTTGGTACACAAGAGGTGTCTAGTCTCTACGACTGGTCTCTACAATAAGTCGCAAGGACAAGTCCCATTGTGTGAACTAGCCATTTTCACCACAAAATCTAGTTGAGGGACTAAAATTTGGTCCCTGCGACTAGTCGCACAAATTCTAACTGGTTTGAATTTTTGGTACAAGTCCCTGCAACTTGTTCCTCAAAATGCTTTGTGTGATTCAGAACTGTTCGTGGGACAACTTCCTGCGACCAGTCCCTCCATCTAAACTCTTTACGGGACTAGTTGCAGGAACTAGTCGCAGCGACTAGTCCCCTCTTGTGTGCCAACCTTTAGGACAGCTGAGACAATGCTGAGAGTTACCTGTGATGTGTCTAGCAACGCATCCAGGAGGGAGTAGCAATACTCCCAACCCTTTCATGCTACAGATCCAGAGTTTATTGCAGAGTTATGAGCCAGTTGTGTTTGAAAGGCTGTATATTACTTACTCAGTTTTAGTTCCTCATTCAGAGAACCTTTCCAAACAAAATCCTGCCTCTCAGAAAATTAACTATGCACTGAAAAGTGCATTGCTAAGTAATATGAGATATACTAATAGTGACACTCTGCCCATCTCAAGGAAGGTTCTTCTCATGAAGAAGTTCAGTTCAGAATATTTTTTTTTTGATGAAAACCAGTTGCCCTCCTGCTGAATTCATTAATGAAACTGCCGAGCTCATGTTTGATAATAACATCACACACAAAAGGTCTACTAACTTACCTCCAGTTGCAAGAAGGTCATCAATAACAACAACTTTTTGTCCTTTCTGTATAGCATCTGCTTGAATCTCTAGGACATCCTTTTAAAAGAAATTTTATTTTTAAACCTTGCACTAGTTTTATAGTGTTAATTCCAAGTCATACATAAATAAATGTAATGATGAGAAAAGAACTTCAAAATAGATAATCACTTTTCCATATTCCTTAGTAGATGAAACCTTGATGGTTGGTCCAGGTAATTTTCCTGATTTGCGTATTAGTAGAAAGGGCACATTCAGATTCATTGACACAAGAGGACCAAACAAAAACCCTCTGGCATCAAGACCTGCAACATAAAAGATAAACAACTACATATAAACCATTGCTTCGAGGCCTGCAGTTTGTTAGGATTCTTGTGGTTTACAGCAATGGTGTCCTGTTGCAAGTCATAAAAATATAAGTTAACTCTTCTGCTGTTACATAATACTTCTTTGCTATAAGGTAGGTAAAGTCTGCATACGAGCCAAGTGGCCCATCAGGCAGGGGCTTATCCCGGTTTCTGTAGCATGAAGTGACTAAGAGTATTTCTACTTCCCCCTGGATGGGATGCTAGTCCATTGAAGGGTTACCCCCAGTATTAAGTTTGCCAGTACCCATTTACACACTGGAGTAGAGAGAGGCACTGTGAGAGTAAAGTGTATTGCCCAAGAACACAACACAATGTCCCTGGCCAGGGCTTGAACCCAAGCCACTCGATCCAGAGATGAGTGCACCAGCCATGAGGTCACCGCACCTCCCAAAATTCTTTGCTGTACAAGAAAATACATACAGAGCAGACTTGAAAAAAAAAAAAAATTGAAGGCAGTAAATTATACATTATTCCATGTCTGTTATCATTTATTAATAATTAATTATTGTGTAGTTCCAGAAAATATCCATACCTCCCCCATGGAAGAGATTTTCTCTAAGACCCCACCCCTCTAGAAAGTCCACTATTAAGCTTCACACATTTCTTTAAATTTTTTGGTCTTACATATCCCCCTACCCCCAGGAAATTCCAATCCCTTCTGTGGGGAAGTATAGCTATTTTCTGGAACAAACTGCAAACAAGCACATTACTGAGACAGAAATGAAAATTGAACAAGAGTCATAACACTTACCAACAATAGCATCAATCTTTGGGAAATGTTTTTGCAAATGATCTGTAAAGAGATCTGTCACTGTTCTCAATGCATTACAGTCTTTTAAAACTGGGCAAATATCCCTAATGATAAAAAATAATAATAATAATATTGGTACACTCAAAAACTAAAACACTGCAAGTCAAAACACCTAGCAAATAATTTCTGTACAATTCTACTTTAAAAAAATTGTACACCATTAGCATCTCTTGAAATAAGAATTCTGATGATAACATGTTTCATCCTTGCATTTGGTTTCCCTACTTTTCTGCAGCAACCTTATAATTATATTATATATTAGAGTGTCCAACCGTTATTTCTAGAAGGTCATGGGTTCAACTCCCGTTGAAGGCTCAGAAAATTGTTTTTCTGAGTATTTCGACTTGAGAACGCTTTTCCGTTATTTATGTTTTAGGATCTTGATACAGATCCTCAAAGATCTTAAATGGGGTGCTGCAAAGTCCTCTTATTTTCTGGCGAAGTCCAGCATATCCAATTCCTCAAAGTTGACCTTACACACCAGTGACAAAAATATTTTTAAGAGGTGACACTCAAAACAGCAGCAAACTGACCAGTTTAAGGATCGCCAGCAAGGCAAGAGTAAAGGCCTAATAAGTATGTAGCCACTATACTTGTAAGTAGTGGTTGAACTAGAATTCCAGATTTGACTTTGCTGGACACTTTGACACTGCACTGTCTTTCAAGATTCTGATTAATCAGTTGAACTTTCAACTTTCTTCTTCCGATTAGACAAACAATGATAATGAGAGATTAACATAATTCTACAGTAATTAAACAGCTTCTAATCGCCCCTCAAAATGCTGGAAATTCCATTCCCAAGGACCTTAACTTCACAATTTCCCGGGAGCAGGACCCACGAAGATACACGCCAGGGTCGGCCCATACCTATCATATACCAGCCCCCACCCTACCCGGATATAATAATTGTCCGCTTTTACCTCTCACCAAAGACGCAGAGCAACGACTAATGTGGAGTCTTGCGGCAGTAAGAACACTGAAAAACATTATCAACCGCACAGTCTACACAAAAGAACTGTAGAACTCTTCGAACACATGACTGGCACCCGAAGTTTATCAGTGTTGCGCGCACCGATATCGAAAGGTTTCATAATAATGTGTTTGCACTACTGACTGTAAGGGCACAAACTCACCTAAATAAAATTCCAGGCACAGGGAAATCCGGGAAAGGTCTGATGAGCGACTTAACGTATTCTAAAGCCTTTTCCTGATCGCTGTAATTTCCTGAGTCCGCCATGACGTCCCAACCGGCCTTGTTTGGGACATTCGTACCCAGACCTATCTGTCCCTCTTAACCGGCGGGGCCTTGGCACGAAAGGATCTCTATCTATTTATTACAGCAGTTCAGGAAATTACAAGGAGAAATTCCAGTATAACATCATGGGTGAAAAATAAATTACTCCTTAACATTGGTCAAAAATTTCAGCATTAGTTATAATTTCACATTTCAGTGAAATAACAAAATTACTATGGTAACATTTGGCACAAAATTTGTAGAATCAACAAACTAGTCAAAAACCCAGGATCGTAAGCATTTTTGAGTTATTTTTTTGTAAAAAAAAATACCTCTTAGTCGGCGCGTCGGGTATGTTATGGACGGGTCAATGGGTGAGTGAGTGAGTGAGTGAGTGAGTGGTGAGTGAGTGAGTGAGTGAGTGAGTGAGTGAGTGAGTGAGTGAGTGAGTGAGTGAGTGAGTGAGTGAGTGAGTGAGTGAGTGAGTGAGTGAGTGAGTGAGTGAGTGAGTGAGTGAGTGAGT
>Ga0126338_10002465_pt1 | contig 12738 bp, 6 predicted proteins | sample OrbCmetagenome_2_FD_92529 | JGI IMG/M metagenome (GOLD analysis project Ga0126338, IMG submission 92529) | Coral microbial communities from Petempiche,Puerto Morelos, Mexico - Orbicella C C metagenome | ecosystem: Host-associated > Invertebrates > Cnidaria > Coral | place: Petempiche,Puerto... | reverse complement strand
ATCATTATCATTATCATTATCATTGTTATTATTTTTTTTGGGGGGGAGAGAACAAAATTGCAGTTTGTGGACTGCAATCCTTTAGAGTGAGTACATATAACAATACTTATTTTACAGAGTACTTGCCCTTGCCTCAGTGGCATTTCACTCATAGGAAACAGTATTGTTAAATAAGTCCAGATTGAAACAATGGTACATTGTAGATGTGTACAAAACATAGATACCTAATGCTTTTTCTTCTCTCTTTCCACAGTTCTGCTGACGATAAAACTTTCAGCTAAATTTGTCTTTTTTGTGAGTCGGGTTTTACCTGGTATTCTGTGGCAATAACTTGCGGAATCACATGTAAACCATTCTAGATTAGATAATTCCTGTTGCGGTACCTTTTGGTAGTTAATAGTGTAACTTATCATTTTAGCCACTAGTGGGAAATGAAAATAGATAATTGCATGCAAGTTTGTAAGGTTTGCTCATGTACCTTGTCTTTGAGAGAGCATGGTCTGTTTTGAACTTGCTATGGGCTAGTATTATAATGCAAACTATTTAAGCTGTATTGCCATACAGACAGTTCCAAGAACAGGCTCTGGTTGTTCGAAGGCTGGATAATGCTATCCACTGGATTATAAATAGCTATCCAGTAGATAAGTGTTAACAAAACAAACCACACTATCCGCTGGATAGTGATTTATCTGGTGGATTCCGATAGCATTATCCACCTTTCCAACAACCCCCTCCCTACCAAGTCATTTAGAACCAAATTTTTCTCAGTTTCCCAAGGCTTGTGTACATGTGTAGAAAAAAAGCAAAGCAAGTTTGCTGGTATGTGAACCAAAGCCAAGACTTCCATTGAGAATGAAACAGCTACATGTGCCAGTACTTTCTTTCAAGCAGGCTTGCTTAACTTGATTTATTTGATATTGTACTTGTTCCACAATCTTTGTAAAGAGTTTGCCTTAGTAATACTGACAGTCTGAGGTATAAAAGAGTCCAACACTGACAGGATTACAATTTAGCTGTATTTATTGAAAACTATGGAATCTAGGGAACATTTGTACAAGTTTTTATGGTAAGTTTCATTGTGATTCCTTGATCCAGTGGGCAAACGTAATAAATATTGTTCAATCTGTAAAGGGTGTATGTATGCAACAAGTTTGATTAAAGAGATCGTTGTGTCTGAAAAAAATTTTAAATAAACAATTAAAGTCAATTATACTTGAAATTTCATGTGTTTAGGGAGAATTTTGTGTTATTATAATCAGCGCTGGCATTATTAAACCTCAGATGTACAAGGTGGGGGGGAGGTTTTTTCAAAGTTTTTCAAAGTTTTGAAAACTTTCAGTAGCTGTTCCTTCATTCATGTCAGTTGTACCATGGCAACCATCATATTTCATATAGGTCTTGCCAAGAATCGGCTTTTTTTGAGATAATTCTGTATTTTTCCCAGTCCCAGTCTTCTTCATCAAATTGCAGAAATTCATGAATTTGTTCATTTTGTAAGCATTCTGGCTTGATTTTGTGTCAGTTTCCGTTATTTCTCGATTTTTTTATAAAACAGTGTAATTCAATCATATGACGTCATAACCAACAACAATGGTACCAACTTATAGAGCAAGCTCAGAGCTATCTAATCAATGTAAATTTATTTTGCTCTACCTTAGTAGAGGGAAAACCCAAGGGGGAGGGGTTCCATCCACCCCTTCCCTCTTGTACCACGGGGGGGTATGAGTTAGCTTAGGGTTAATTTTTTTTGTTTTTTGATTCACCTGTAGCTCTGATCTTCACACCCGTAACAACCTTGACCGCACGTTATCACTGGTCAACCGCAAAAGACACAGACGATCCAATGAACCAATCAAAACTCGAAGTCAATAAACGCAGCTGACGCAAAGCGCGAGAAAACGCGTGCAAGCGAGGCACGATTGGTTCCTGTTTCACTTTCTGATTGGATGAAAAAGTGGCGCGAGTTTTTCAGCCAATCAGGGGTATAGCATAGTAATGCAAGAACCAATTAGTTTTTTGAAAACCACGCTAACACGGTTTATTTATTACTTATTATAGACCTTACCACTCAACAGGTGTAACAGAGATTTGCTAACAAAGTGTTTTCCCCGCATGATCACCGAATACAAGCTCGTGCGAGGCGGCCGAGCCATGAATAAACCAATGCCGATCTCGCGAAAAATCGCATTAGCTTAGCGGGATAGAAAACTAGAAAACTAGATTTTAATTTTCGTCAGTTTATTTAACTAAAGAAATATGAAAAAACTAATGAGCCTGATCAACACCCACGCCTTTTTATTTCACAAGTCTACAATAACTTTCTGTACAAATTCGGTTGAAGGTCATGGCTCGGGAAAAAGAGCTTAATTATTTCTCATCACAATGCCATTTGTCCTATTTACAATGTCATTCAATTCATCTTATTACAATTATTTTAAATTTGTTCATGTCATCATTAGTCATGTCATTTTCTTAATGAATTATTCTTCATATAAATAAGCAATTTTCATTGCAAGTACATAGAGTTGTACAGTAATCTGGCCGGCCAGCCGATGTCTCAAAGAAACAAGGTGTTTGTACTACTACGTGTGGCCTATTTACAGACATTTTCTCTACAGTGATTTCCACGGTAAACCTATTTTCTCCTTTTGCTCTGTCCGCGGCTGGGACGAAATAAATAACATATCTCGATAATGTTTGAAACTCTTTTTATCACGTGTAAGGCAATAGCACGACGAACTAAAATTCGTACTAAAATCGGAATTTGATTCAATAATATTTTTTTGCGATCTTTCGGTAACCGCCAAAATATAGAACATGCAATTTTCGAAACAATCGCGACCTGCGTGAAAAATTGCATCTTGAGATTACATTTTTACATGTGGATTAATGTGCGGAATGTTGCCAAAATATTCCATGGAACCCAAGAGTGGTCAATATCAAAATTCTCCTTAAAGCACTACTGCAAAGCCTCCTGGTGGCTGTTGTAAAATGCATGGATATCAGAAAGGAGAAGAGAGTTTCTGATCTTAGGACTAACCACCGCAACGTGGATAACAGCTGAAGTTTCGAACGTCAGTATGGTGAGCGTTAGCAACATCGATGATTTTAGTCGAAAGACGTTATATTTACACATTTGATAGTTTTAAATGATGTAAAGTGATGCTCTTTGATCGTGAGATGGAGTTGGAAATTCCCTACACTATTTTTCATACTTTTTCAGTCGAGGCGTTTTCCCAGAGAAACTGAGTGCTTGCCATTATGCCAAAAATTTTGGAAATTTCGGTGGGAAGTTAAGTAGGACGGTCTGTTACGGTTCGGTCCGACCGGGTCATTTAGGACAACCTCTGGAGGTTGTCCATTTTGATCAGTCAGACCGAAATTTGCCCGTTACATTTTACCAAACCAGTTCGTCGCTCTACTTCTCCACTCGTGGGGGAAAATGAGAATGGGAATAGAGAATGGAAAAAGCCATCCCTCTCGGTTGGCCCGGTTTGAACGGAAAATGTCGTCCCAATGGTCTCTAATCGATTGGTCTAGCATAACGGAAAGCACCCAATGCGGCCAGTGTCTGGGCCTCATCACGCAACGCTAACCTTGAGGGAGGATTGCGTGACAACAAGGGATGGTGATTTGTTCAATGATGAAATTCTTCATACGGTGGGCCGGGTTGTTCGAATGCCGGTTAACGCTAGCCCAGGATTAAAAGTTAACCGAAATATTAATTTTTCTTGTATAAAAATGTTTTTCACTGCCTATGTTTTGTGTAGTTTGAGATTATTTAAACTCAAAACTGAAGGACGAACAATATAAACAGAAAAGCTCACCGAACCGAAAAAGTTTCAAAACTGCGATCAAAATTCTCGCTAATCCTGTTAGTTAGTTAATCCTGTTAGTTAATCCGGTTAGCCTAATCGGGCTTTGAACAACCCGGACCAGCTACAAGAAGAGTTTAAGAAGTATATTAGAGAACTGCATATTGAGCTAAAAAATATCAGAAGTCGATCAGAGAGCTTGAGGTAGTTTGCTGAAGACGTTTCATCAAAATTTAAACCAATGCAGTCTTTGTCTTGGCCTGAGTTTGAAGTCCTGAAGTGATAGCATCCACGGAGCTTTATAAATAAATCTTCTTTAGTGCATGAAAGCAGTGATTAATGTCTCTTCAAAAGCTGTTTGTAATGTTTCGATTTGATAAATCTTGGAAAACAGTCATGGTACATAAGAGTAAATATATGGTCCTGTGCCACTTGAAAAGTGTCGTTGTCTGGATTACTCATATTTTTGTCGATTTCTGCTCGTACTTTGGCGTCGATGCTTACCTGCGAAGAAAAAGAACACAGATTGAACGGGTAGGCACGTAATACGTGCTAACGTTTACTTGAAGGTCGTTCGGTAGGGATTGCTCAGTAGCCCCACAAAGCATTCACAAAAACGATGAAAACGTGGCAGAAATATTTCTTTTATCTATAATTCGCATAAAAGAGAATTTGATTTCAAGAACGGAAGTAGAAGTTGTTTCTAGCTTATTTCTAACCTCTGTTGTTATGTTATAGAAATATTCCTGTTTTTGGTGTCTTGAGTTCTTGATGTACTTGGGGAGTTTGGTGAGGACTCGAGAAGTTCGAACTACTCTCAGATATCGCTCGGGAAATTATTATGCTTGTGTAATGCTCCCCTAACTCCCGTGTGCATCCATTTAACTATTAGATTATGAGGTCGAGATTTTTAACTCGTCATGGTTACCCGAGTCAACTATCACGCATTGCAACCGAGAGGGAATAATCTAATTGTTTTAGACTACAAATCTACCAGCCGCTCACACTTTGTCTAAATCCTCTTCACAGACACTTTGAAAACGCAAAGAAGTGGCCGCCATTTTGTCAACAAGGGCACACTGCTAGGCTACTCACCATCAACAACAGAATAGATAACGAGTCGAGTATTCAATAAGAGAACGGCATTCGTGAGAGAAAGTTAGTAGATGCGTACTAAAACTCGATAGAAGTGCACCAATTTTTTAAAATGGTTCGATCATTCAAGCAAGAATTAGAAAATTTAACTTACCTCTGTGGGTGACAGCGTAGAGACATAGTCCTCATAGATCACCCTGGCTTTTTCTGCTCGAGTGTTATCATCTGCTTTCTTGTATTCCTCTACCGCTAGCCAGAAATTAAGGTTCTCCTCTCCGTATTGTGAACGAAGAAAGTCTTGAAATAACTGCACACCAAACTTGTGTTTCAACACCGATTCAAACGACGTCGCCCATTTTTTAGCCTCTTCAGGAGAGGGCCTGTAAATTGAGGGAGAAGAGTCGTTAATACCGTGGCGCAGTAAATTTAATGAGTTTAAATGAGTTTAAGTAAACTACGATCGCCACGCCGAGGACAAAGTTGATTAAAAAAATGAATATAAATTTTACTTACGAATCCAGCAATACTCTAAAGTAATTTAGTTTGTTTCTCTCTGTCAAAACTATCACGAAACTAAATATGGAATACAGCGTAACGTAAAATTCGAAATATCAATTTTAAATATTATCCGTCGTGGTTTACGTTCTCCACACAACGTAGAATTTAGTCATTTCACGTTGTTATTTGTGTTTTTTCCTAGAAGTTTTATTTTAAGTTAAAAGGACCTCTTGCAGAATCACTGTGTCAAATTTCTCTTCGTAAAAGTCAGTGGAACCTCTATATAACGAAGTCCTCGGTATAACGAACGATACTTCCTCGCCCCAGTAAAGGATATGAAAAAGAACCCCGATATAACGAAACCTCGATACAGCGAACATATTTTTGTCAGTCCCTTGGCCCTTCGTTATATATAGGTTCCACTGTACATGTAACAGGGTTCTAAACCTTACGTTTTTAATTTTCATGGCCCCTTTTTATTCCACTTACCTCCAGCATTAAACGCAATTACAAATTTTACGATTTTTCGTTTCAGGTGCAAAGTTAACAAATTTTGCGATTTTCCGTTTGCGATTTTTCCTTAACTTGACGATTTTTCGTAACTGCGTTCAATCCGCGAAAATCGCAAAAACTTTCATTCAGTCGAAAAGAATAATGAGGCGTAAATTATCTGTATGGACAGTACAGGCCTCAGTGAGTTAAATTATCTAAATTGGTATCTCGCCTCTTTATTTCGAAACAAGCCGTTCTTTTTAATGTAATCACAACCATCGGACTCTTTATGCCGCCGCAAATTAATTACCTTTCGCAGTCGAGGTCTTTCTCTTTTTTGGCCAACAGTGCCGCTGTAGAGTCTTGTCTGTTAGGAATAGATACATGTTAGAATACCTGCTCAGATGTTAAAGTTTAATTACGTACTTATGAAAGCAATAATTACGGAACGATACTAATTTGAGGATAGTAAGTGAAGTGGGCTGCAATGATTATTGCTCTCACGATGGAAATGTTCTTTCTCGCGAATCATGCCGGGTATGAGTTTGAATTTTCAGTCTCAAACATACCGTTGATCAGTGCATAAGGAACCGGTTATTTTTCATTCCCCGCTAAGTGAAAAGTCGGGGAAAATACGTACTTTAACAGCTTTTCATAACTGTAAATAAAACTATGAAGGTTTTCATTTTTATCCGGCTCCCTTTGCAGTTAACTGTCGTAAACGTAATTTTTTTTTATGGAAGGTATCACATTTTACCTAAAACAGTGACCGCCTCGTCTAAATAAAAGTAAGCGTAAAATATTTCCTTTATTAATGATAACGTGTTTGAGTTTGCTGGGACGAAATGACATCCCAATTTCTTCACTCAGTTCCCCGGACGAAGACGCGTGGTGTTTAAAAGCCTCGTTAATCAGGGTGCACTCCATTGTATTTCCCTTAGACAATTCCTACACACGTCGCCACGTCACCACGTCACCTACAGATATTGAATTCTCATTTTTGGCAACGCGGAAAACATAGTCACTTTTATGAGCGAGAGTAGTCGATCTTCACCGCTCCGAATCTATGAAAAATGCTGTGACAAAAATTATTTCACTTGCACTTAAATTAATATGGCAAGACAAATAAACGCTGACGTTCGCCGGCTCGGCATTTTCGAGGATTACAACAACAACTAAAATGACAACGATTTTTGTTGTCACTCTTGTTAATCCGGACGAGTAAAAAAAATTCACCAAACAACTCACCTAGTGCCACAGCATGCGTACCAGGTGGTCTTACCAGCTTGTTGTCCGTTCGGGTCCTCCGGGGATACTGCCGAGGAACACCCTCCCATCGGCTACGAATGATCAAGAAAAAAAAAGATCAGAAAGGTTAAACCTGCACATGCAAAGTCACCTCAGTTTATTGCCGGTAACCTGTGCTCTTGTTGAAAATCTTTTTTTAGTTGGGATAGAATGGATTAAGCCGGCGTTTTTGTTTCTTGTTGCTAAGAAACAACAGGTTTAAGAAACAACAGGTTTAAGAAACAACAGGTTTGCCAATATGATTTCGCAATTTCTGCTATTTTTGACTGGAAGGTGAAGGTCGCGAACTTTTCGCGACCTTACATTCACAGCCTTTCTTTAATTTTTTTCTCAATAACGAATGGTTTCTTCAGTAGAACGAAACGATACCTGATAGCACCAGAGTTAAGGAACAAACATTTTCGGGCAAATTTCGTAAACATAACCGTAGAATTTACAACCAATCAGAAACCACGGTTGCGACGTCAAATGATTAATGATTATTGTTGCCACGGTGATATGCCAGTCGCTTGAAATCCCGTCACTGACAAGATCGCGTGCTCAGTCAATACTTAAGGTCATTCCGCTGAAATAGACCCTGCACTGAGAGTTTTGTGAAACTTTGCCTATTGATTGTTTATATTATAGGAACTTAAATTTTGAAATAAAAATGAGGGGTCCTCATGTTCGTTTAGGAGCAAAAGCACCTTGGTTATACCCAATAATTAATCCTTATAATAGCACCATGATTGTAGTCACGATTACTTGCTAAATTCACGTTTCCGACAATTGTTTTTGCTTTACACTGAGAATTGGTCCATATTTATTTTACACAGAGAAATTTATTACTCAATTCAAAATAACAGAAAAAAATGATAGGTCACCATACTCGTTTGCGAGAAAATGACGATTTACCTCTATGGCGAGGTTCAGCCGTAGAAAAAAAAGCCGCCATTTTACAATGCGCGCGAGCTAATCACGCGCTAAATTATGCGCAGTAGGAATGCGCAATGCAATACTGGGGAACGACCTTAAACAGGTGACCCCGACCGAAAGGGAAACCTTGTTCCCAGGGTCCTCTCTCTTCTGCGAGATAGAGATAGGACGCTGGGAACGAGATTGACAAAAGGGATGTTAGAAACTATCAATACAATCAACAAAGACGCCGAAATATTGGAAATCTTATTCTTGAGCGAATACAAAAGCAGAATTTGATTTTGTGACGAGTTTAGCGGACTAATCCCGAAAATCTGGCGTACCAACACCGACCAATCGGTGTTACCTAACAGTTTAAAAAAGTTATTGAGCGTGTTAAAAGTTTAAACCAATAGGAAAATAGATTACATAGTGATATCGCGTTATAAATGACATATCTTAATAACTTAGACTTAAACCTGGACTATAAATCGTATTAAAGAAGCTTAAAGGGCATCGACGAGGATTATTAAAGAGAAAACAAAACTTTAAAAAAACAGTTATTTGTGCAGAGTTTTCCTCGTGTGTAAGACACCCCACAGAGTTAAAAAATTTCACCGTAGTTTCTGTGTTCGAGAGTCAGAAAACAACGAATTAAAGATTATAAATTCTGGGACAAACATTTTTGCGACAAAAGTACTTTGGGAATTACAAATCATAAAAAAGAAAAACTAATATTTTCTTCTTACTAAAAATTAGCAGTTGAATATTCATTGATTACGATCTCCCAGCGCTAAACGTTTTCATCAGAGTACTTTTCCCTGATTCATGATGGTTCTTTCAAGAAACAATCAATTTATTTTTCTAAAAATATAAACGAATCGAACTTTGGAACTTGCCCAAACCAGCCAGCCAACTTTAATCACTTAATAATCGATTTACACAGCCAAACAGAGGCCTTAAAAGTCACTGGTTTTACTAACTCGAAGTTTGCGCGGATATTTCCTATTTTTTCTAAAGCATTATCTGCATCATTTAAGATAAGAAATACAATTCGCGCCACCGAGCCGGAAAAACAAATTTTGCCCGGAGCAAAGATTCATTCAGTTGTCCAGAGGGTTTGTTTGTCATTTGGAGCCGATGTTTGCTCAATAATCACTCTAAATTTTAATGAATCTTTCCTCATTCCGCGAGCGTTATATTTAATATTTTACGAACTATGGTGCATATTCATGGCATCAATATTGTGGTAAGCGTTATATTTTATCATACGTCAAAAACATAAAAACCGAACAGTGATCTATAAAACCAGGCGTAGTAGATTTTTATAGTTGTATCAAGGTCCTATAATATAACCGCCGGAAAACATAATGAATTAACCTTTAGTTGGACTAGACAGTTGCAGGCACCTTCTAACTGTTTGAAAAAAAAAAAAAATGCCAAAGAATGCTTTGAACGATCTTATGCTTTCATTGAAATAAATTTGGTATTTTTCATTCAAATCCGTGTACTCTGCCTGGAAGCCCAATTGACCATATTAATTGAAAATAAAAACTGAGGTTTTCAAATGAGTGAAGCTTACAATCGTGCTGTCCTGCCTTCGACAATGTTCAACGTACCTGAATTAAATATTAGCGTGTAAACTTCATATTACGATATGCTAGAATATGAGTGATAACAAAATTGTGAACGACAAGAACGCCTACTGAATATTCACTACACCCGCGTCGAGATATATTCAAATTTCCGTTTTTGGTAAAAATCATCCTTCTTGTTGTCCGTTCCTCGTTAAGTACATTTTTTTTTTCGCTAGAGCTATAATCATCAATTTTCAAAGTTGACAGTATCGCAAAGAATAAGTTACCTCATTTTGAAATTCTTTGTAGGCCGCCATGTAATTTCTAGACCGTCGCTGGAATCAGTACTGTATGAGGTAGCGCCGAAAATTAATTGCTCAGACTTCGAGAACGCGCACTTGATCAACTGGTATTCTGTCGCAAGTGCAAAGCAATTTAACGAAAACAGATTACATTTTCAGGAAAGGTTTAGAAATTCATTACTTCCAGGCTAAGCAGGTGTTTTTAGCCGTTTCTGAATAATTACAAAAAGAAGCCTTTAAAATTCGTCCTGTCATGCATGCAGTCAGTGGTTGGATGTTCTCCATCACGTCAGAATAAATGGTGCTTTTTTTAACATTTATTTTACCTCTTTAAGTGAAAAGGACTTTCCACACAATGGCCAGCTTTTAGTCTTTCTTTCTGGCAGGATTAAGACCTTAATACTTTAATACCACGGGACAAATGGATTCGCCATAGACAAGCCTCTCTCTGAGCGTGTAATTTCCGACTGGGCGTTAGGTTTGCAGTCGAACTTTTCAATATATCATTTTGTGACATGAATGGCACGAAAATTTCGTAATCCTTACCCGTAAAATAGTTGATTTGGAATCCAGATCCAAACAATCGCCTTCGCTGGCCTTTGAAACGTGTTAAGTGCAACGCAACAGCAAAAAAATCAAAACACCAACCCATTGAACAGTGATGCCATTAGCCGATATGAAACTCTCATTGTTTTGTTTTGTTTCGTTTTGTGTTTTTATTCCATCCTTTTTGCAGAGATTTTTTTTCTCTGTAGTTGCCAGGTAGAAAAAGTTCAATTGAGACATTCTGAATGTAATCTTCTTTACAATAACGTTTAGCTGAAATTATTTTGTCTATCGTGACAAAAACCAGCAACTTCAATGCAAAAATAAGTGATTACGGCCATACAAATTATGATAAACTTGCAGCGCCTACACGCTTTGGTTTCTTTAATGCGCAATTTTATTTTTATTTTTTTTTTATTTTTTATTTTTTTTTCATTTCCGTATGCTTCGCACGAACTGATGAAGGTCACGTGTTTAACAGTCAAGTTCTCTATGAATAAAGAAATCACATATGTTCACAAAACTAGACAAAAGGGACGAACCAACCCTCTTCAAATAAGTCATTTCGACCAGAATAACTATAGCAAAATGCATGGTTTCCCTTCCGCTAAAATCCTATTTGAAATAAATCTCAGCTGTGGTATTGAAGTTTGCCGTAAACTTTTTTTCCGGGAACTCAGAGGAAGTTTAACGTAAAATGCGATTTTGACTTCATTTTAATGACTTGCAAGCAGCCGGGAGCCTTGAATATTTTGTGGTTTTTCTTTTTCTCTTTTTCTTTCTACTAATTAGATCAGCGAGTCCTATTGGTTCCCCGTACACTGTAATCGGCACCTTTAAAGCATTTACATTTTGTTTGGAAAAAGATTTGTTATTAAAATCTTAGCAGACTATAACCGCCAGCCTTCTTTCGTCCGATTACAACCAACTGGGAACGAAAGAAAATCGAGTTTTCTTGAGCACGGTCGAGTTTTACTGAAAGAGAGAGAATTAAGCTTACCCAAATTTGATGCTCCTCGTTGCTGTGACTCGCCAGTGTCTCGAAAAAATACCTTTCAACGTAGAGTTTTCAAGTTAGAGAGCTTCCAGTTTAGTGGCCATTTTGAAGCGTTGTACTTAATCTGGCAAAACCTTGGGGCAAACTGTTTCACAGTCCTTAGGTAAACCTTTTTTTTTTCTCAGGAAGCGTGTCATATATCAAAGCTTCTTTCTTCTTAATTTTATTTACTCTAACGATACGGATATTTTTGTCGGAATGTTCCTTTGAAGTTTGCCATAATGCTGCAATTGTGACTGCCCTTGTGTTAAGTTACAGCATTGATTCTGTACACGGTAACAGAAACGCTTCGACTCTGACCACCGTTGCCGTGAATCCAACGCGTGCAAAAAAACTGTAGGTTCCTTAACAGCTTAGATTTTCGCGTACAATTTCAAGGGAAGCCCTGACCCTTTTTAAAAAATATTTTCCTTTCCTAGGTTATGAAACTCAACATTTGGCTTAAAAATTAATTACTTACAAACATTTCCTCTTTTTCGGAATCTTTGAAATGTCTTTCTTTCATTTCAGATGAGCTGGATTTGATAAGATGTAATAAATTTACCAAGCAATAAAACTTTGAAGCTATGCAATAACGGTACAAAAAAAACATGATAAACATAGGTTTCAAAAATATTTGTCAAAACAAATTGAAATGAAATTGCAAAAAAATGAAGGTAAACAGAATTCCGCACCGAATCTTTTGTTCTATACTCAGTAAATTTCGCTTTAATTTAGAGAAGATTTTGTATGAAGAAATAGGTCTGTGCTGATTCTCCCATCTGTCCGCTGGAACCCGAATCCGACACGGAACAAAGCACGTCCGTAATTTAGGCGAAATCATCAGCACGTGTGTTCAAAAGAGATCCTTTAATTTCTTTATCTGCCAGTGTAGTCCCCGCTTAACCCTAACCCTAAACCTAACCTCAGCTTAATGAGGGCACCTGGAGAAGGAATCTTAGTTCTATTAAACTCGTTTTTTCAAATGTTCGTCATGTAAACGATAAAGAAGCGTCAAAGTTTTCACAGTGGAAATGACCAAGACCACACTGATTGAATGTACTTTACATCTGGCGTAAGATTATGTCCGAGGGGAACGTAACATCCGAAAAACCGTTACATCCCAGAGGAACATTATATACCGGGGATCGTTATATCCGACAGGAACATTATAT
>Ga0126338_10002464_pt1 | contig 12743 bp, 4 predicted proteins | sample OrbCmetagenome_2_FD_92529 | JGI IMG/M metagenome (GOLD analysis project Ga0126338, IMG submission 92529) | Coral microbial communities from Petempiche,Puerto Morelos, Mexico - Orbicella C C metagenome | ecosystem: Host-associated > Invertebrates > Cnidaria > Coral | place: Petempiche,Puerto... | reverse complement strand
TGAGTTGAGATGAAACAGATTATTATGGCTATGTGTTGGGGGAGTGGTGATGGTGTGGGGGTGGTGTTGAGGGGGTGTGGGGGGGGGGGGGGGGGGGGAGGGGGGAGGGGAGGAATCCTTAGTGAAAAGATTGGGGATGCTCGTCATCTCACGTCATCTCACGTGTCACTTGGGGTATTCAGGTCGAAACGCTTCTACTGTTTTTAGCCGTCAAAAGAATCTCAACTCACGTCCAGATAGGTCTCCTTTAGGGTTTACTTCAAATTTTCCGACGAGCATCCTCGACCTTTTCACATGGGGTTACAAATGGTACCCCCGGAATGGAACACTCGTAAAACAAGGAAAGCCATCAGCTCCATTAGCGTCACACGCCTTATTATCTGTACGAGAGCCGGAATACAAATATTACCATTACTGCACAGCTAAATATAAGTAGGGCCGATATTTGAACCATATCATGCAAAGTCATGCTAAGAATATAAGCATTACTTTTGGAAATGAGGTATTTCCATTTGCCTAACAACTATTGTTTACGTAAAAAGAAGCGATAGTTAAAAAGGAAAATTCAATACTTGACTACAATAAAGCAAGGTAGCAATGTGGTCTGCGGCGTGTTAAAGAGGACAAAACTTAAGGGCCTTTTCCCGACCATTTTGACAGGAAGTGGTTATCTAAGCCATGAAATATCGGTTTAAATTAGCAAACCCAAACAAAAACACCACTTGCAAACAAGCTCATTCATGCATGGAGGCATTTATGTCATTATACCGACCAAACGTCACGCCTACGGCTTATCATGATTCCAGGCTAAACATATACGATGTGGATTCAGTACTAAACCTGCAATCCAATTTTAAAATAGAAATCTTGGTCGAGTTCTTTTTCTATTCAAAACTATTGTGCAATAATCTCTCGTGCAGTAATGCTCAGTTGTTCTAAAGTGAAAGTTCACAAAGTGTGGCCCCAAAAATTTGCTCTCTGATATTTTAAGGAGGTCAAGGACTATCAACCAGAGGTAAGCGTCCTATATCGTCTCACATTTTTAAATACAGTTTAGCTGGAAATGTGACCGAAAAGAAAAGAAAAACAAAGTAGATTTGGCAGCGTTGCTAAGACAATAATTTACGTCCTAGTTAAAACATAGTTAACAGAGGCAAATGGCTAAGAAACCCAGTAAACATCAAAGAAGCGAGCAAACTGGCTAAGATTTATGTTGGAAGGTCCATGACCGAACACATCTTTTGTTTCATGATCAGACTACATAGACTCATAGACTACTGCACTACTGCACTTCTGCAAGAATTAAATAATCGCAGTGCTTCTATTGGTTAGTTGTATTAGCACACATAACCAAATTTGTATCTCACCAGGTTTTGTACAGGGACTACACGCAAAATAGCCAACAAAAATACACAACAAAGAACTTTGCCAGGTTTTTTTTAACCATTTTCCTTATTAGCTATGGTCAAAACTTAATGCAGTGTGCGTAGGTGAACACTTGAAAATACTTGTATTCACTGTAAACCTAGAGGTGAACTAGCACCTACTTTTAGCACGTTTGTTGTGATAACAAGAACCAAGAAAACACCCTCAGATATGTGTTAAACCCAATGATAATATTTTGACTTTGCACAAAAGTCCTCGAAAGATGACAGGACGGGAACACAATGGAAAACTGTTCAGAATGATTTATACAGAGAGGGAAGTCTCTGGAAATGATTTTTACATGCGGACAAACTCAGTTGAAAATGCAAGAGTTACATTCTCAAGTTTCTTTGGTACTGTAGGAACATTTGAAAACTCATCAGTGGTTAATTCCCTCTATATGAGATGCGCCTGCAGGGAATCGTGGTAGTTGTCCTCATGAAGACAAATAATGAATACAACTACCATGATTCCCTGCAGGTAAGTCTCACAGAGGTAATTGACCATTAAAGTGACATGATTTCTCTCAGTAAGAGTTTATTTCACTCACTCGAAAAATTAAAAATATTTTTATTACCTTAAGTCAAGTCCCTTTGTAGTATGCTACCTTACCGTGTTTAGTTTTGCTCAAACACGGAGACAAATCTCTAACTAAACACCTACTACGAGAACTGCACGCCCATTAAGGTTGTTTACCTCGACGAACAATAAAAGATTAAGTTACACGGAAATCGGTGTTTTAATCTTAGATCTGTTGTCGTGATACTTCAATTTTTAATTGCGTTTTGTTTTCTTAGCTTTAAAGATCAATATAGCACGTTTAAATTAACGTTATTTTAAAACTTGTATTTCACCTTCTTGTTGACACGTTTTTATTTTGTCTGATCACGTCGTCTAGCTTGTCAGTAGGCATATCGATTGTTAGCCCTCACTAGCGCAGATTCTCGACTAAACGTTTTCAACTGAACTGACGCAGTGTAAGGTGAGTTTCCCATTTTGTCAATCTGTTATGCAGGCCGCAGGGTCCACACTACGCCGGAGAAAGTTGAAAAAGGTGTTCTGACTCTGAAAAACGCATCAAATGTTCTCCGTGCTCACTTCGCCGGAGAAATTCGAAAACGCAACAATCCGGCACCGGTCATTTAAGGCTGTGTCTGAGGAAAACTCGGGCAGGGAATTAAGTAACATGATTATCGTTTCGTCGTCATTTTCGAAAAGTTCCGCTTTCAAAGTGTTTTTCGTCCACACTAAAACGTAAAGCCGGCGTTTTCAAATTCGGCTCCCGTTTGAAGAGCAGCTTTGAAAAGCTCTGTTTTCGTGGCGGATTAGTGTGGACGGTAGGCCTACATAACCGTAGAAATAAAGCTGCGTTTTCAAATTTCCCCGGCGTAGTGTGGACGGGGCCTCAGCCAGCTCGTGAACATGAACAGTTGGAGATAAAAAAAAAATCTTATCGCAGAACATTAAAACCAAGAATTGCAAGCATTATACCATAGTAGTTAATAACGAACGCAGTGGATTTATTTACCAGACCAAATTGGCTCAATACAAAAAAAAAAAACAACAAAAATTCGGTTTGTATTTTGTAAAGCGTCTAGGAGCATTATTGCTCTGCATGGGCAGACTCCTGCCCCCATTAACTAGTCGCTCAAGTCCGCCCGTCTCAATAGAGATAATTTATTGTGAAACAAAGGGTCTTGTCTTTGCGGAATTAGCACAGCTTTGGCTACATTGACTACAGATGAAGTCTAATTAAGTTAAGTTGGTGTTAATGATAAAAAATAAAATAAATTAATTAATTAACAAATTGATAAATAAAATACGATAGTCATTGATGAAAAATGATTGCTGGCAGACTCGGTCGAGGGTCAGACAAGGCATGCGCAGCACGTAAACAAAACTTTTTCCAAATAATGACAGTTATGTGAGGAATTTTAGACTACATATTGGATCGAACCTTTTGGCAGTTTTAGAAGACCTGTCTCAAAGTGGAGAGCAATTTTCCGGCTTTAAATTTCCTGCCCAACATGCACTTTCTCCCAAAATATTTATAGAGAGATCTGAGGTGCAGAATTTCAAACAGACATTAATTGATGACTAACTTATTTTTTCACCAAAATGTGTTTTCCACAGGAAAGAAAATTATATTGAACAATCAGTCCACTTCTAGGAAAAGTCATCACAGGACAAATCAAAACAAGAAAAGAGTAAACTCAAAACCAGGAGAAAAACAATAACAAAACTAACCAGTGCACATAACTGAACACAATCACAAAGGCGTCCAAATGTCCAAGTATACTAATAGACCATTTCCAAGTTACCCTGTACCTCTGTTTCAAAACGAGTCTTCGTGCTAGAGCTTTCATAAGAAAATGAGTTTGATTTGCATGAAATAGAACCTGTAGGGTGGACACATTATCATATGAATGGTTTCACAAGAAGACTCGTTTTGACACAGACGCAAAAGGCAACTCAGAAATGGCCTACTGAATTGTTACTGAAGAAGAGCGTATTTCACAGATGTGCAGTCGGTGAATTTTGGCCTCCTTAGGAAAACTTGAGTAAATTGCCCCATGTAACAACTTATCAATTCTGTTTGAGGTAGATTGAGTTTATAATCTCAAGGAGTTGCCCGTACCAGAGATGGGTTGCTTATATAAGAAGGTGGGCCTTTCCGGCACGTAGAGGTAATCCAGTCAAAAATAATGGAAGTATACATATTATTATTAAAAACTGGATCATTGGATAATGCAATTCGAGAGTTTTCATTGGCTTAGCCATCGTGTGTTATGAGCCATTATACCATACTCTGCAAATATGGTAAGCGTACGCATGATTTTGGGGCTTTTTCATTTCTGTTTTAGTTTAGTTTAGTTCTCTATATTTTGGGGGCGCTTTTAATAAAACAATTATTCCACTCATGCTCATTGGATATGAAATGATTATAGCCAACACGGCGCTACGCGTCTCGCTGGCTATTTACCATCTCATATCCAACGCGCGCTCGTGAAATAATTGTTAAGGACCACGTAGGAAAGCTATATGCTGATGCAGGTAGTCTAAAAGGAGCAGTCGCTGAACATTTGAAACGATCTATATCTTGAACCAAAGACCAAGCATATTTCTACACAATCATGGTTTCGTCGAACATTCATTTTCGTCGTCTCGTTTTATAATTATTCAGTTTTACTCTATTTAGCTACTCATAATTTGTCAACACCACTCCTCGGCTGTCGTCGTTGTCGAGCAATTACCACGCCTGTATGCGTAATCCACTGTTTTTAGCGACAACCCCGTTTTAATTTCTCGAGTCAGTGCGTTGCTTACAAAAAAGAACCAATTTTAGGCGCGTGAAAACAAAGCCAATAGGCGTGAATGGCGCGTGACTAGCTTGAGAACCAATGACAACGAGGGCGCGTCTTGTTGTGCTGTTTTCATTTCCTTCGTAGACATTCGATGCAAATTGACGTAAGGTTTTTAGGTTGCTTTGTTCAATTGTATAAACAATAGTAGGCCTCTGACTTGCTACTACACCACAACCACATGCAGTACTAGGTATTCGGAAAGGCGACACAACGGCGGCTGGTGACCTCTTTCGTGTGTTTTCTTAATATGCGTGATATGAATCACATCAACAACCGTTGTGAGATCACTGGACCTGAGTAGATGTGAGAATTTGAGGTAAGATTAAAAAGATTCAATGACGCAGTAGTGATTAAAGCTAGATATGGTGTGTCTACAGTCATTTTTGACGATAAAATTGTCTTTACACCCAAAGTGGTGATGGTTTCCATTTAACAGAAACTACTGAAAGATGCAATTGCGCGTTCTCGATTTTAAGATGGCTGGTTCCAGATGCGGCCATAGTAACTATGATGCGGCCTTCTTTCCAAAGACCAACTATGTAAAGACGAATGTACTTTACTGACCTCCCCTCACTACGGTTCCCGACGGATAACATCGTGCAATCAGTGCGCTTGAGTGGCATCGTAGATCATGCTTTCCTCGCTGTGTCCTCAACAGTCAAGCATTACACTGACAGTAAAATCGAGAAAAAGGCGCACAATCAATTACAAACTAATTACGAGAGAGGGACGCCTCGATGCACGAAATAAGAAGAGAGGGTTTATCTCGAAAGAATCTTACTAATCTATATCCATGCGAGTTTATCATCACTCAGTTAAGACATTTTTGAACGCTGCTTAGCTAAAGTTGGTTTCAAACGGATTTGTCTATAAACGGCGGGGTTGTTTACCGAGGTTATGGGTTTTAAAGTTACCAAATTATGAAAACCACAAGGGAGAGATTGCGGTTTTCTAGATCCCTCACCGAGTTTTAATTTTCTTTAACTTGCGCTAACTAAGCTTGCGTTGTTGGTTTCAATAAGGAAACTATTTTCCGCAAAAAGGTTTCCAGTACATAGAACTATTAGACCTAGCAAAGTGGGTTAAAAATCTGAAGGTGTTTCTGAATATTTGTATTCCATCTTTTTCAGTTTGTTGACAATAAGGTTATTAGTGCCTCAACAGGTTTTCAATTTTTTTTGACTGATTATTGACTGCTGGAACAGGAAATTGTTATTATTATACTCGTGATTCTTATCAAGATACCACACAGAATCTCTAAGCTCAGCGGTCAATGCTCTGACAGTATTTCTCAAAAAAGTCAATCTCAAAACTCTGGTGCTGAAATCAAACAAACCTTACTAGTCTTGCTTCTGAATTACACTGGGCGGAAAAAAATGTGTTCTAGCCTGGACGACACTATCGGCATAGAAAATGAAGGTATGAACTCAAGCTAAATCATTTTAAACATAAACACAAAATGGACTCCAATACCGGAGAGAATGAAAAAGGTTTTAGCCAGAGTCACCGAGTTTGAAAGTGTGTCTAATATTAGACATTATATATGGCAGAACAGTCGAGAAAAAATTAAGCATCAAGTTCACCAAATCGGATGATTTGAACGATTGACATTTTAGGCCGTTTGGAAACATTTGTTTGTTCAGATGGCTGCTGTTGGATTGCTTTGAAACATTCTTTTTGCCCTGCAATAAGTGGTTATTTAGTATGATTACCACATACAATATGCACGGACAACAGGGCTTCTAGCTGCACGCACATGCGAAACATAGTCAGGTTATTCTATATAAAAACAGCCGTGAAACTGAGCTACAGTTAAAGCTCGACTTGTAATCACTCCAACAGCTCATTTCCTTATCTGCGGCCTTAACCCTTTAAAGTTCTTTGCTAAGTACCTGAAAGAAACAAGCCGGTTCAATTATCCGGCTCCAAACAGGCGAGACGAGCTTGTCTCAAGAACGCAATTAAGACGAAAATTACCCCTGGTCAACAACGTTGTTTGCTCACACTTTCTATTGTTTAATGCTCACTGTCTTTGCATTTGTGAGTTTATGATAATCTTCTAAAAAAGATGTCCACTTATTCAGTTCACGGATTACAGCTAGTGTAACAACTAAAGTAAGAAATGAATCTACTCTAAGAAGTAAATATACAAACTACAATACAAAAATAACTCAAAATACCGTGCAAAGCAAAAGACAAACACATCGGGAGATGGAGAGGGAGACATGGTGGACTGCATTTTCCGCATCCATTAACTTTCATTCCTGGTTTCCACCTCTTCAATGGTGCTTTTTATATGGTAAAACATTACGTAACGTTGCAAAAATTTCCCCCCTGTTTCCGCTACTTTGGGAACTAACCCCACTTCCCGCCATCTCTCTCCCCGGGGAGAGAGGTGGCCCGGCCCCCTATACGCCCCGTTTACTCCCAGGTTCCCGCCCTCTGCCCCCTCTGAAAAAGCATGTTCCACTCGATTAGTAAAGCTGCCTACAAAACTTAAAAGAGGCAGAATTTTGATAACCAAAATAGATGCTAGTATATCAAGAACGTTTAACGTCATAAAGTTAAAGTACTTTCTTGATGGATCCATCAAGGTCCTTACTAAGCTATGCTTCTGTTATGCTGTAGAGTGTGCAGTTGCTTTGGAAACCAGGTTTAATTATAATCGCCCATTCTTTGTCCTTTCTAACTGTTAATATTCTCAGTGCGACAACTTCAATTCGCGAAAACATCTGTCAATACACTCTGACAGTCCAGTGTAAAAATACAACATAAACGGTGCATTTATCCAAGAAAAGCAATATTCCACACCCTATTTCCGCCGCAGTTGACTGGCAAAGCTTTAAGTTTCCTTTTTCCGGGCAAGTCAAAGAATAACAAGATGTTGTTTTGGTGTTTTGTTATCCACTGAGAAAAAAAATGCTAATCAGTTCGGTTTATGGGCACAGAAGCGTGGCACCGCCGTCTAATGCATCGGCGTTTTAGATGAAAAACAAAAAAAAAAGTGAGGCTTTCATCATGAACGTGCTTGATATAGGTTCTTACCCTTTCTAAGCGCTATATCAGACAACACTTAGGCACAGTTGTATTTGGAAATAAATGACACGGGTATTGTTAATTCGACAGCAATTCAAGTGCAAAGTGGTTTGGGAATAAATGACCATCGCTAGCCGTTCATTAATGCACGTCCATTACAGTTCTCGACTCTAAAATGTTTATCTACCTAAATCTTGTCCAATACACTTTATTGGAAAAACGATTCTGCAAACTCTTTACTCAACTTTTGTATGAGTTATCACATCAGTAGATTTAAAAGATAACGCTTGTCTGTGATTAACAGGGGGCCATTCAGTTGTATTTTAAAAATAATACCACCCAATATCAAACCGGGTGAACATACTATATGGACAACAATCATTGATATCACTAAATCTGCTCTGGGCCAGGTAAACACTTCGCATGATTCTTTGGATACTGGATATTCTGTTTATGTATAGTTTATATAAGTTAGACCAGAGTTACTTTATGTCAAAACAGCCTGAAGCAGCTCGTAAGCAATGAAACACGTGACTTGTTAATTAACTCGTTCACTCCTAGGGGATCTAAACATCAAAAATAAACTGAAAAGAGTCGCATTTTTCACTTTTGAAAAAACCATTTAGTAAACAGCACCGTGAGAAAAAAACCGCTCATAAGCTTTCATTTGAATGGTCACACCAAAGATGTAACTTTAAACACTTAATTGTTTAAGTCTTGGAACTGGTTATCAGTCGATCAGGACTATGTCGCAATATATTTTCAATGATGAAACAAAATCTTCTTTCTTGCTTGAACGTTACAACTGTATTTGAAGACTTCTGAGTAAGGGACAACGCAATTTGAGTGTTATATTTAGCTTGCTGCTTGTATTGTACAAAGAAAATACGTTAGTGTTAATCTCTTTGTTGACTGGAATCGCGCCAAAAACCAAGTATTAATGGGCTTGCATATTTGTTGAGTAATTTTCAGTAAATTAAGGAAACCATCCTTGAAGCAAAATGATGTTGTAAGATCTTCAATCTTGATAAACTTCTCAATAGATGTTACCCATTCAACTATGATGTTAGGTTCACCTCGTGGATAATACAAATAAAACAGATTTCATCCACGTACTTCTTGGTAAAAACAACTTGAAACTCTGGTTTGGCAAACCGGCTGTTCTTGTTAGTCAGTTCAGTCACTGCGTGGAACAGGCAAAGTCCTTACCTTTAACACAGAAATTACTACAAATCACGTGGGATGACACGGCTATTGCGACGAACGAAAAGTCTTTAAGTGATCTTAAATCGAACAGTCCTGAATTTGTCTCAACAAAAATAGAAGGGCAAGCTTAAATCAAAACTTGTCACAAACAATAAAGCAAATCTTTTTAATCTTTGCTCAGCTTTTGAACTGAGTCCATTTAATGAGCTTATTCATTTTACAGTATTAATTGCCTTTGGGTTTATTTCGAGCAACACTTCTTATGTTAAACATGCCCGCGAGCATATTAACTTGTTTTGATCTATACAAATCCTTCGACTGTTTTCCAAAGCCCGGCGCAGAGGAATCCCTCTCTTAAGATGAAAACGTAAAGGATACTCATTTCTTGAACTAACGAGTTTTGTTGCTAAGATATCACTCTTGTGATACGATCAGTTTAATTCATTCATGAATAATAAGTCGGAAGCGCGGGCTGACTGGGACAATTGACAGGTGAAGAGTTAACACTGGTTCATTTTGATTTCAGACTACGTAGTTGGTCAATGTACTGAATGCAAATGACCGTATTGTTTTATATTGATTGATATACTATGACGAGATCCGGTCCACTAGAGTTGTTTTGGGCATTTTTTCAATCTAAGTGTCCAAAGTGAGTGGATCCAAGTCTACCTTCCGCATATGGTCAATGAAAACAGCAAAATCTGATGTTTTCTTGACTACGATTAAGGTAAGCAGAAAAGCAGTAGAATTGGTAGTCACATTTTCGAGAAGCGTCGTTAAAGTAGCTAAATGTTTGTAAGATTCAACTTGAGGTTACGCTTCGTCAAATTTGGAGGCTAACGTCCATAAAACCACGACGTTTTTCAATAACAACGGGGTATTCATAAACTAGCAGAGTTTCTAAGTGTCCAACTACGTTTCCACTATTAGTATAAAGGATCATTTAATTTCGTTTCTATGCGTGATTACCAATGATTTGAACTTAACCGACCGTTGTTTGAGTTAGGCTTGCCTTCAGTTTGTTGTTACTGAGCGTGCTGTGAAGATTAGTCGAACCGGATAATGACTATAGTCATGTGACAATCTTTAAGTTCATCTCAAACCGCGGGAACTGTTTTGCTCAAAACCTAAACTTGCCGTTTCTTTGAAAACATCAGAAGAATCACTGATCCATCTTGTTAATGTTGTATTCACGATATTTTATGTCCAGTGACTCTGTAATACAACTTTCGTCGTAAAATGGCCGGATATCATTTGACACTACATGTGAGTGGCAATATCTATCCTGTCGTACTCAAAGCGCGCGGAAACTACACAATCGTACAGCTTTCTCGTTTTAGTTCTCAAGCCATTAACCGTCTACTTTAGGGCTTCAACCTTATTCAAGGATCAATCACGTCGTATAACATCGCATCACCAACCCCGAAAATCTTGCTTGTTTTCGTAGTAAGTTTAAAACAAAACGGTGATATAGCTACTATATAAGTACAGTACGTGCGAGCTGTTTCATTGTTTTTCCAACCGTATCATTCATATTTGCACTGAGCCCTTCAATAGCGAGCCTGGCTGGCTCATCATTAGTTTGCTGACACAAAACAATTACAGTTAAAGGCACATGCAAACAAGTTAAGCTGTTAACAAGTTAAATCTGGCCAATAATGTCAAGTATACAAGGGGTGTCTGTCATTTAGTCACCGTGCTATAGCCCTGTTAGCTCAATGGATAAAAACCTTAACAGCATGTTGTTTCTTACTTTATTTCCTTATGCCTTTTTCCAAAAATTGTTTAACACTGCAACATATTACTTTAAGCAATAATGCGCAACAAATCCCTGGCAGTAAGTGTGAACATAAAATCACCAGAATTGAAAACAACTTAAGTGTCTGTGAGCTTCAGTTGTCGATTCATTGCGACGTTTTCCCATGGCGATATTTCATCCTAACCTGCGAGCAAAGGGCATTATGGCATGCATACAATATATATGTGGAATCATGCTAACGTGGTGCACAATGGTTCGCGAATAAAGCAAGAAATCTTTCAGGGCTCAAACGCAATTAGCTAAAAATCTCGTGCGCGGCACTTCTGACTTCGCCACGTGTCGTTGTGAATTTATCAGATCTGGTATTGAACGTTTAGTAACTTCTTGAATGAGGGAGAGATTTCAATCGAAAGCTTAATAACAGGCCGGTCCACCAACTGTGTTGTTGAAAAATATCTGTTGTGGTACTGAAATTACTAGTTGAAAAGAATGGCTGACTAACAACGTAACACTGTTCTCAGTAAAGAAATTAGACGTCGAGTAACAAGTCACTTTCAGTAGTACGTGTAAATACTCCCCATTAAAGAAAATATCAAAGTTTAGTTGGCAAAATATTGACAAACAAACAGTACCGCAAGACAGTACTATTCACTAGCTTTCATCTAAATGATCACACACCACGGCTCATTTCATCGACGAATGAAGGTAACTTTGTTTAGTTAAATGAATTAGCGCAATTAACAAACAAACAATGATCGTTTCTGACTAGAAAGTGGAACTTAGTGACGTGGTATGTTCGAGATTAACTCTGTTCACTGTACCCCTGGAGATCATGAATCAGATCATTGAAACAGTAGAAAAACAATATTTAAAACGATGCGTTGGGATTCAATTCTAGTGAGAAAATATGGTGGCCTTGTTTAGCTTTGTGCTAACTCGCTGCAGTGGAGTTGAGTTACACCAGTACGTAGCCTGAACTGATGAAAACTAACTGGGACTGAACAGTAACTGAATGAGGCTAGACTAAATAAAGTAAGAAGTAAAACATGTATCTAAGGAATTCTAGATAAATATGATGGCCTTGTTTAGCTGTGTGGAAACTCAGTGGAGTGGAGTTGAGTTACACCAGTACATAGCCTGAACTGATTGAAACTAACTGCGACTGAACAGTAACTGAATAAGGAATGAGGCTAGATTGAATAAAATAAGAAGTAAAACACGTATCTAAGGAATTCTAGGCTGTTACTGAGGATAGCACAAGGTGGCATTGAAATATCGGTACTGACTGTGTACTGTGTATAACGCCGTGTTGGCCTCCGGTTAGCCATAGCCTGTTCAAGGCTCTTAGAATGCGAGAGAAACAGGAAAAATGAGAAATAAAGACAGAAAAAGAAGAGCGCCATTATCACGCTTTTTCCACCACTTAGCAAGAAGACCCCGCGACGAGGAAGAAGAGCATATCAGCGTAGTAGTGTGGGTTTTTACTGTAAATGCGGAAGTCTGACTGAGAATTCCGAAGTCTTTCCCATCAAAGTTGCTCATTCAAGGTCTTCACACAGCTGTGCGAATAATAAGAGCACTCTTACTCTCACAGCTGTCGACTTGCTAGCCTATAGGCACTGACGAAAGACAACGCTTTGTTTGTGCCAAAATATGCACACAAACAAACCTCAAAAGACTGGATTCCCGCTGGCAAGCCGTTAGGTGTGTACACTGACGAATGAATCACTTGTATCATTGACAGTGCTAAACTAAGGAACACTTGGTGAAAATTGTTGCGGGATTTCACGGTAAAACTACGTCAAGTCCACGCGATCGAGAACCTTGACGTCGTCGTAAACAAGCCAATCAAGATTTTCCACAAAAGAAGGGCGGCGTTTTTTTTTTTTTTTTTTTTTTTTTTTAAAAAGGGAGAGTTAATTTTGTTGAGGGTAAGTTTTTTTTTTTTTTTT
>Ga0126338_10002463_pt1 | contig 12748 bp, 6 predicted proteins | sample OrbCmetagenome_2_FD_92529 | JGI IMG/M metagenome (GOLD analysis project Ga0126338, IMG submission 92529) | Coral microbial communities from Petempiche,Puerto Morelos, Mexico - Orbicella C C metagenome | ecosystem: Host-associated > Invertebrates > Cnidaria > Coral | place: Petempiche,Puerto... | reverse complement strand
TTTTGTATTGGTTGAGATGTTTAGTAAGCTCTCTAATCTTGCAGTTGGTTATTCCAAAAAAGTCCACTCATACACCCTAGAGATAGCATGATATTTTGGCCCACATTCCCTTCTGCCAGGATTACCACAACTGCTAAAAGAGCCCCCTCCCATGTAGATTTCAAAGGTCAAAGAGCCCCCTTCTGCTGAGGATTTCTATTCCATGTTTGGCTTATGTTATGTGTACATTGTTTTATCATTGTTTTTTTTTTTATTATTTGTCATTTTCAAAAGTAATTGCTACTGCAATTTTGTGTCCCCTGCTGGGACAAGCATTTGCACGTAGAGAATTACAGGCAATGAAAAAGGTTCTTTATTGCAGTGTGCACAGCTAAGCCAAACTCACAACAAAAATAAAATGTAAATCAGAGAAGCAGGTTTACTGGAGTAATGCAACAACGTGGTAAATTCTACAGAAACTTGAATACAACTGATCAAAAGTGCTTTGCAGAATACAAAAGTGTACTCCAATGCCCAATGTTGCTAATCAAACTGTTCAGTAACTGAGCTTTAAATCAAACCCAATTGAACTTAATGAAACTACTGGGTTCAATCAGTTCAATACTTGAAGAAAATCAAACCAAATTGAAAAAAATTATGTTAGGGAGTTCGATTGCGTGGTAATAATAATAATAATAATAATAATAATAATAATAATAATAATAATAATAATAATAATAATAATAATAATAATATGATAATGTAAATTTTTTTAATTTTATGAGTAGGGTGCACATTGTGGTTTATGTTTTTATTTGTACATTATGTTGAAAAGTTGTTTCTTATAATGTTATTTTTAAACTTGTAAATATTTTTTTTGACCAAGGTTCCCCTGGCTGGATGTCTGGATCAGTAGAAAGCAGTCATTTACCTTCTGCCGTGGCCAGTCAGATTCGTGAGAGACACAATTATCAGAGAGAGGACATTCAGTGTAAGTCGCCAAAGTAGTTATGATAATGTGATGTGTACAATTGCAAGATTACATAACAAACAAGTAAAAACCTTCAGTTAAAAGTCATCTAGCATGTACATGTACAAAGTTGTTATTTGCAACCACAAAGCAGTATTTTTAAAGCATTTCTCTCTTTGTTTTTTCAAGGTTCCTTTGGTCATAGTGGGCCACCTTGATTCCTGAAATACTGTCAGCCACCTTTTCCTGTCAGCCACTTTTTAGCTTTAGTAGCATTGGTAAAATCTGAGTTTTGCAAAATGGGTTGCACTGCATGTTTGATCCAAAACCAAAATTGACTCAAAGACATTTAAGCACAAAGGGGTTCAAAACTTATTAGTCAACCAAATTCAGCTACCATTTTTTTCTAATTTTCCATGGTGACCAAAATTGTTACTGCTTGGAGCAGTTACGTCTGGAATGGAATTTTGCCACAGCATACATTGTCCTGTGTTTGGTATACACATGCATTTGCTGCACATACACATACATGTAAGGTATACTAGTTATCAAAAAGGTAATGTAGTGTGTTCTGAAAAAGGTTGCATGACTGTGTTCCTATTTTTCTTCTGGACAAGGTTCCTCTGGCTGCTGGCCTTCATCAATGGAATACAGTCAGTTTCCTTCTACCCTGGCTGGTCAGACTCATGAAGGACCAAGCTATCAGACATGGCACTCTCCAAGTAAGTAAGAGTAACCGTATGTCATTATTGCTTCACTTAACAAATGAGCAACAGACAACCTTTGCAACAGTCCTCCATCATGTTGCATAGTCTATATCTTTTTAAGGTGGCTGAACACAGTTTTTGATACCTGTGTTTCATTCACCTTTTTCTCTAAAACCCTTGATCTCTTGGTCACCAAAAATGGCAGCAAGCAAGTTAACAACACAAACTTTCTTGGTTTTTTGATGGTTAACCTGACGTATGTGCCGTTGCCATGGCAACATGAATTAAAAATAAACAGGCCTATAAAATCGGTTTTGTTTATTTGTAGAAAATCTAGTCATTAGATTTTCTTTATAATTTGCATGCAACAAGCTTGTAACGATTCTCACAAGTTAACACCATTTTGCCAATAATTTAACAGAGAGATCTTTAATTATCCCTTCTTGAAGGTTCACTGGAATATCTAGAATTTCCTTTGTTAAAGTTCAATTATTTTCAATACTCCAGTTACTTATTTCCTAAAGTATTTTTGTGCCAAATTTCTTGAAATTCTAATGAGTGGTTCTTGAGAAATAGGCGTATTTCCGAGAGTGTCAAATTTTCATTCAATCGCAATTTTTTGACTTACTACGCGTGCGCTCCATTTAACTGGGTTCTTTTGGTAACAAAGAAAAAGCTGAGAATTGCTGGGTTCTTTGCATCGTTACCTTTTCTAACATATCTTTGTGATAAAAGACTAAAGCCATCAATACACTGCATTCAATTATAGAGAAAAATAGCACAGATACTACGGGTGTTGAGTAAATAAAATGATCGCTCTAATGACGGCATGTTTGTTTTTTGCAATCCTTGTGGGAGTACTGAATTGCATCAGCAAAAGCACGTGTGAAAACTGTGTTCAGCCACCTTAAACACAAAACAGAATTGTTAAATTACAGTATTCTGGTTTTCATTGTCAAAGGTTCTGTCAATCATGGCAGGCCACATTCATCAGTGGAATACAGTCAGTTGCCTTTTGTTGCAGCCACTCAATAAATTAATTGTTACTAGGTCTTACCGTCTTCAACTGGCAGTCGATGGCTTATTCTGGACATCCAAAGCTGAAATAGAGGAAAAGCCACTAGCCCAACTCTGATTGGTCAATTCAGAATTAATACATCAAGTTCAGTTCTTCTTCTTCTTCTTCTTCCTGGGCGACTCACCTCCTTCAATTCTGAAGATTCTAGTGAGCGTATAAATAAAAAACTACAAATTAAAATAAGGCTAAAAAGTTACTATAATGACAGTCACCTTTTTCGAGTTTTCATAACAACCAAAATGGTTGCTGCTTGGAACACTTGTGTACAAATGTAATGTTGGTGTTGGTTCTTGATATCAAGCATTTGCATAGCACTATGTCAAAAAAAGAACACCTAAATGGAATCTCTTTGTTCTTGTTGTGACTAGCCATGTTCAACAAAGGGGGATACAGTCAGTTGCCTTTTCATGCAGCCACTCAGACTCATGGAGAGCCCACTAATCCAAGAAGTCATCATCCTCAAAGTGAGTAGGAAATTTTCTTGTGCAATGAAAACACAATCTTATGATTATCTCATTATCATAATAACTTCTAACAGGGTTTTAATAGCCACTTACCTCACAGCACATTAGAAGTGCCATTATTTATGTGCATGTGCATGTAGATCATGTTGGCAAGAGATTAATTGAACGTAGATATGTTTGGGGTTGGTGATACTCCTCCCAAGTGGCAGACTTCTTTCTTTAGTGTGCCCCTTTTATTTGTACAATCCTTTGTTATTTCTGTGTAATGTAATTTGTTCATGACCAGGGATCACTCCGCCTTTTTTGCTCTTCCATATAATCAATCAGTATCTGAGTACATAATATTCTTAGCTGTAAATAACATATCCTTCCACTGAATTCAGTTGTAGCAGATATCATCATCAAAAATGTAGTACCCAGGTAATATCAGATACATGTAGTAATGATCTCAGGTGCTCTCAATTCACTTTTCTGTAACAATTGTGAAAAAAACAATTTCTGGGATTTGCACTGCACTTAAGTTATACGAGAGATCAAATTAGTAATTGAGTTGTACTGTAAGAAAAGTTAAATGGGTTGATATTTTTCCTGGTCAAGGTTCTTCTGGCTGGCTGCCATCATCAATGGAATACAGTCTGTGTTCTTTTACTGTGGCTGCTCAGACTTATGAAGGGTCCGATTATCAGAGAATTTACTCTCACTCTAAGTGACAGTAGTTTTATGCAATTACAACATTTTGTCATATTCTAAGATAGTCTTAAGGTAAATCTGAACATTCTGACTGGTTCTTTCTTGGTTGGGATTTTGCCATACAGACCATTTCCATGAAAATGGGCATAAGCTGTGTATCTTTTGTATTTGAAAGCCTGGCCTGAGTGCCATATAATAAAGTACTCTCTAACCTATAGTGTGTGTAGCTTGCTCAAGCCGTACTAGAGAATATTGGCCCTCAGTTGTTCTGAATGGAGTTCGCTGTGCTCGGTCCGTATTGCCAGGACCTAGGGCAATATTCGTAAGCATGGCCCTCTCGCTGGGCTAGTATTAAGAGGTGAATACTGAAAATAATTTTCAGGCTATCCCATAGGCCCTCCACATTATATTTACAAATGCTGCATTACATTGTTTTGTAGGAACAAAGCAGAACTTTTTTTAAAATTATTTTGGTCGTTATTTTAAAAGGCTCCTTTGTTCAAGGCAGGCCACCTTTATCAATGGTACACAATCAGTTGCCATTTCCTGCATGCAGTCAGACTCCAGGTCAAACTTCTCAGACACAAAGTCGTCATCCTCAGAGTGAGTAGGAACTTGTCTAATATGTAACCAAACCAGTGCATTAACTGAAACTGGGGCCACCCAGACAATGAAAACCAATCAGATGGCAGAACTGAAACAATAGATTCCAACATTTTCAAATCCAGCCGATCAAATGTCCAGTTTAAAACAATGAAATCTCAACTTGCTCGTTGTGATGCTTACGCAACTACGGTGTCTGTTAACAACTTTTCAAGCTCAAGGCGTTAGTACTTTCATGTTAGAAAATATTGTGTTACTTAACTTTAGATTTTGCATTGACAAACGTGGTAAACTCATTAGATTGACTGTTTTCCACTGTTAACATATGGCCTCACTTTTACGGTTGTTGTTTAAAATTGTAGAATAATAGATTTTGACATAGATTTTGATTATGCGTCATGCATAGAAACCTCCTCTGGATGGAAAAATCGAAGATAATTCGAACAAAGAATTCAGGTTACAAGTCCATTTTTGTATCAAGTTAACTTTTAATTTCTCCAGCTTGAAGTTTGCTTTCAGCTTCTTTCAGTTACTTTGAAAATAAAACCTTTCCAATTCATGCATTTCGAACCTGTGCACATGCAAAACTACTCAGAGACCATTTGAAGGGTTTCTTTCAAACAGCCGCGACAGTATTCAAACCCTACCTCCCTCACTCTACTGGTGATATATATTTACGAGTGACACTCTTACGCAGCTTTTCTTTTCATTTTTTTTCTAAACCAATCAACGACCCCATAGAAAGTGCAGCATATAACTTCTCTTGTGCCTGCAAGCACGGCCACAAGCACTCGAAACTACTAACAGTTTGAGCTTGACAATTTATTAACTGACACCGTCATTGTGTTAGCATCACAACGGACTAATTGGGATTTCATTGTTTTGTACCAGACATTTGATTGGTTGGATTTGAAAATAGGACATTTGATTGGCTGGGTTTGAAAATGTTGAAATGTATTGTTGTGCCATCTGATTGGTTTTCGTTGTCTGGGTGGCCCCAGTTTCAGCAAAGGCACTGTAAATCCATTGGGACAATTTTTACCAGTGTCGAATGTAGAGCAGTGTTGTTCCCAGGCAGAACTCAAGATCTTTGTAAACAAAAGCAATAAACTGGTTAAATTCCACGTTGTTGACTCCTCAAGTTAAACACTTCACTTCTTGAAGTTTACACACCTTACATGAACATCTGAATGAAGTCACACTCTGAAGCTCTGTCCAGACATTGTTTGGTGACCAAACATGTTGATGTTGTACTGAGAGCCGGGTCTAAAGTACAGGTCACATTTCACAGGTCAAGAGTAGAAATCCCAACTCTACTGATGAATAACTATGCCAAAAGTTTCCCCTCGATCTAAAGCAACATTTTTGCAGAGTGCTAGGGCTAATAAGGGCTAGCAAACTGAATCGTGGTGCTGTTTATTTATCTGTAGCACAGTAACCTGTACTCTGACCTTTGGAATGTGACCTGTAGCTTAGAGCTGCCGTCTGAAATCAGATGTAAATGTCCCAGAGATACTTTAGAGCATAGTTAGTAACTATGTTTAGAGAAGTAATGAAGAGATGTTGTACTTGCAAGCCATGCATGAGAAACAAAGATATTGTAAGGTTGATTTTTTTAACTTAAGTGACCCCTACTTTGCCACCCTGATTATGTTTTAGCTGTGTGCAGGGCTCGAAATTTAAAAAAATGTCTGGTCGCAACTTTGAAAATGTTAGTCGCGAAATTAATTGAGGCCATTGAATTAATAAATAAGTTAATGTAACAGTAAACAGGACATCTGGGAAAAAGTCTGTATCTGATGCAATATTGCGTTGTTGAAAGCATCGTGGTCAGCATAAAATGAAGAATTAAAATACAGTTCTCCAGCCACCAATAATCGTAAGAGGTGCGATCGGTTTTTGTTACCAAATAACAAAATGGAGATGGAATTAAAAAGGCAATCTTCATTACCTTTAGCTCTTAGTGCCACAAGATGATCATCGGCTCCCATGACATCTTCTGGGATGAGCGAGGTCCCAAGTTCATCTTCTGTATCTTGGTTTTGGCTGCTGACTGATTAAACATGAGAATTCCTCTTGTTTTCTTGAATATATAACTTTTGCTCGATCGATTTCTTTGTTTAAAATGTGACCTTTGAAGCAATGTAAGTCGCTTTCATCTGACATAAGGCCATCCTCTTTCTTTTCTCTGTTTAGCATTGTCAGACCGACCCAGATTTTTGTGTTTTCAAAAAAAAAAGTTAACAAAAGGCAATGAAGGCAATGACACATTATTTCAAACAATTGTCACTTTAATCTGAAACATAAGCAATTTTTTGCCTTACAGATTTTTAGTTTTTCCCTGTTCTCATTTGATTTTAACAATGATGTTGGCTTTTTCCTTACTCAATTGCCGCGATGTTGACTTTGTAGCCACACCTTGTTGTTTCCAGGCTCCACGGATATTATGCGGTAGCGAGGTAGCGGGCCTCCTAGCTCCAGACTCCTTTTCCAATTTTATTTTTGTTTTTTTTCCTTTTCTGACCGACCGACCCAAAATCAGAAAATGCATTCGACAATAAATGAAAAAAAAGGGGATGGCCTAACTGACTCACTAAGGGCTGATTTACACGGTACAACTTTGTCGCATGCGACAAGTTTATGACAAGCCTACGACATCAATTGTTTCGTGTAAATCAAACCTACAACTCGCTTACGACTGTTGTGTACGTCCAAAAAATGTCATAGGATTTTAAAACATGTTTTAAAATGTTGCGATAATCGTAGCCGAAATCGATAGAAAATGACGTATTCTGTGACAAATTTCTACTGAGTAGGGGACAAAGGAGAAGTTTTCTTCTGTGAAAATGGCGGACAAAGTTGTTGTTGACTGATTCCCATGAAGCCATTTCTCAAAAAGTACTGAACGGATTACTAATGGTAATTGAACTGAGTGGAGTGCAATTTGGTCTGAAGTCATACGCGCGATTTCAAAATCGAATGAGCGCGCAGCACGAGTTTGATTTGAAATCAGAAGTATGATTTCAGACCAAAATTGCACGACCCGAAGTTCAATTGCCACTTTATTAAATCCATTTTGAAATCGCACAATTTTATCACCTTAAATTTAGATTTTTTGTGTATTGTTCCAGTCGCCGGTTTGTTAAAAAAAGCGGAACCGGAAATGCCTTTATGTCTCATTTAGTATGCAAAACGATGTCGTGATGAAAACTTATTCGAGCATGACAAAGAAACAAGCAGTTCTGAAGTCAGAACGAAAATAGTGTACTTCAGGGATAAAAATTCTTGTCGCCTGAATCAATTATGGAAGGCTGAGACTTTTCATTGTCTTTGGAGAAGGAATTTAAAGGTGCATATCCTGTGTAATTCTGCGATCGATTTCTTTTGATTTGTGAAACTCCCTCGAGTGCACGATGCCCAGTGGATAGTACATTTTTTTCCTTTTAAATACCATTCAATGGCATGACTTTAAGGGAGTCCAGCTCGTTATCATTTCCATTTCTTTTTGTGACCTCGGCGTAGGACTCAATACTCAGGACCTTGTCAAGTTCTTGTGGTGCCATTTGTTTTAAGATAATTATTTCCAAGATGGTGGCAATGGCACGGGCTTCGTAAGACGTTTGTTCATTCACTATTTTGTGCAGTGTTTATTCACAGCGACAGAGTTGAGCTCTTTTCTTGCTTTGTTTGAAACTACCGGAAACCTGGAAACATCTACCTTCTTGAGATGGCTCTGAATTTGTTGTTGTGTGGTTTTCGTTTGTTTATGTTTTACTGGACTTGGTATCATACGGATCTTGAGCAGATGTTGAAGAAAAATTGCCAAAATATTCGTCAAAATGGACACTGAAAGTTGGAAACTTCCATTAAAGTAGGTCTTCAGCCTGAAGGAGCTCATAATCGTCATTCAGAAACTGCAATTAATTAAATTTGTCAATTTTTTTGGAAGAAAACTACGATAACAACAAAGTTTTGGCAATAGTAGTTGCAAAATTCTCCACACAATGGCTTTTTGCCTTTCATTTTCCTGAAATTTTATTGATTACTGTAAACTAATCTTGAAATCTGATTGGTTGTTTTGTTTTATGGTCGCATTCTCATTGGCTGAGAAAAAGATGCGATTTAGAGCAAAAATAGTGCGATTCGTGAATAAATCGCACCACTGAGAGCCAATCAGATTGCAAGGATAACCAGTGATTTCAAAATGGATATAATAAAAGCGAAAATCATCTTGTTAGAAAGTTTTTTAAAAGTGCAGGACAGCTAAAAGATATGTTTACTGTTTGTTAGCACTTTCGCTCTGTAAATCCCGGAGCAAACTTTTGCATATTTAATATTGTAAGTGAAAGTGTCATGCGTGTGTAAATGGTCCTAAGTCATGTCGTAGGCATGTCGTAAGCTTGTTGCATGCGACAAAGTCGGCCCTAAAGAAGAACACACTGAGGAGTACAGATGTGTTCTGTGTGGGTCGTAACGTGGGTCGTTGTCATAAACGCAGGAAAAGTCCTCAGCATATCAGCGGCAAATCAAAACAAAATATGAGCCTGCTATATACATGCGTAAAGAAACTGCTGAAAATGGCGTGCTGTTGAAGGAATATCATTGCGTGCATGCATCCCAGGTAAATTACGGTAAACCTCCAGATTGTAACAAAATTATAAGATGCGACTTCTATGAATCTTTTCATTTCTAAATTTATGTAAGCAAAAATTCAACTGCTAGCCCTTTTATTTTGTATCAGTCAAGGCAAAACCAAGTCGCAAATTTGCAACTACTCTCTTTTTGATAAGTTAATATAGATGGTGAATTTTACTCTTGTTTTCCTAGTCGCAAATTCGACCGTATCAGTCGCAATTTCGAGCCTTGGTGTGTGAGCGGCAAGCCTAAATTTCTGTGCTGAAAGTATGATTTCACCTCTTACACCAAGTGTGGAAAAAGAAGATTTAATAAACAGGTTTGGAAAAAGGTCAGGGCTGTGATCTAGAAGCACCTGGGTACCACAGGTGACTAACTTCTGCCTTTGGGCAACTGGAAAAACTTACTTTTTGTATAAGCTCAAGTGCTGGGCACCTAGGATTTCATGGTTAGGACCCGGAACCTTTGGGCGCCTCGTAATTTTTTGTAGACCACAGTCGTGAAAGATCAAATTAGTGGTTCCAAATTTAACTTTTGTTTACAGAAATATGAACCTTAAAGCTTCTTTGACGCATGGTTTTGAGCAGCATGAGATACATGTTATGAATAAAGTTCATGTTTCATTGAAAGGATAGATGATGTTTTTTATTACAACTTTGATTTAAATTCTTCCTTCATCTCATCTGTCGTACAGTCAGACATAACAAGGCTGGAGGCTAACTGGAAAACCTAACGGTTCATTTAGCCCTCGGTCTCATTGAAGACAAGTGATTGCTGAAAGTGGTGTCATTAATTTGAATGACCTGTCCTGAACTTAAAGGCAGTATAACTGTATTTGCAAGGAAAAAAGGAAATAAATAAAGAAAAAAGATGATTGTAACAAAATCACATTATTAGTTTAAACTGCAAGCTTCTTGTCTTTCTGGTGTAGTTGCTTTTAAAGAAGGCAAACCTGGTGACGGTGACCTAGATGAGCTGGCAGGAATGATTGCTGCAAAGTGGCAGGAGCTGGGACTTCACCTTGGCATTTCTCAAGATAAACTGGATGAAATAGATGCTAATGAAAAACGTAAAGCGTATCGGATGTTACTTCACTGGAGAAATACAACAGCTTCAACTACACTTTACTGTGACCTCTACTATGCTTTGTGTCATCCTAGAGTTAGTCTCAATAACGTGGCCAAACAATGTTGTGGTAAGGAAACTACATTGACTTAAAATAAATTTCTGGCAACTCCAAAGGCCTCTACCTTATATTTACAAATATATAATTGTATTTTATAATTGTTTTATTGTATAGCCAACATCTTATTTTAAGATTATTTTCATTGCTTCTTATTTTCAAGGGTTCTCTGTTCAAGACAGGTCACCTTTACCAGTGCAACACATTCAGTTGCCTTTTGCTACATGCGATCAGACTCCAGTTGAAACTTATCAAACAAGTCACACTCAGAGTGAGTAGGCAAACTTTGTTTTATAGAATAATATTACCATCATGATCATAATTTTCTGTCACATGGTCCGTCAACATTCAGTGCTCTTGCAGTCTCAAACAAGGTGGCAGCTAAACAAACCCAGTTCCATGAGTTCAAGGAAATCTGCAATTTGTCGAAAAGTTAGTGTACTTACAAGTAAAGTAAATGTAATGTAAAATTCTACTTCAAAGGGTTTGAATGAATTACAAGTCACTTTTCATTGGTTCATTAATGTACCATAAAAGGTAAGAGATGTAATCATCATGGTTTACTATTTCTTATAATTCAGGAAAGCAGAAAAGGACATTACCACCCAGTTTCCAGTCCAGTCCCCAGGATCCTAAACAACCCAGACTCACAACTGCAGACCAAGCAGGTTTGTTACTGGTACAACAATAACAACAAGATTTATTTGTACTGTATCTGCTCAGTAAACTACTAACATACAGTGTATTAGCTGTAATACACTATAATACTGAGAACTGTCTTGTATTATTCATGTTCATTTGTTATGTAAAAAGACAACCTTAAGTGCAAGGAAACGCACACTGCCACCCCCACCCCCCCCCACAATTTTTTTTTCCTATAATAAAATCTACTAGTTTCCCTGATTACTTCAGCGAAAAATTATCTCGATTGATAAAATCCCTGCGTTTCTACAGGTGTTTGAACATGTAATTTCTATGTTCTCTGTGCAAGGTGGGATCTGGGTCTGGCAACTGGTGATGTCACTTCGGGAACCTGGCTAAAACAATCAAAGAGACTTTTAACTGAGCTTTGGGGGCTGTCAAGACATTTTTGGGTTATTTGTGATTCATATTTTATCAAAACTGGACAAGATTGTTAAGCAAAAGAAGTGTATCGTCTAGCATTACAATTTGGAGTCTAGCTAAGATTTGGACGGCTGTGATGTATATATATACATTTTGTGTATTTTTTTTTTTTCCATTTCGAAGTGCAGGTCGCCAGAGGAGATCGCCGCATTGTAATTTAGGCCAGGATTAGGATCGACAATTTGCTGGTCCGTTTGGGTTATAAAGGTACAAATAATGGCTGAAGAGTTAACTTACAGTTCTTAAAGAGTGATAAAGATGTCAATAAACACAGAGAGTTCGTAATTTGACTTTATAGGGAACATGCAGATTTCGGAGTGTCAAAACATTTTAGATTCAAACAATCTTTTCCCCTGAAATACAAGTTAAAATGCGATGCAGTCGTATTCTACTCCTGCCTACTTCTCCAGATCAATGATTGAAAATAGTTTTAACAAAAGAGATAAGCAGAGATGTCGCCGAACAATATCTAAAAGTGAGATAACTTTCTGCTTTGTTATTATCGACTGACCACTGATAGTATATGCATAGTCAATTACTGTGTAAAAAACAGAAGCTACACAAATTTGCATATTTTGTACTAGCAAATCATTGAAAATCCTCTGACAAGGTATTGAAAAGAAGTTCAGTATAGTATCAGTTAAATGAATACATTTCTACTTCACTGTTACTTTGAATGAAATGTCCATTTTACTTACGCTAATAACCTAGGAGTTCTCGACTTATTAGTTTGAGTTTCGGTTTGAGTGACAGGTGCACTCCTCTTTCAGTATGAAAATCTCCATCAGTAGCTCTAGAGTCGAATCTTAATCACTTGTTTCACTTTCCTTATTTACGTCTAGATGGTTGATCCATTCTAAGTTTGTAATTTAGATATATTTCATTCCTCAAAGACGAAACTCAAAGAACGAAACAATTCTGTATTTGGAATGGCCATTGAGAAACACCGCCAGATTACGACCTCCAGCGAGTGTGTGTTTTTATTAAAATCCACAAATACATAGCTAGTTCACCAGTTCGAAGCCTCAACAATCTTAATCACTTTATTGTAGGATGTAGGTTTCGTTTACTATTCATTTAGAAAAGTCTCTATTTTGAGTACAAAAGACGTGATGCGTTCAATTTACCGTGTAATTTCCTCACCTATAGTTTCGACTGGGACTCGGAGGATCGTTTGCACTCGGAATAGTCAGATGGCTTCCAGCTTATCCCAAATTCGTGTCTTATGACGTATAATGTCAAGCTTTCCACTAAAGATAGAGAAGAATATACAGGCCATGAAAATCTCTAGGTTTTTACAGTAGCGGTGAACCC
>Ga0126338_10002461_pt1 | contig 12750 bp, 9 predicted proteins | sample OrbCmetagenome_2_FD_92529 | JGI IMG/M metagenome (GOLD analysis project Ga0126338, IMG submission 92529) | Coral microbial communities from Petempiche,Puerto Morelos, Mexico - Orbicella C C metagenome | ecosystem: Host-associated > Invertebrates > Cnidaria > Coral | place: Petempiche,Puerto... | reverse complement strand
CGGCTTAGCGGCTTAGCGGCTTAGCGGCTTAGCGACTTAGCGACTTACTGCCTTATTGCGGTAGTGCGTTAGTGCCGTAGTGCCGTAGTGCCGTGGTGCTGTGGTGCCTTAGTGCCGTAGTGCCGTAGTGCTGTAGTGCCTTTGTGCCGTAGTGCCGTAGTGCCTTAGTGCCGTAGTGCCTTAGTGCCGTAGTGCCTTAGTGCCGTAGTGCCTTAGTGTCGTAGTGCCTTAGTGTCGTAGTGCCTTAGGGCTTAGTGCCTTAGTGTCGTAGTGCCTTAGTGTCGTAGTGCCTTAGGGCTTAGTGCCTTATGGCTTTAGTGCCTTATGGCTTTAGTGCCTTAGTGTCTTCATGCCTTCGTGTCTTCATGCCTTCGTGCCTTAGCGCCTTTGTACTTTAGTGCCTTAGCGCTTAGCGCCTTAGTGGCAGGCAGCCCCCAAAACCATCTCGGTAGTGCATTCTGCACTAAAAAACGGTGTCAGGACATTTTGATTACTTGTATAGTTTGTTAAACTTTGAGACTTGATAAAACATGCATTCTCTTCACTAAAATAGTCATAACTTTTGAAAGAAGCAAAAACTATTAATTCCCTGCCACCGCTTTGTTGCCTGATGATCAGGCAGCATTTCTCCAAATTTGAGCAAAAAATGTTAAAAACTCCCTGGAAATGAACTCAAAAGGTGTGCTTCACTCTCTGAAATTTTTGTTTTGAGATACAAAGGAAAATATACCTTGGGTCGTTCTTCTGGTGTAATGAGATAAGAAAGTTTTACGGCACAAGCAGTAAAATGCAGTTAATGGTGCGTGACATGCAAACCTCAGAAACATTTAGTTATTGTATTTAACTATGTTAGAACACTGAAAAAAAACAGTATGTTTGTCACCTGCAGAGATTGAGTGAGATCCTTGATGCTTTATTGTGTTAAGTGTTGCAAAAGACAGAATCGCTGACTGCAATTTTAGTATTTTCAGTTGCGAAAGATTGTGTAGTCTTATCACAATATGATCTGCATCATGGCAGTTTTCTATTGGTTACACCCATAGACATGTCTAGCTATGAAAGCACCATTATTCAGGGTAAAAGCACTTCCCTTCAGTGGGATGCTGTACTCAGTAAGCTTTGTTCAAAAGTAAAGAAAATTCCTACCCTCCCTCCCTGTGTGGGGGACGTATTTGTTTGTCAATAAACCTGGGGGTCACCTCCTTCGGTTTTGGCAGTTAAGTCTTCGGGTAGCGACTTCCCCCAAGCTTTGGGCAGTGATTTGCCCCTTTCATTTGTGCACCTGCTAATGATCTTGTCTGATCCGGTGCTGGCTTCCTCAGCGCCGAGGAGATAAGTGAGGCTTTTAAGGTCATGCATTCAAATTTGACCTGCCAATACTCTTGTCCATTTCCAGTGCGGGGTAGTGCTGGTGATAGGTGAGGCTTGAAAGGTTAACGTAAATCAAAGTTATTGTAATCAAGTTGACCTGCTGTTATTCTTGTCTGTTTCCAGTGTGGTAGTGCTGGTGACAAGTGAGGCTTTTATAGGTTACACAAATCAAAGTCACTTCCCATGCCAACCCGCAAGGTTGTGTCCCCCTACATTACGCCAAATGATGCGTGACTTTTTTTATTTAATGATATATGTGCTATAATAATAATGGGCTATAATAACACACAAAAGTGAACTCTCACGGAATAGGGACATTTATTACACAAAACATGTGAAAATAATAATGCGTTGATCGATAAAGTGAAGGCTCATTTTTAAAGTTGTGGATACCCGAAGTGTAGAAACATGTTTGTTGCACGGACTCCAATATGCAAATGTGTCACTCACTCTCTCAGGTGTAGACACTGTTCGTAATTATTTGGCCCGAACAAGAGTGCCCAAGCTCGACGCCATTTTGGAATAGTAACCAAGCCCAACACCATATTGGAATAGTAACCGAGCCCAGTGTCATACAGGAATAGTAACCACACAGGGAGTCCTCACATCCATTTAGAATATGAATAAAAGATTAACCTACCTTTATCACACGTGTTTTGTGTTGGCCATTATGAATTTTTAGACAGAAATTTTTACAGAAATTACAGAAGTCTGGGATGGGCGGGAAAATTCGCAAATTCCCGGAAGATCCGATTGCTCACTGAGGATAATAAAGTGACAAGGTCGATTTCTTCGAGCTCCAAGTGGGCTCTGAGCAAATCCCTTAATTTCGGTTTCAGACCTCACACTAGCATACAGCACGCGTGTTAAAAATTCAAAATGGCCACCATAAAACACAAAACATGTGAGACAAAGGTGGGTTAATCTTTTATTCATAATCTTAACAGATGTGAGGGCTCCCCGTGTAACCGTGCAGTCAGTGCTAGCCTCGCTATCATGTTTGCATGATTACTACTCAATGCATGCGTTGAGCCAGCCCGAATGATGATTTTGTAGCTTTTACATGACCATTAATATTAGGTCTTTCGCTAAATTGAAGTGGAGTTGACTTGGAATGTTCGAATTAGTACTATGGCCAACTGGAAGGCTGAATTTCACGATCATTTGACTTGTCCAGGCATTAAAAATGACCAGCAGATGTGCATTTGTTTGCTGGAAAGTGACCCGAAAATGAGTATATCTCATGCTAATGTGGTAAGCTTTGATGAGAACATGTCTTATTCGTCAACCTTAATGAACTTATATGAGCGAAATGAACAATTTTTAATGAATGAAACAGCTATTGAAAACAGGACAAACATAGGCACCATTATATGATATTGTAATTTCATTTTTATAATTTAGTAACATCTAAACCTGAGGCCAGCCAAAATATTGTTTTAAATATAAGCTAAGCTTATGACGTTGTGTCAGCTTTGCAGTAGCAGTAGTCTTTGGCTTATTATCATTTTACTTTTCAAGTTTGGCTGATTAGATCTCCTGTGAGATCCAACATTCAATCAAGCAGGACCTTCATTGACAGCTCAGCAGTTTATAGCACTTAAGTCTTCCATGTTGAGTAGTCCACGTTCAACTGACATGGATTTAAGTTTAGGTGAAAGTTGAGTTCCCTATACTTGTCTTGTTTATTTTGGTACATTGATCTGAACTCTGAATGGGATGTGAAATGCACATAAACTTGGAAAAAATTCGCAAATACTTGATTTTGACAAGCTTAAATGATTTTTACCCTGTCTTTTGTTTACACTTTTGCTTCCTGATTGAAAAGATAACAAAGGGAAAGACAACCTCGTTCCCAGGGTTTCTCATCTTACCGTCCCCTGGAGCGAGCGAAGAGAGACCCTGGTTGGGTCTGGTCACGTGTCTCCTGGAATCTGGGAGATGACAATTAAATTATTGAAGGGATGGGCGGCTTAGTAGGAATTTTGTCTATACTTAGCCCATGGGAGTGCAGGATGTGTTGTCACCAAAGTAATCCGTACCAAGAACGATATGATGTTCTGCAGCAATGTCCAGCGGTAATATTCCGCAAACGCCAAGGAAAACTTATCCATCATCTGATAGCGGAAATCTAAGTCGCTGAAGGTTGTATGGTTCAGTGAAGGACGTTACATATTGTAAAAATCTCCTCAAGAAGGTGAATGGAGAATTGCACACCACAGCTGAGGCTGTGTATGGAAGATGTTTGACTCATCTTTACCTCAGAATGAAGTGTAGGTCTTGTTACCGGCGATAAAATAATTTTAGAGAATTCAGGGCCTTTTAATTGATTACTGAAAGCCAAAGTCACTTCGAAAGGAGTGAAATGGTGAAAATTTATTGAAGTTTCACTGCGCCATCGGCACCCCGAACTTTGCGGAGCGCGAAGGATAATACAACGAACTTGTCGTGGTATGCATTTAGCCGTCGTTGCTGATAAAATGGATTTATCTTCGAGTGAAAGGAGGCTAGAAAAAGAAAAATATAATTTTTATTGTGTCGTTAATAAATTAGTGTACGTGGTGCCAACGGTTCGAGAGAATTGTGCACATTTTCATTCAATCTCTCGACCTTTCTTTGCTTCAAGCATGTTTCTGAGGGGCACTTTTTATGCTGTGTTATTAGAAGAAATGGAAATTATAAGTAGAGCAGAGTCGCTTGATTATGTTACAGCATATTTTTAGAGGTCATAGGTCTGCATGGCTTCCGCTGTTTACTGCACTTCTCAGAGTTTGACACCTCTGTAATTTGCCATGCCGTGCTTATACTTTGTTTAGGTTCGTTTCTATTGCAAGATATGTTTTTAGGCTCTAAGTATTGGCTCTCCAGGGACAAAGATTAAAATATTCCGTGAACATATTGCTTGCTTGCATTCTATATTGTGACGCCGCAAGTGACGCCGGGCCCAGCTATTTGACTAGAAGTGTTTGCAAGCACAGTGTGTTGCACAAATATCATATTTATCTTCGTCCAGCTTTTCTTCAGAGACTGCCGTAGCTTTACTTTGAGAAAGCTATACGTTTTCCGAGGGACGTTGTTATGTTTTTTGCATCAATTTGATCGAGCCCATCCAAAAGAGAAAACAATTACTACGGGATGAAATTGCGCTGCTCGATGTCCACAGTTGAAATATGACTGACTTTCCATACATCCAGTGGGTAAGACGGCAACACTGAAAACCACGACCACTAAATTGCCACGAGACAGACTTGCTTAACCTTTAGGTAAACCTTGGAACAGATATTATTTGAAATTTCAGCCTGAAAGCTAAGTATTGATAAACACCGCGGGTAATGTGGCGGTCGCAGTGCACGACAAAGCTCAACGCGACAAACTTCTGATTACAGAGGACCCCTCCCTGATGTTCTCAATTGTCAAAGTTTCACGTGGCCAGACCCAACCAGGGTCTCTCTTCGCTCACTCCAGGGGACGGTAAGATGAGAGACCCTGGGAATGAGGTTGAGGGAAAGAAACCCCCTGTGAGCTTGTTGGAACACATATTTATGGCTTGACAAAGTTTTTGGATCAACACTGAAAATGCTTGCAAAAGAGGCTACTTATTTTGATGTATTTTACATGCAATATATACAGAGACAAGTGGTCCCACTTTGGAAAAGAAGTGCTGTCTTGTAAGAAACCTTACCTATAGCCTTGAGTGAAATGCAATGAAAAAGGTCTGTAAGCTCCTACAACTTGAATACATGAAGTTTTTGGTAGGAGTGTCCTCTGTGACCCACAAACCCTTAACCTTTACCACTCCATGTTCAGCTGCAATTTTGCCACCCTAGCTATTCTGGACGTATGTGTTTGTACTATGTGTACAACAAAAGCCAGCAAAAAAGCCTACGTTTGTGAGATGAGTGCAACCTTGCATGGTATGAACCCGGCTTGTTTTAACAGACTTTAATAATACACCAATAATTGCAAGTTCATCAACATGTTTCATCTCTAGATTACTTAATCCATAAGTTTGGCCATAGGTCTTCTTTGATACCTTAACAATAGAGCTTGTATCAATCACAAAGGAGTCTCAAATGTTGGCTCCAGCAGGAAATATCCTGTGCAAGATCTGAATTCCACTGCTTGTGCGCCGAGGTTAGTGTAGAAAATAATTTTCGCTTTGTTTCTTCTTTTCAATTTTTAAAATGCCTTAGCTTAGAGATGCCGTAGGCAACAAAAGAGTGTACTCGTACATACATACATACATACATATACATACATACTTTATTGGAACTCCCTTTAACAGGGCTTTTCAGTCACAATAAACTAACTATTAAAAAATACTAGAAATTAAAACAAAAAAAAAACTTATTTACAATAAACAACATAAAGGAAACCCACAAGATACTGATTGAGTTGAGATGTTACCATTACTGCTTCGAATGGTGAAAGCGCCAAGGAAGTAATTTTTAGAGAATGTAAAATGTCTTCCTCGTCCAGTGTAAGCAACCTCTCCTGCTCAGAGCAGGAACTTTTGTCACTAGCCAGGTAACACATCAGCCCAATTCTGATCAACTGTTTTTGAAATTTTCTGCCCTGGCTTTATCCTCTCTGGTGCTTTCTTCACACTTGCAAATGGACACAAACTTTTGCGTTTCTTTGATGACATATTTAAGCCCAAATCAACAATCTACACGCGAAGAAAACTCATAACAGCTAGTTGACTACCAAACACAAATGTTTGACAATCCTACTACGCGGCATTCTGTCACACAATGTTTTAATGTGACAACCCGTTGACAGCTATCAGTTAGAGGTAATTATTGCAAAGAATGCTTAGAATCAATCTTTTTTCATAGAAATTGTGTTAAATGAAAGATTGCAGTAAGATCTATCTGAAAATGCAAAAAAGTGGTCAATTTTGGGGTATACTGATACCTTAAAAACATATTTTAGTAGATTTGGTAGTAACCTTTGTGGTTTTATACATTTAATTAAGGTATCATGATAGGTGAATTCTTATGAAAAATGCGGAAAATATATTTTTGCTCTTCAAATTGAGAAGACTGAGATAACGATTATCTCAGTCTTCTCAATTTGAACAGCCAAAAAAATATTTTTTGCCTTTTTTCGTAAGAATTCACCTTTTTGCAAAATAATTATTTGGTGAAAGAATGGCAAGAAAAGCTTTTTTACTTTTTAAAGTGCATATGATATGAAAAATAATTTCTGCTTATTTGAAAGGCCTTTCAAAATACAGAAGAATGGCATTTTTCTTTTTGAAATATCTTTTTTCGTTTTAGAGATATTGACACTTTCCTATTATGCAAATTAGATCAGCGATGATGTCATATTGTTTGTAACTAAAAAGTGGTAAAATGCTGAATAAACAATATCTCTGGAAAAATTGACGCAGTGTCCATTTTGGTTCTTTTGTGAAGCACATTGGTGGTGCCAAGTTTCAAGAACACTGCTTCAATATTTCCAGAGATATCATTTATTCAGTATTTTACCACTTTTTTTCTGTCAGTGCAGAAGGGATTTTTAACACCTAATCATACCAATCTCATAAAAGGTTTTCGTCTTTTTCTCAGTAAAATAAAACTGCATGTAAGGATGAACATTTTTAGTTTATTTACAGGCATCTTCCAATAGAATTGGCAGGTATGTTCCAGGATACCTCCTTCGAAAAAGTGTCAGACTTTGTTTAATTTCGTTTCCGTTTCAAAGTTATGGCCTCTTTAGTAGAAGGAAACGTCTGCGTTGAAAATATCAAACTTTAGGAGGGTGTAGGAAAAAAACCAACCCACATCTGGAAAATCGCAGACAGACTTTTTGAGGGTAATGTGTGAGAAAACATTTCCGATGTTAATCGTGCTGCTCTGATAATTCAAACGCGGATGCAAACCAGTTTAAGTGAAGCAGCGTTTCTGTGTATTTCTTTGAATTTCACTGCGACAATACCTTTTTATAAAATTTCAAAGATTTAATTGTATTCTTTAACTATTAAGCTTTCAGAAAATGTATAGGTTGATGGGGTTTTCTTTCAAAGTGCCAGTGTAAGAGCACAATTTCCAAACACTGTCAACCCACCTACCAAGATACCTTAATGGGTTCCCAAATTTGTGAGACAACTTGACTGGAGACTAAATTAATTATATTCCATCTAAGGAATAGTCAAAATATGCCTGTCTTGCACTCAGTTGGGTTCAGATTTTTTGGGGGTACAAGTTTGTTTTTGTTTCTAAAGTCCTGTAGAGTTGTTTTGTTGTTGGTTGTGGAATATTTCTGTCAACGAGTTTTTTCTTCAAGGTTTAGATTTGTGTTATCTTCACAAGGTTCAGAATTAGTGTAGGTAATATGGGTGATTCCAGAAAATATCCATACCTATACCATGGGCAACTTTTTGGGATTCCAAGGGTAAGGGGGGTTCTTTGAACTGGAAATCCAAAGGCATGGGGGGGTACTTATGATTGCAATTCCAAGGGCATTAGGGGGTTTTCTAGAGGGACAGACAAGAGTGTGAAAGTACAAATGAAATGATGACACTGCTGACTACTGTAGAGATACAAGACAAGCATTAATCGATCACACGTGATCATGTTCATTTACAGAAGAAAAGCGATAAAACCTAGGAAGTGCATTGGGCTCCAGAGACCTTAAAGTTGATGAATTTTTTTGTCAGAAAATCATTTGTGACGAACGCCAACCCGTTGACCTGCCATGTTTATTTACTATGTGCCAGCGATACATATTCATAAAGAAACCACTCTAATGGCGTCTGAACAAGTGAATATCATTCATAATTGTTAGTTTTGAAACGCCGATCACTTATCAATTTCCTATGCAACTTCCTAAAGCTTTCATAAAATCGTGATTTTCACACGTATGTAATAGTCCTAGGAATTTTGCCGCTGGGAAGTTGTCTTTATTGTGGGCGCCATGTTTCTCACAATGCCCTAGTTTTTTCACGTAACATAGGCAATAAAAGATGACGCACAACCTCTTTTAGTCAGAGATTGTTAGTGAAGTTACACTGCTACCATGCTACGATCAGAGGATCCAAGTTGCCGCTATTTCAAGTGTATTTTGCTGTCTCTCTGCTACCTTTTGGTGTGAGTTGTCAACCAAAGTATGTAAGTTCTTATTGTTGTAGTTCTTTTCTAAGTCACGAATTGTTAGTCTTTTCTTTATCACGAAAAGGTGTCATTTAGTTTATCTAGGTTTTGTTGAAATTGCTTTCTCAACTCTACTATTGCTAAGGCTCATTGTCAAGTTGCCGTATTAGTCCAATTGTCATATGATTACCAAATTGTGATTCTTTCACGCTATATTTAGCTATTTTGCAAGATAGCCGTTGATATTTTCGTTTGTTACGACAAGAGTCGTTATCGTCTCAGTTTTATTAGTTTCAAGTATCAATTGTCACGTCTATTTGTTTCACGCTGTGATCTTGTTAATTTATTATGATTGTTCTATCCTGTTAGATTTGTATTTTATGCCTTATCTAAGTAGGACATGTTCTTAACTATCGCTTTTCAGTTCGAACCTACTACATCTACTTGTACAGCTACTACTCCTATTCATATCTGCTACCACTAGCGATCTACTGGTTTTCACTATTTCCACTACCTATTGTGAAATAGATCTATGGACTTGATCTGTCATTAAATCAGTTTGAATCTACCAAGTGGAGTTCAAATATCTCGCACCACGCTACCCCTGTAGTTGTTTAAGATTTGAGTAAAGGCAACCTCTAGAATCTTTGCAATTACAATATTTATTTATTTATTTAATTGTTTATTATGATTTATTGACCACTACCAAGAATAAAACTAAGCCATATGGACGATCTATAAAGGAGTCTAAACCGCATATAAAAACAGACCACCAAAAGGGAAGAAAAATACATAAAAATAAAATACAAAATACAAAATCCCCTCACCCCCTCACATTTAACTATGACATTAAGACTTTTCTATATCAAAGGTAAATTAGGCAGGATTTGCCCAGCGATGGTCTAATTTCCATAGTAATTAACCCACAAAATAATGGAAATTTTTATTCCGTCACTAGTTTAGTCAAAAACTAGTTGCAAAATTTCAACTGGAGAGGAAGAAGTTTTAGTCGCCGAACATTTAGTCTTGAATGTATGCAATCATGTTGGTGGCAATTTCAAGCCCTGTAGACAGTTGGTAAACTTCTTGGAAGATATAATATTTAAGTGTAAAATCTCAAAATCTCTTTCCTTGGAATTCGTAGGAAGTCAAACTAGGAATCCAGGTGGTTGAAGTAAAAAATGGAAATCTGGAAGGGACAGGGGGGTAACAGTTTTGGAATTCGGAGGCCATGGGGGTAGAGCATTTTGGAATTTTCAAATGCAAGGTTGGGGGGTTAAAATGTTCATGCTGCCTGTGGTAGGGTATGGATATTTTCTGCAATCACCCATATTGTATGAATGTGGGTGCTATTAGGATTACCTCTATGAGTGATATCAGAAAAATAATTTTCACCACATTGCCCGAGTCTTGCAAGTGCAATGTAGGGAGAATTTTCAAGGCTAGTTTAGATGCTTGAAAGTATACTTTGTCTGATTAAAGTAAGTCATAAAGTTTTCTTGATATCTCTCTATACTCTTTCAACAGATGATACAGCTGCAGATTCAACTCAAGGTCCACACAAAAAAGAAACCAAGCAAACTTTCCAGGCTGAAACAAGTAGCAGAGAGCAGGCAGAAAGCAGCTCTTCACTCCCAGAAAAAGATGCAGACCAAGTTGGTAGTACTGATAATGGCATCACTGGAGTGAAGAGAGATGAAGATGTTGAGATGCTTCCAGAATCAAGCAGCAGTGAGGCACAAGGGAAGGAGGTATTGCCTATGGAGGCTAAACCTTCAAGTGCATCTCCTCTCCAAGCTGAACAAGCTGAACCAGTTGAACAGGTAAGACTGGTGCTATACCAGATGCTATCACGAGAAACAGGCACAGTCAGTATTTAACTTGTTTATTATATGGCAAGGTAGTCTTGAGGTAAACCTGAGCCTTGATTGTTTGTTTTCTTGGTCATGATTTTGCCATATGGACCATTTCCATGGGAACAGTCTCATACATGGGAACAGTCTTATACTGTGTATTTTTTGTGTTATGCCATATATAATAAATTACTTACAGGTACTAACTTAACTAGAGCCATACTAAGAAACTGGCCCTTAGGTGTTTTTGTATGGACCTTGCTAGGCTCTGTCCGTACTGCCATAACCTCAGGCCAATATTCCTCAGTATGGGCCTGGCGTCTTATGTAGTTTAGTAAGAGGTTAGTCCTAATCAATAACGAGCAAAGGACTAAGTGTTCAAAAGGTTTTACATTGGTAAGGCCGAATACCATTTCTAAATAACAACAGATTCATGTTGAGGAAAATAATTCCATTAGCATCTATCATTTTATGGAAAGTTCTTGATACACAACCACTGTTTTGCATCAGGAATCTCCTGCTGAATAACATAATAATTTATGTAAATCTTGTTTCAGATGGCGTCACAAGTTGATCCAGTCAAGGTAGAAAAAACAGTAGAAGACTCAAACAAAATTTCAGAGAAGAGGGAAGTTGTTGAAGAAACAAGCCCCATTAAGGAATCGTCAAAAGACGGCAAAGAAAATGCAGTTGAGGAAAAGGAGAAAGATACAACAGAAGATGGGGAGGAAGGGGAAGAAATTGATGGTGATGAAGGAAATCAGCTTTCCATCACAGCAGGACCACGGGCACTGCACAAAACATTCTCTCTGTTCATGAGGAGTATTCCTCCAAACATATCAAAAGCTGACATTGCAGCTGTAAGTATTTATCCTTTTTATCTTGACACTAATCTATAGGATTATATACCGGTACTGGTTAACTTTTGGCTGTGGAAATGCTTTAGTTGTAGCTCTCATGTAATTGATTTGCTGGACATCTTAGCAATGGAAGTGTTTTTGTTGTAGGTGTGTAAAAGATTCGCTGGATATCTTCGAGTTGCTCTCTCAGATCCCAGTCCTGACAGAAAGTAAGTTAAACATGATGACTGGGCTCAAACTTCACTGTTTAGTCCAGTGGCAAATATTTGAACAATACCAAGATGAAGGGGGTTATCACTAAACAGGTATATTTTTTGTGTGTTTCTTCTCCCATACTAATAGCCTGTTCCAGGTGTTCAGTTAGCTGGTAGTCAAGTCTGGATTGGCTAGTTCATTGCTTTTATCAAACTAACCTACTTGGTTGAAGTAACAAATTGTACCAAAACTTAAACAAAAACTCACAAAATAATGGCCCGAAAAAATATGTTTCACAATGATTTCTCTAATATTACTGCTATCCCAAGTGTTTCAAATGAATGCAATCAAAGCAATCATCAACATTGTGGTAAAATACAGAATGTTACAACATTGAATCAAAGTAACCCAGTCCACTAGCCTTGCCTTGTGTACTTGTTTTCCATGATCTCAACAAGACAGGTTCTTTTACTGAGCTTGGGGTATGCTTAAACTTGTATGCACTCAGCCAGGTTAAATAAGAAATACACGGAGTACTTATTAGCAGTGTTGTCTGATTGTAATCAATGATGGATTGTTTGTGACAATCCAGTTATTCCTGATAATCAATTATGAAATGTCAATTCCAACACTATTAGAAAGTTCATATGGAGGCGTGCTGCTGTGTGATTGTGCTTATTTTCACTTTATTATTTGTAGATTCTTCAGACGAGGATGGATCACTTTTGATCGAAGTGTAAACATAAAAGAAATTTGCTGGGATTTGAATAACATTCGGGTTAGTGGAATACCATGTCATTTACAAAGCCAAGTACAGCAGTGTAATTATTATAATTATACTTGAAAATAACATTGTTCCCATTCTTAAGTCAGTGCTCCTCTGTCTTGCTATTAAAATTGATATTCATTTTATAAGTCACTAGTTTGTCACCTTACCACTTATTATTTTCTTTTAAGTCAACCTCGATGGTTGACTTAACAGCCAATGGATGGTTGACTTTACAACCAATGCTCTAAACTAGATTTCGTTTCTTGTTGTCTCAGGGGCAGCCACAGGATGTAGTTAAGTTGCCCTAAGAATATTTACTTGGGTTGCTCATCCCCTTTAATCAATCAGTCTAAAAAGGGGGGCGGGGTTGATAAAGGCTATGGATTCAACATTTAAGTTGTAACCAAACAGGATTTAACATGTATTCTCTTTCAATAGTTGTTTGAACTGCTGAAAAGTGACAAGTTATAATGCAAAAAATAGCAGTTGTCGCAACCAACATCGTTTTCACTGCTCTTGGCTTGAAAGAAGCCCCATCTCTTACATTCCTGTTAATTTATTATGATTATGATTATGATTATGATTATGATTATGATTATGATTAT
>Ga0126338_10002459_pt1 | contig 12755 bp, 11 predicted proteins | sample OrbCmetagenome_2_FD_92529 | JGI IMG/M metagenome (GOLD analysis project Ga0126338, IMG submission 92529) | Coral microbial communities from Petempiche,Puerto Morelos, Mexico - Orbicella C C metagenome | ecosystem: Host-associated > Invertebrates > Cnidaria > Coral | place: Petempiche,Puerto... | reverse complement strand
TGAAGTGGACATGATAAAATGAACTATTATTTTTGAAAGTTGTACAATGTAAGTTATTAATGACCTTCTTAACTGTATGTATACAGAATTCTGCTTACCAATTTCTTATTCTTGACTTTTACTTTATGAGCTGAGATGTATGCCAATGACAGCTCAGCATGAAGAAAACAAAAACAGTGGAGATGAAGACGACGAGGAACCAGAAGAAAGCTCAAATAGAGAATCGGAGAATCGAGAGGATGACAAAATCGATGATCGATTACAGGAAAAAGGTTGATCCCACTTGATGACATCAAAGCAAGCAAAATTTGTGGAGCGCTTCTGAATTTAAATACCCTGGTCCCAGATATTTTTCTTGACTTTTCTCCGCATGAGAGAGCTACGAGAGAGCCGCGAAGCGGTGAAGACACAAGTCGAGGAGCGGCGAGAAAGAAAAAAGAGGTTTTTCTTTCTCGCCGCTTCGCGACTCGTGTTCGCCGCTTCGCGAAAAGATTAAAGAAGAAAAATCAAGAAATACCTCTGGGACTAGGGTAGAATTTAAAAGGGAACGAATCCACCAGAGATCCTTCCAGTGTACACAAATCCCAAACAGAAAGCAGTGCAAGGATGTAGCAGAATTTCGCGCCGAATTTGCTGTGCTCCTCCAAGCGCAGGCTAACATCGTCGTTGTCGGCAAACATCAACTGTAATTCATTGATTTTATGCTCTTCCTCGACAACCCAGTCTTTCTTCATAACTTCCCATTAATAAAACTGCAAATATACTGACAAACTGGCCAAGCAAGAAGCACCAACTTGTGGTGAAAAGAGCACAATCAAGCGCAGTTCACACACACTACCGTTCAATGGCCGCTCCATCGCGCGCGCTTCCAATCCCCGCAGTAAGTCAGCGGTGAACGTTTTGCGCACGTGTCTTTAAAAAAATCCTCAGCCAATCAGCGGTTTTTGAGACCTGTCGGCGGTGGCGGAGTTGCCCAACATGGCGGCCATACTCCAAATAATAGGTTGACAGAGAAATGCAGCCTTGGTTTACTGTGTACTTCTTGATATTGGACATCCATGCTATCATCAATTGACACCTTTCAAAACAAGGTATCCGCTGACCAGTATCACGTGACCATACCGCGGGCTCAAGTTTACTGCTTCTCAAGGTCACGTGTTTTTTTAAGTTGACCGCTGACCAAGTGGTGGTTATAGATTGGATCGCGGGCTCGTATTAGGTTAACTTGTTGGAAACAGGGCAGGACTGTTCGGAAGCCGGTTAACGCTAACCCAGGATTAAAAGTTAACCGAATTATAACTTTTGCTTCTATACAAATGTTTTTTGCTGTTTCGTTTTGTGTATATGGTGATTATTAAAACTCAAAACAGAAGGTCAAACAATATACAGAAAGCCTCACCGCAAAGTTACAAAACTCAAATCAAAATTCTACCTTTTTCTGGGTTAGCTTAATCGGGCTTTGAACAACCCGGCCCAGGAGCTACACTTTTAGGCTGGCCCAAATCTATATAGTAAACTTTTCCTATAATCAGATGATGAGCTAGCAAGGTCGGAGAGGAAAAGTGGGATCACCAACTTCATTCATTATATGGAAAACTACTCTGTTTATCAAAAAAATGCCTATCTACCATCTACTTTGGCGAGAAAAAAACGCTGGAGGAGAACGAGATTTCTTAACACTATTTTTATAAATCCAGATATATACATGTATTCCATAGAACATGACTGAATAAAAGGAAAGGCCAAGAAATGAGAAACTCAAATTAAGGGGATCCTTCTACAGATTTAGAGCAGTTGCTAAGAGATAGCTGAAGGCGATATTTAGGGGAAAGCTATTATGGAGCGTTTTGCAGTGCTAATGGTGAATTTTATACGAGGGAGAGTTTTCTTTGAAAAAATATGATTTCGTGTGCGTAACTAGTGCCAGTCCTAAGCTGACTGGAAGAAAAGAGGAAGAGTTTCGATTTTTCGCATGAATTAGAAATACCTTAGCCTTCTTTACTGTAATCGTACAAATGGAATTACTGTTTACATGTAAAAGAGGAAAGCTGTTGTAGAAAGTGTGTTTATACGGTTGTTTGTTACCTCATAACTTTTATGATAATGCGAGTTTCATAATATAATGCTATTGACACTGATTTAAATTTTCGGATTTAGATGCCTTTTAAGATTAAGGGTTTTTCTATTCTGGTCACGTGACTGGTGAAATAGGGTGATTTAGAACTTTTGCAGGACTCTTCAATGGAACAAACCTGTGCAAAAAGCTTATCCTTAGGAGATCTGGTTTTCAAAAGATGACGGTTAGAAACCTTTCTTAGCAACAAATTCATGACAAATTGGTAGTTACATGTAAGAAGGACGCCCCTTAATGGCGATCTTTGTAATGCATCTGGGGTCAAAATAGGGCATTACCTGATCATTTCTAATATTTTCTGCCAAAATATGACTATGAGTAATGCGTTCCTCAGACCAAATGACCTGCAGAGTTTGATTTCACGACTCCCAAAGGTCTAAAAATCACTCAAAGAAATGGGGAAAAAACAGACAAATCCTTGTATGGGAGTGTGCCGCTGGGACACTGAAACCCTTACCCTATACTACACCATGAACAGCTGGATTTTGCAACCCTATTCTACACTAGGCACTAAAAACCCCTACCCTATCCCAGACTAGCTATTTTCCATGCAGAGACTTTATCACTGTCATAGTCCCACATACACTAACTAAACCAATATCTCACAAAGTCAATTCCAAGTTTAAATTGCTATTTTAGAACCCTGAGTAAAGAACCTTGTTCTAGACTTATAATCATCTATACACTGGCCACTTTCCAGACCAAAACTGTCTAATTGAGTTCTATACCCTATCCCAACTAAACTGCCTGTAAAAAGAACATACCCTTCACAGCGTCAAACATCCATAAAGCTTATATATGGGAGTACCCACCCCCCCTCTCCCCCAGAGAGAAGAGCACAGAAAGGAAGAGAAGAGAGTGAGGGGACAAAAAAAGACTGCCATTCCTTTGAATTTTATATCGTCTTCTTGGGAGAAAAAAGACTAGGGCAGGGCTGGATTTTCTTTAGGACTGTTTTCATAAATCCAGACGTATATAACAGTACTAGGGTATACATTCACCTTGGATGTTGCCCTTGCGTAGAAATGTTAAAATCCTTCTTTACTTTCTTAAAGGTAGCAGATATAGCTCCATTCTGCAAAATAAGAAGTTATGCCCTAAATGTTAATACTCAATTGGAGTGGACTAAAAATATGGCCGCAAGCCAGGCTGGTGCTTATCTGTACATGTGGTTTCTGTAAGATAAAGGGTCTAGGGGTATTTCTACCTACCCCCCTCCCCCAAAACCCCCCTTTCCTGGATGGGGTGCTAGTCTATCACAAGGTTACCACCAGCCTTGTTAGAAATAGTAAGATTGTTACAAAATTCCGAACAGCGTTCTGTGCCAATTCTTTTGTTGATCCTACTATCTTTGTACAATGCATGTAGACACAAGACAAATATCATCATTATATGGACTAGCTAGGCATTGCAAAAGTACTCTCGATAATTGCAAACATTATCATGTACATAAGACTGTATGCAACTCAGTACACCAGAGACTGGGGTAATAACTGCAGATAGAGAACTTCCTTCTTCAAATGTTTTTTTTTCTTTTGTACATGTTGTTTACAATGTCATACTGCAGATTTTCTATGTCAGAAAATTTTTGGAGTCGACACTAAATAACATTTTGTTCAATTTAGGCTAAAAAAAAACGTCACCTTATCGACTTGGATTTATATTCCTCAAATTTACTCTAACATAATCTAACACGCCTCATCCAGGAGGAAAATGCTGGTACCATATTATGGCTGAAAAGGGCTACCAGTATCACTTAGCTGTGGCTCAGGGTTATCATTACAATATGCCTTTCACCATCTTGTGCTGGAAGTGTGGACTGCTGAGGAATGTTTCATTTTCTTTATTCAAAATATACAGCCAACATATATACAAGCTTATTTTTCCTAACTTCCTGGCATGCTACGAATTTCTGCAGTATATCAGCAGTATTTTGTTGACATCAGTAACTCTGTGATAACAAAAAACCAAGAAAATCAGGCAGATTTGAATCCAGCCCAATTAGTCAATCAGACTGAAGGATGAATGCCTGCAACACTTTCCCACAAGTACTAATTGTATGATGTCATTTCTGTAGCCAAACAACATTGCTTGGTTCCAACTGAACTCTTAGTTCAACAAAACGAGAAACCCCACACAGTACAGCTCAATCCCCAGCAAATGTCATGTGCACAATAGACTTTTTAGTGAAACAACAAAAGAAACTAACCTCCTCTTCTGTCATAAAGCGTATTTCTCGTACAATTCTTGCCAGAGTAGTACACATTTCCAGTGCTGTGAATATCCCTGAAGCAGCAATTCTTCCAAATGCTTGACAAGGAACAACAAGAAGAAATGTTCTTCTGAAGAGAGGGTCCAAGGCAAACAATGGAGCCAGCATTTTGATCATGTGTGATGGACAGCTAAAGGACAAAATCAGTCACTGCATCAAGCCTGAAAATCACAACTGTTATAATTTCTATAAGGCATGGTAAAATGTTTCTGGACTGCACGTATCTTTACTTTTTTTCACTTAAGCCCTGGTCAAGTGGCACACGATCATCATGATCAATAATAGTTGACAATAAGCTTACGAACGTGAGTCTTCTATGGGAAAATATGCAACAAGGTACAGCTGCGTTGATGATGACACTCGTAGACTACTGAGACAATCTCAGATAGTGCAGAGTGTAATGTATAGCTCTGACGCAGTACTCATGACACAGTTCCTATATAACCCCTGCTATTCACTCCTGGTTTGTATTGACCTTGCTAGTCAGCTAGGGATTTTGATGAGACATAATCTTTGCAGTGTGTATGTTTGATCTGTGTATTTTCATTCACAGTCCAAGAATAACTTACAATTAATTACCGTTTGTCAAGACAGCTCTCGAATTTTACTGTAGTGTTTTACGTTGATTTTTGCTATTTTAAATTATATAATACATTTAAGTTGCAAACGTGACAATTTTCCTCTTCACGAAAACGTTTGTAGCTTGATACTTTTGTTTTCGTCGCAAAGGTATGTAACCTAAAACTCTTGTTTTCTCGAAAACACACGGAAGATGTGCTAGTATTCTTTTCACAGTTGGAGATAAATGGAAGAAAGTTGAATGTCGGATGAAGAAATGGAGGAGGAACGATTTGCTTTATTTGAAACGCAAATTTTCTTTTGACTGATAAACAGGAACTAATCTAATTATCAAACTGTCACGGAACAGCACGTTCTGTTTCCACCTTTCGCGTTAACAATACAACCACTTAAATTTAAAGTACACACTGACATTGATTAACACAACTGAGGAGCGTTTCGACAAGAGGTATTGAAAGTAAACAACGCTACTTGACCGAGAATATATCCTTCATCGGTGAACGACTACCCTCAAAGACTAATAAACTTTATGCTTTCAGTAGGTGCCACGGAGTCTGCAGCAATATTTGAGCAGTTTCCTGGGTTTTTTGTTCAATTTGACAAGTTTTAATGCCACTTACTCGGGAGAGTTTCTGCTGCGGGTATGAACATTTTGGTCTCTTTGATGGAGCAATTAAAGGATGAAATAAACGTACTAGTGTAGTTTTTAATTTAGTAATTTTCACTACATTTAAACTGATAATTGTAGTTAGATCGTTATTAGCATAATTTTTATATAATATTACTTGTAGATTAAATAGAGGTCCACATCAGCCTCTGGCTGTCTTTAATTTAACCTATTTCAAATAAAGTATGTATGTATGTATATATGAAACAATAGATGATTTCTTGAACCAAGTTAGCGTAATTCCAAAAGACACGCAGTCACAGTAACATCCTTGTATCGTGCTAACGATGCTAGAACGCATGCGTAGGACTTATTAGGGTTCTACCACAAGGAGAAGCGCTCAACGTTAGTGTGTGATCTTGTATGAAATGTATCTTCCACCTGATATATGTAGTTGACACTAATGCTCATTAATCTGCGCATGCGTTTAGAGCAAATATTGGTTTTGTTCTAAAGAGAAAAGTACCACAAGGAGAGCAATGGGCTTTCTGAAACAAATATCTAGCTTGTTAAAGTGATCAAAGAAGTAAGGTAGGTACATGCATCATCCATTTCACGTAGTGCTCACAAGTACCTACCCCTTCCGATCCCCCCTTGCTGCAAGCCTAATTAATTAATTGAAATTAATTAATCAGGATTTCCGATACTGCGGTAATCCCGCGTTTAAATCAGAGATGGCCCCCAGAAAAAAGGAAAAAAGTGCCAATTTTGCCCTTTCCTTTTGCAAGACTGCAGGCTTAACACAGGCATAATATTTTTAAAGCCACCCCAGGGCTCGGAATTGTGATCGATATGGTCGCCAATGCAACAAGCATTTTAACCTGCGATCACGGTTTTTCTTTTTTTTTGGAATGAAGAAGGGAAAAGGGAGAAGGGAAAAAAAAAACGCCCTCCTTCCCCACCTCTGAATATAAGGGAGGGAGGGTATGATCGCAGGTTACAAGCATTTCATCCTTGGCGACCAAAAATTCTGGTTTAGTCGCCATAATACGGCATAATGGTGACTACATTTCTCTGTGTTGACGATCAATAACGGTTATTTTGTCACACATTATGTCCTTCTAGAAAATCACATTGAAAGATCTTTGCTTCTAAAACATTCAACATAAGAGAAGAAGTCAATCCGTCCTTTAACTTCGCAGTATTGATTCTCTCACATCAGAAAACTTCCAAATGGCTGACCGTGTTTGAAATCGCCCTGTAATGAATTGCAAACCCTTGATCATTGACTACGTCATTTATGCCTAAGGACTGTTCTCTTGTAATGCACGGATCCTTCATACTAGTATCTGATTCAAAAGCAACTTTATTGAATACAAACAATTCAAAAAGCACTTACTATTAAATTTTATCATCGATCCTAATAAACTGCTTTATTTTTCTTGGTATCCTGATGCATTTTTTCCTTCTGTAGCTTTCAATTTATTGGCCCCTTTCCTAAAAAACTGGCCCCTAAAAAAGATCTTCGGGGGCCACTTTGGCCCTCAAGTAAAATTTTCTGACTGAAACACTGATTAATTAAACAAACACGAGAGTTTACACCTTATTTCCATAGTGCCATATTGCCATATTGCCATAGTGCCTTATTGCCATAGTGCTTTAGCGACGTCAACCCCCAAACCATCCCAATAGTGCACTCTGCACTAAAAATGAGCTCAAGTAATGTTATTATTTTGCAGGCACTCAAGGTAATCGCAGTCCAAAAACCCACAATTTAATGTATCTTTAAGCCACACATTGAGGATATTTCCCTCTTAGAGCAGCATGCATATGTAACCACTGCGTTCTATCTGCGAATAGCCAAATATAGGGCAATGAATCAGATTCGCAGATTTCCACTAGAACACACCAATGGACAGTGGGAAAGCCGATTTTGAAACTTGTACTCCCAGCAGTTTCACCAGTAACTATCAGTAACTAACACCGACTAACATCAGCTATTTTTTGAGCTTGTTCAGTTTCTTTATGATAGTCAATGATCGTTTTCCCTGTTTAAACTCACACATGTCTTCAGTACCAATGAGTATGCATTTTTCTATACCTAACAGGTCTCGCTTACATGAACTGAGATAAAATCTAGGCAGTGCACAAATTTAATAGACTGGATAATTGAACAAGTTTGTTCTGGAACTTTTTTATGTGATGGGGTTCAACATTGTTACTGCAAAAACACAAATGGCAGATAATTACAGGTTAACGCACTCAGTGAGTGAATTATCGGGATTTACCTGCACGAGTTCACTAACAATGAACAAGAAATTTCAATACTGCAGCAGGTTTTGCTGAGTGCGGTATTGAAAGGTTCGAGTTCATTGTTAGTGAACGAGTACAGGTAAATCTTGATAATTCACGAGTACTGAGTGCGTTAACATTTTTATTATTCAAATTGAATACACTGTGCAAAGAAACACTGCATTGAAACCACTATATTTGAGTCAACCCAAGCCATGATGTAATGACAGTGGTGTGTTGAATTTACACCACGCCTATTACACGACAATAATGACATCAAGGTGCTTGTCTCATCACAACCCAGTATCACGTGATACAAATCAGCCAATCAGAAAATCAGAATTCATGCAGTGTATGAAAGTTGAATAATAAAATGTATTATTGCATGTACATCTACTTTGCAAGGATTAATTTTACCATACCCATCATCACCCACGGTCCTTTCTCTCACAGCCTTTGTCTCAAAGCCACCGGCTCCCCACCATGTGTCTTCCCCATCTTGAGGTGTTTCAAGAAGCAACACAGCTGCATTGAAAGGCTCTGATTCCTGAGTTAAAAAGTGGGCCAAGGGCACAGCAAACAGCCAGGAGTTAAGATGACGATGATTCTTTGCAGCATATCTGCAGATGGCTTGAATTGACTCACCTAACTCTCTGTTGAAAATATTGTTAAAGACATATGGTATTCATTTCAACTTCATGTAAATGGTTGTTAAACTGCCAGAATGTGATTGATAACACAACGATTCATATACTACACATAATTATTATTTTTTCAACAATTGTTCAATAAATATACCATTTCCTTACACTCTCCATCCAAAATATGCTGAAGCTATGAGGCAACACTTATTATGTACTTTTATTCACTAATATAACATCAACAGTTAAATTATGAACTAGGAATTTCTATGAGGATGGAGGATGGTGGATGGGGCTGAATGGAGCATGAGTTATCATCTCGTAGAAATTGAGAGCGAATAATCTAATTGTTTTAGAGAAGTTCTGACTACATGTCCTCAAATAATGCTTTCCATGCATCTCTATACACAGAAGTAGTAATATACACTTTTGGATCTAAAACCCCCATCAAAACTGCTCCAATTAAATGTCAGAAGTGCCAAAATAAAGTGACAGATGTACATTAGCAAAAAGTGAAAGTTCAGCACAAAACTCTTGTACACAAGAGGGCTAGTCTGGTTGTCATGGCTTGTCTGAGATTACAAGACTGTTTTAAAATACTGTAACTATGTATATCAGAAATGGCGATCAAATCATGATTCAATACCAGGTTTCTTAGCCAGGCAACCTCATCAAAGTTATAATTATAGAATGACCTTGAAGAAAAATTATTGCATATTATGTTATTAATAATTACCTCCAATGCGCATCAGGAAAGTTATGTAGTAGCTTGTTAAATGCTGAACAGGTATTTTCTTCAGTATCAGACCAAAGAGATAATGACATCAAAAGCTTGTGATAATCTTCAACATCAAGCTGTACTTTGTGCGATGTAATGATATGACAAATGGCTACTGCTAAAACTAGGCAAGAAAGCCTTGTTTCCTCATCCACATCCACCTCCCGAAGAGTAGCATTCTGTTCAATTTTAGGCTTCAGGTAATCCCTCAGAATCTGAATGAGAATACCAAAGTTTAAGTCCAGAAATGCAGTGTACAGTACAGTGTGCAAAATATCACTAGCCTCCAAGACACCTAGAATTAGAAGTACCTAATCACAGCTTATTGAGTACCTTCGAGTTAACAGTAAGCCTTATACAGTCTAGAGTACCTAAATGGAGTTAACAGCAAGCATCAATTATACTAGAGTACCTAAATGGTACAAAATGCAGTCGAGGGAAAGGAGGAAGCAAATTTTGCTTTCTCTCACCGCGCTTCTCCTCTATTTTTTCGCCCACTGTTTTTGCCCTGTGCCCCAACTAACTGAATGCCTGGAAGACACTAACTTCAGTGCTGTATGCTTAATAATACAGTTGCCTAAGTGCAGCCACCACAAAATGTTTAATCCCTCTTTTCACATTGTACTTAATTTAATGTTGGTACCATTCTCTCATTATGCCTCTAAGATACCAAGTCGTAACAGAACGTCTACAGGCAAGGTCACATCCATTGACTGTCACAGATTGAGAGGAAATGCAAGAGAGGGCAGGCCATAGCAATCTACTTTGACCTTAATTTTACATTTAAACTGAATCCAAACAGATCACATCTACTGGGATGCTTTTATTATAAAGACTAATAGATTTTACAGCACAGTGATTGATCACTTACTTGCTTAAAATTATATCTTGGAGGAACATTTGGTATGACACGTCCATAATCCTCAACTTTGGAATTTGTCATACAGTAGGCTAAGTCTCCAACTCTCCTAATAAAATCCCAAGCTGCCATTGTTTTGTCACTTTTGACAGTTAAGAGATCTTTCCACTCGCGCAGCATGGCTGATGTAGCAAGGTTTCGCCCTTCGAGAACATCCATACTTTTCCAAACTGGCATTATGTTGCGCAAGCTTTGGACTAGATTAGGTTCACTAAAAATTCCATCATCATACTGATACCAAATTGCTAACAAAATAAAAATAGCATAAGCATTAGCATGTCTATGCCATGAAAATAATTTTGATTTCTAATGTTCTTTCTATAAAGGAAACAGAAATAAGAAAAATTGACATTTGATTTTTTAAGTGGTCAGACCAACTTTAATCTGTGACTATTTGAATGAATTTAGTTTGCTGAAAGTGATATTTACAAGGTTGTAAGCACAACCTCAAGGTATCATGATAGCTTGGCCTTAAATGTCTCCAGCTGAGTTTTTCAATGTAGATTCCTGAATCTAATGAGTGAATTGAAAGAGTGTTTTTTTCCTAAATTCCTCCTTTATATCATTATATCATTCTATACTAGCTACTACATGGGACTTCAAATGTTAATTTAGCTGCAGAGTTTTTTTTAATTAAATTTATCCAGTACGTGTTTTTGAAATTGCAACTGGTTACATGTACCTCCAATGTGGCACCTATCCTTTGGTATACAAAGACACCTGTTCCTGTAAGGTCCAGCATGGACGATATGTTCCCACAAATATTTTCCCTCTTCTCCTTTTTCTCTTCCCATCCTGTGTACAACATATTTGTAAGGCACATTCCCAGAAACCAATCCAAAAGGAACTTGTAGCTCTCCTCTCACCAACAGAAAACCATTATCCAGGTTCCTTAAAGGCAAAAGATTCAGTAAGCAAATGCTACAAAAATTTTGACTGAAAAGATAATAAGCGTGATGTAAGTAGGTCACCTGAAAGTGCAAACTCTCCCTAGTGTTCAGTTACATGTATATTTTAACAGACAGAAACAATATTCTACAAAACACTCTGTTACGATATGTAAATTTCTGTAGCTGTAATTGTCAGTGGACTTTCTGCCGTACATATAAATTATGTATTTTGAATCGTTATTTTAGTCTTCTACCGTTAGCTGAGTGAATAAAGCTTCGAAACATGGTGTCAGGATAAAAAATCGCCGCGTAACTACAAGATGTCAGGCGACGAGGGAACTATGGCGACAAATACAACTAATACAGCGTCCGTTGGAAGTGCACAAATGCAGCAAATGTCCTCTTTGCCGAGTGGAATACCAATGCCGAAACCATTAAATCTTGACAATGTTGCCGCTAACTGAAAAAAATTTAAAAGAGCCTGGGACAATTACGCCGTAGTTGTGAGGCTCCAGCAGTTTGACGAAGAATATAAGACTGCAACTTTTCTTTCCGCGATCGGCAAAGAAGCTCTTGAAATTTATGAAGGTATCACATTCAACCTCCCCGAAAGTTTGAAAGTACTCGACTCTGTTGTTCAAAAATTCGAGGAATATTGCATCGGACAAACCAATGAGACCTTCAAGCAGTATTTATTTAACTCCAGATCACAGAAAGAGGATGAAAGTATCGATCACTATGTATCAGCACTTATAAGACTTGCGAAATCGTGTAATTTTTGTCAGTGTTTACATGATTCACTTATACGTGATAGAATAGTGTTTGGTATTAAAGAGCCTGCCTTGAGAAAGAAGCTGCTGCAAGAAAGACAACTCACTCTAGAAAAAGCAATGGACATCTGCAAAAGCGGAGAAACAACTGCACAGCATTTAAAGGATCTCGCCACAGCTACGGATCCAAATGAAATATACGCTTTGAAACATTGCAACGAAAGAAAACCAAGATTACCGGAAGACCCAAGAGATTCAAAGGGTGCCAAAAAATGCAAGTACTGTGGAGGAAATCACGTGCTCAAGAGGGAAAAATGTCCGGCCTATGGAAAGACTTGCGGAAAGTGCGGAAAGAGTAATCACTTTGCTAGAGTGTGTAAGCAGCGTGGATGAAGGAAAAAACCGGTCAACACAGTCTCAGTCTCTTCCAGTGACTCTGGTGAATCACTGTTTACGATTCAATTAACTCCAGAAGTCGACTCAGTGCACGCGATACAGAGCAACATCCCATCAAAGATTACTGCGGCTATGAAATTAAAGGGAGGACCCGAAATTAATTTCCAAATCGACACCGGAGTAACATGTGATGTACTCAAGCTAAGCTCCATCAAAGGAACGAAGTATGCCAATAGGATCACGCCCACAAATCAAGTCCTAAAAATGTACAATGCCTCTACGCTCAGGCCGCTTGGAAAGTGCAAGGTACAACTGACGAATTCCAGGGATAAAAGGAAGTACAAAGTTAACTTAACCATTGTAGAGGATGAACACTGTGTCAATCTGATCGGGAGTAAAACCGCCCAGCAAATGCAGTTAATTACAATCAGAAATGATAAGATCAAGCCGTGTTCCGAACCTGCAGAGTGCGCTTCT
>Ga0126338_10002458_pt1 | contig 12755 bp, 5 predicted proteins | sample OrbCmetagenome_2_FD_92529 | JGI IMG/M metagenome (GOLD analysis project Ga0126338, IMG submission 92529) | Coral microbial communities from Petempiche,Puerto Morelos, Mexico - Orbicella C C metagenome | ecosystem: Host-associated > Invertebrates > Cnidaria > Coral | place: Petempiche,Puerto... | reverse complement strand
GGCACAATCGCGTTTTTTGTGTAGGGATCCCAAACTATGATTACGGGGCTCTTCAAAAATGCTAGTTTTGGCTCTCCCCCAAATCTAGACAAGTGTATTTCATTTGTGGAAGTCTATCGATTTGGACAGTGCTTGGGTTAGATATTCTTTCTCATGTCAATTTTCTTTTCTTCCGCGTGTTCTCGCACGTTAAGCAAGGCGGCACACTCGCTTTTTAGATGTTGGGATCCCAAACTTTGCTTACCTCGCTTTTTAAAGATGCTAGTTTTAGCCCTCTACCAAATCTCCAACGTGTATTTCACTTGTGGAAGTCTATCGATTTGAACAATGCTTGGTTGGATATTTTTAACGATGTGAATTTACTTTTACCTTGTCTTTTCTCGCGCCTTTAGCTACGTGGCACACTCGAACTTTTGGTGTTGGGATCTTAAGCTATGCTCACTGGGCTTCTTAAAGATGCTAGTTTGGTCCTTTCCCAACTCACACGTGTATTTCACTTCTGGAGGTCTAACGCTTTGGACAATGCCTGGGTTAAAGATTCTCGCTCATTTATTCATTCTGTTTTTTTACTCGCGTGTTTTCGCGCCTTTGGCGATGCGGCACACTCGCGCCTTTGGTGAGGGGAACCCAAACTATGCTTACGGGGCTCTTTAAAAATGCTAGTTTTGGCCCTCCACAAAATCTACACAAACGTATTTCACTTGTGTAAGTCTGTCGATTTGGACAGTGCTTAGGTTTGGAATTCTCGCCCATATCAACTTTCTTTTCTCTCGTAAGTTCTCGCGCGTTTAGAGATGCGCCAAACTCGCGTTCTAGGTGCAGGGATCCCAACCAATCCTTACCTAACTTTTAAAAGATGCTACTTTTAGCCCTCCCCCAAATCTACACACGCGTATTTCACTTGTGCAAAAGTATCGATTTGCACAGTGTTTGGGTTGGAGATTCTCGCCCATATTAACTTTTTTTTCTCTCGTAAGTTCTCGCGCGTTTAGAGATGCGCTCCAGTCGCGTTTTAGTTGCGGGAATCTCAACCAATTGCTCACCTAAGTCTTAAGAGATGCTACTTTTAGCCCTTCCCAAAATCTACACACGTAGATTTTTCTTGTGGAAGTCTATCGATTTGGACAGTACTTGGGTGAGAGATTCTCGCCCATATAAACTTTCTTTTCTTTCCTAAGTTCTCGCGCGTTTAGAGATGCGCCAAACTTGCATTTTAGGTGGGCGGATCCCAACCAACGCTTGCTAAACCTTTTAAAGATGCTACTTTTATTCCTCCCCAAATCTACACGCGTGTATTTCACTTGTGGCAATCTTTCGCTTCGGACAATGCTTGGGTTGGAGATTCTCGCTCATTATATTTTTTTTCTCTCGCGTGTTTTCGCGCGTTTAGAGATTCGCCACACTCGCGATATCGGTGTCGGCATCTCAAACTATGCTTACTGGATTTTTTTAAGATGCTAGATTCGGCCCTTTGGCAAATCTACACACGAGTATTCCACTTGTGGAAAACTATCGATTTGGACTTTGTTTGGGTTGGAGATTTTTGCCCATATCAACTCTCTTTTCGATCGTAAGTTTTCGCGCGTTTAGAGATGCGCTACACTCGCGATTTAGGTGCAGGAATCCCAACCAATGCTTACCTCACTTTTTAAAGATGCTAATTTTTCCCCTCCCCCACACGTGTATCTCACTTTGGAAGTCTATTGATTTGGACAGTGCTTGGGTAAGAGATTCTCACCTATATCAACTTTCTTTTCGCTAGTAAGTTCTCGCGCGTTTAGAGATGCGCCAGACTCGCGATTTTGGTGTCGGGATCTTAAACTGGGTAAACTGGACTTTTTCAAGATGCTAGATTTGACCCTTTCTCAAATCTACACACGTGTATTACACTTGTGAAAGGCTGACGCTTTGAACAATGCCTGGGTTAAAGATTCTCGCCCATTTATATCTTTTTTTACTCGCGTGTTTTCTCAAATTAGTTTAGAGTCCCTGGGACTGAGTTCCTGGAAATTGAACCAAAGTTGGTTAAAATGACGCGTGCGTAGATTTGAGAAAGGGCCAAAGTTAGCATCTTCAAAAAGTCCAGTAAGCATAGTTTGAGATGTCGACACCGAAATCACGAGAATGGCGCATCTCTAAACGCGCGAAAACGCGCAAGAGCAAAAAACAAATATAAATGGGCGAGAATCTGCAACCCAAGCATTGTCCAAAGCGACAGACTACCACAAGTGAAATACACGTTTTCAGATTTGAGAAAGGGCTAAATCTAGCATTTTTAAAAAGTCCAGTAAGCATACTTTGTGATCCCAACACCAAAATTGGGAGTGTGGCGCATCTCTAAACGCGCGAGATCTTACTAGCAAAAAGAAAGTTGATATAGGCAAGAATCTCTTACTCAAGTACTGTCCAAATCAGTAGACTTCCACAAGTGAAACACACGTGTGTAGATTTGAGGCAGGGCTAAAAGTAGCATCTTTAAAAAACCAGGAAACCATTGGTTGGGATCCCCGCGCCTAAAACGCGAGTGTAGCGCATCTCTAAACACGCGAGAACTTACGAGAGAAAAGAAAGTTGATAAAGACGAGAATCTCCAACCCAAACACTGTCCAAATCGATAGACTTCAACAAGTGAAATACACACATGTGTAGATTTGAGAACGGGCCAAATCTAGAGTAAGCAAAGTTTGACATGCCGACGCCAAATCGCAAGTGTGGCGCATCTCTAAACGCGCGAAAACACGCGAGAAAAAATAAAAACTAAAAATGGGCGAGAATCTCAAACCCAAGCATTGTCCAAAACGACAGACTACCACAAGTGAAATACACGTGTGTATGTTTGAGAAAGGGCCAAATCTAGCATCTTTAAAACCAGTTAGCATATTTTGAGATTCCAACACCTAAATCGCGAGTGTCGCGCATCTCTAAACGCACGAGAACTTACGAGAGAAAAGAAAGTTGATAAGGGCGAGAATCTCTCACTCAAGGACTGTTCAAATCTATAGACTTCCACAAGGGAAATACACGTGTTTAGATTTAAGGGAGGGCCAAATCTAGCATTTTTAAAGAGCCCTGTAAGCATACTTTGGGATCCCCACTCCAACAACGCGAGTGTGGCGCATCTCGAAACGCGCGAGAAAAGAAATTTGATATGGGCGAGAATCTCTTATCTAAGCACTGTCCAAATCGAAAGACTTCCATAAGTAAAAATTACACATGTGTAAATTTAAACCAGGGCCAAAACTAGCATCTTAAAGAAGCCCAGTGAGCATAGTTTAAGATCTTGACACCAAAAGTTCGACTGTGCTGCATAGCTAACTGCGCGAGAAAAAAGAAGGGAAAAGTAAATTGGCATCTTTAAAAATATCCATCCAAGCACTGTTCAAATCGATAGGCTTCCACAAGTGAAATACACGTTGGAGACTTGAAACAGGGCTAAAACTAGCAGGTAACCAAAGGTAACCAAAGTTTGGGATCCCCACATCTAAAACGCGAGAGTGCCGCCTCGCTTAACGTGCGAGAACACACGGGAGAAAAAAAAACTTTACATGGGAAAGAATATCTAACCCAAGCACTGTCCAAATCTTTAAACTTCCACAAATGAAATACAGTTGTGTAGATTTGCAGGAGGGCTAAAACTAGCGCTTTTAAAGAGCCCCGTAAGCATAGTTTGGGATTTCCACACGAAAAACGCGATTGTTTCGCATCGGTAAACGCGCGAAAACACGCAAGTGAAAAAAATATATATAAATGGGCAAGAACCTTTAACCCAAACATTGCCTAAAGCGACAGACTTCCAGAAGTTAAATACACGTGTGCAGATTTGAAGAAGGGCTAAAAGTAGCATCTTTACAAAGTTAACTAAGCATTGGTTAAGATCCCCGCACCTAAAACGCGAGTGCGACGTATCTCTAAACGTACGAAAACTTACGAGAGAAAAGAAAGTTGATATGGGCGACAATCTCTCACTCAAGCACTGTCCAAATCGATAACCTTCCACAAGAGAAACACACGTGTGCAGATTTGGGGCTGGGCTAGAAGTAGCATCCTAAAAAAGTTAGGTAAGCATTGTTAGCATCGCCGCACCTAAAACGCGAGTGTAGCGCATCTCTATACGCGCAAGAACTTACTAGAGAAAAGAAAGTTGGTTTGGGCAAGAATCTCTCACCCAGGCACTCTCCAAATCAAAAGACTTGCACAAGTGAAATACAAGTCTGTAGATTTGAAGGAGGGCTAAAAGTAGGATCTTTAAAAGGTTAGGTAAGCATTAGTTGGGATCCCCGCACCTAAAAGGCGAGTGCGGTGCATCTCTAAACGCGCGAGAACTTACGAGAGAAAAGAAAGTTGATATGGGTGAGAATCTCCAACCCTAACACTGTGCAAATCGATCGTTTTCCACAAGTGAAATAAACGTGTGTAGATTTGGGGAGGGGCTAAAAGTAGCATCTTAAAAAAAGTTAAGTAAGCTTTGGTTAGAATCCCTGCAACTAAAAAGCGAGTGTGGCGCATCTCTAAACGCGCGAGAACTTACTAAAGAAAAGAAATATGATATGGGCGAGAATCTCTCACCCCAGCACCGTCCAAATCGAAAGACTTCCACAAATGTAATACACGTGTGTAGATTTAGAGGACTAAAAGTAGCATCTTGAAAAAATTAGGTAAGCATTGGTTAGGATCTCCGCACCTAAAACGCAAGTGTGGCGCATCTCTAAACGCGCGAGAACTCACGAGAGAAAAGAAAGTTGACAGGGGCGAAAATCTCTCACCCAAGCACTGTCCAAATCGATAGACTTTTAGAAGTAAAATACGCGTGTGTAGATTTGGGGTTGGGCTAAAAGTAGAATCTTTAAAAGGTTAGGGAGCATTTGTTGAGATCCTCGCATATATAACGCGAGTGTGGCACATCGGTAAACGCGCGAGAACTTATAAGTAAAAAGAAAGTTGGTATGGGCAAGAATGTCCAACCGTAACACTGTGCAAATCGATACTTTTCAAAAGTGACATACACGTGGGTAGATTTAAGGGAGGGCTAACAGTAGCATCTTTAAAAAGTTGGGTAAGCATTGTTGGCATCCCTCCACCTAAAACGCGAGTGTGGCGCATCTCTAAAGGCGCGAAAACTTGCGAGAGAAAAGAAAGTTGATAAAGGCAGGAATCTGTCACCCAAGCACTGTCCAAATCGATAGACTTCCACAAGTGAAATACACATGTGCAAAATTTGGGTGTGGCCTAAATGTAGCATCTTTAAAGCGTTAGGTAAGAATTCGTTGGGATCCTCGCGCCTAAAACGCCAGTGTGGCGAATCTCTAAACGCGCAAGAACTTACTAGAGAAATGAAAGTTGATTCGGGCGAGAATCTCCAACCCAAACACTGTGCAAATCGATAGTTTTCCACAAGTGAAATACACGTATATAGATTTGGGGCAGGGTTAAAAGTAGCATCTTTAAAACGTAAGATAAGCTTTGGTTGGGATCCCTGCACCCAAAACGCGAGTGTGGCGCATCTCTAAACGCGCGAGAACTTACGAGTAAAAAGAAGGTTGGTATGGGCGAGAATCTCTCACCCAAGCACTGTCCAAATCAAAAGACTTCCACAAGTGAAATACACGTGTGTAGATTTGGAGTTGGACTAAAAAGAGCATCTTTAAAAGGTTAGGTTAGCATTGGTTGGGATCCCCGCACTTAAAACGCGAGTGTGGCGCATCTCTAAAGGCGCGAGAACTTACAAGAGAAAAGAAAGTTGATAGGGGGCGAGAATCTCTCACCCAAGCGCTATTCAAATTGATAGTTTTCCACAAGTGAAATACACGTGTGCAGATTTGGGGGAGGGCTAAAAGTAGCATCTTTAAAACGTTAGGTAAGTATTCGTTGGGATCCCCGCGCCTAAAACGCCAGTGTGGCGCATCTCTAAACGTGCGAGAACTTACTAGAGAATTGAAAGTTGATACGGGCGAGAATCTCCAACCCAAACACTGTGTAAATCGATAGTTTTCCACGAGTGAAATACAGGAGTATAGATTTGGCGGAGGGTTAAAAGTAGCTTCTTTAAAAAGTAAGGTAAGCATTGGTTGGGATCCCTGCACCCAAAACGCGAGTGCGGCGCATCGCTAAACGCGCAAGAACTTGCGAGTAAAAAGAAGGTTGGTATGGGCGAGAATCTCTCACCCAAGCACTGTCCAAATCGAAAGACTTCCACAAGTGAAATACACGTGTGTAGATTTGGGGGAGGACTAAAAATAGCATCTTTAAAAGGTTAGGTAAGCGTTGGTTGGGATCCCCGCACCCTAAACAAGAGTGTGGCGCATCTCTAAACGCGTGAGAACTCACGAGAGAAAAGAAAGTTGATAGGGGGGAGAATTTAACACCCAAGCACTGTCCAAATCGATAGACTTCCACAAGTGAAATACACGTGTGTAGATTTGGGGGTGGGCTAAAAGTAACATCTATAAAAGGTTAGGGAATCGTTGGTTGGGATCCGTGCACCTAAAACGCAAGTGTGGCGCATCTCTAAGCGCGCGAGAACTTAGAAGTGTAACGAAAGTTGATAGGGGTGATAATCTCTCACCCAAGCACTGTCCAAATCGGTAGACTTCCACAAGTGAAATACACGTTTGTAGATTTGGGGGTGGGCTAAAAGTAGCATCTTTAAATGGTTAGGTAAGCATTGGTTGGGATCCCCGCTCCTAGAACGCGAGTGTGGCGCATATTTGAACGCGGGAGAACTTACGAGAGAAAAGAAAGTGTATATAGGCGAGAATCTCCAACCCAAACGCTGTGCCAATCGATAGTTTTCCACAAGTAAAATAGACGTGTGTAGATTTTGGGGAGGGCTAAAAGTAACATCTTTAAAAAGTTAGGTAAACATTGGTTGGGATCCCCGCACCTAGAACGCGAGTGTGGCGCATCTCTAAACGCGTAAGAACTTACCAGAGAAAAGAAAGTTGATATGGGCGAGAATCTTTTCCCCCGGCGACTTAATTTGACTAACCATAGACGGACCAAAAACCGACCAACTTGACTAACAATAGACGGATCGAATCCGCCCAGTGACTGATGACAAACTTTACAGGAGTCTTTCAGCCAATACCATCATGGCTAAACTGACCAATCACGTTTACCGGACCAGACTTATAACGTTACCGACTGACAAACACTATTCACTTGACTCTGAAGATGACTTCCACTCAGGTTGTCGAAACGTCGGTCACCAACAACAGTTCTTTTCAGAACTACCTTCACCCGGACGATCACCCTATACGAACTACTGATACTCCTGGGTTCAAACCATTTACTATGAAAGAGTAATCGTCGTCTACTAAATGCATTGCTAAATAAAATACTCACTTCTTTCAGGAGTCTGGAAGTTATTTTCGGGATATTCCCTTGAATTGTCGAAAACGTCTTCTGGTACGTCTAAGGAAAAAAATGAAATGTATCTATTCATTCATTTAAGACCATTAAACTACACCCGATAAACAGAATAAATGAAATGAATAATTTCAAACAGCGGGGACAATTTTAAATTTGCTCATATGATCATGTAGGTTGCATGTAGAATTTCGCTAGCCTGATGGCCACTTTTGAGGACGAACGCTTTTTAATCAATTTCCTTCTGTTGCTTAAATCATGAGCGTTTTGCTCGCAAAATTTTACGATTCTCCCGAAACAGAGTTTTTAGAGGAAAAACGGCAGGGGAATCAGGAACACCAAAAGACCTCCAGCTCCTTCGGCTATATGTCTATTTCAAAGTTATCTTCCATAATCGCTGTATTAGAAATAGAAAACTTGTTCTCCGTGTTCCTATCGAGTTATAGAAACACGAGTGGGAGTTTGGGAGAACGAGAAATGCTGTGAGAGTGTTTCCACTACTTTTTCGAGTTCTCCCAAACTTTCACGAGTGTTTCTATAACTCGATAGAAACACGGAGAACATGTTTTCTATTTCTTTTCGAATACACCGCGACGAAAAAAAGGAAAACAACTTGTTAACTTTGATTATCGAAATGTAAATTCCCTTTGCTCGCGCCATCATTACGTCGACAGCTCGTGCTAGTTCTGCGTTTCTATCGAGTCACAGAAACACGATTTTTAACCAACCAGCGCGCGTATGTTCTTAGGACTGTTTTCTAAACTTAATCAAAACCAGCAGGGGGTGATTTTGACGCTCACTCTAGTATCTCTGAGAAGAATGATAGACCAACCGTTTTTTGTACCAAATGTATCGCTAAATAATTTACTAACCTTCCTCAAAAGTCTGGAAATTATTTTCGGGATATTCCCTTGAATTGTGGAAAACTTCTTCGGGTGCATCTAAGGAAAATAAATGACATTTATTTATTAATTCATTTAACTACACCACATAAAAAAAAAAACAGATGAAATAAATAATTGCAAACAGCGGGGACAATTTTAGATTTGCACATATCGGTTACGTAGCTTGCATTCAGGATGTCTTTAGCCTACTGGCCACGTTTCAGCGCCAACTTTCTTTTAGAGTTTCCTTTTGTTGCGTAAATTATGAGCGTTTTGTTCGCAAAACTGTGCTATTCTCCCGAAACAGGGGTTTCGGGGAAAGGAGACCCCGAAACATATCTCCGGTTCCTAGGCCTATTTCTATTTAAAAAGTTATCTTCCATTATCGCTTTAACTAGTTACAACTCGCAAGGCGTGATTTTCACACGCGCTCTAGTATCTCTGAGAGAAATGATACACTAAACGCTGTTTATTAAGAGTATTGCTAATCAACGAACCTTCTTCAAAAGTCTGGAAATTATTTTCAGGATATTCCCTTGAATTGTCGAAAACTTCTTTGGGTACGTCTGATGAGAAAAAATGAAATTTATTTATTCATTCATTTAACTACACCAGACAAAAAGTAAAATGAATGATTGTAAACAGCGGGGACAATTTTAAATTTGCTCATAATGTAAATAATGTAGGTTGCATTCAATATTGTCTTTAGCCTAAGATGTTGGTCACTTTTGAGCACGAGCTCCGTTTTGCTCCAAACCCCTAAGACAGGCGGGGGAGGGGCGCTAGCGCTGCTACTCCCTAGGCCCCCAACTCCATATCACAACTCATCTTTCATTATCGCTGTAACTCATAACAACTCGCTGGAGGCGTTTTTCGAGCGCGCTCCAGAATCTTTAAGAAAGATGAGAAACTACTTATTGTTTACGAACTCTGTTGCCTAACAAACTACTCACCTCCATCGAGGATTTGGAAATTCTTTTGGAAAAACTCCCTTGAATTCTCGAAAACTTCATTGGGCACATCTGAGGAGAAAACAACAATTAAATTTTTTATCTATTCCAGAGACAAAAAAAGAAATAAAATAAACAATTTAAAACAACAGGGACAGCCCGGCTAAGAACTACTGCAAGCGATTTTTGCGCGCGCTCTAGTGTGTGTGAAACACATGAGAGACCTCTCTTTGTCTACTAAATCCGGTTGCATTTGCTACATAATCTACTTACTCTTCTTAAGAATCTGGAAACTCTTTCCGGGAAATTCCCTTGAATTCTCGAAATCTTCTTTGGGTAGGTCTATGAGAGGAGAAAAAAAAATCAAATTTACCTATTCTACTTATTTTTCCGGGAAAAATTAAATAAATAATTAAATAAATAAATAAATAAATAGAGACAGCAGGGACACCGCAACTGTCACAGCTTAGCCAATTACAACCAACCAAAGTATTAATAGGTTAGAACTAAAACTACTATAGAAAAGTTAGTTAATCGTGTGACTTGCGTGGGCCCCGTATTTTGTTTGTGGACTTGAAATTTAAGGAGCCCTCTCATTGCCTCTTTCCAACCACGATTATAAATAATATATAGCTGGTTTGCAGTGTCACGCCATCAAAAATAAAAATCATATCATTCAATAAATTAAGTCAAGAAGCTGGGATATGAAAGATGATTGATATATAAACAGCCTCGCCAAGATTTAGGCCTGTGCGTTTTTTCATTCTCCCGTTATTCGGAGAAGTGTTTCACTCAAATTTATAGAGCTTTGTATAAAGTCGCCATGTCTGTGCCCCTCGGAAGGACACAAACATGGCGGCCGTAAAGTAACAGAAACATCTGTCATTGAGTTTTGCCATTGAAACGAAATTTTATTACTCTAGAGCTCCGACACATTGAAATTAACACTTCTTATACAGCAACAACTGTTTAGTTAGCAAAAACTTGAGCAATAACTCATCTTTTGACCTACTATAGAGCCTTATCGGGCCGGGCGCCATTATGTCACACAACGCATAAAGTTGGATATTCAAACCTGCTCTATTACATAATGAGAACCCTGTCGAGCTTAAACGCTGCAAAACGTCAAGTTATTAGAGGGTCTTACATCTGATGAAACTAGAACTTCAGAAGGATTGGTAATTTCTTATTTTGGAAAATGATGACGTCACATGAAAAGCGGCGATGGATTTAGCCAGGTCTAAAAGCGGAGCTCTTGATTTTTTACTGCAATAATTAAGCATAACGGAAAAACAGGATTTGTTCTTCTTGGATCAGAAACTAAAAAAAAAATGATCAACTGTGAAGTAAAACTTCAATCTTTGCACGAAATTCCACGCCGGGAAAACAATTTTGGAGAAATTAATTGAACTAGATGCAACTATCATAAATTAGTTCGAAATAAATCTGCTATTTAATACACCTTTCTTTGTCTAGTATCTAGGTTAATCGCTAGTTAGCTCGTTAGATTTTTTGCGCTGGTTTGTAGACGGCACGTAGAAAAATCCAGACCGCGCTAAGAGTCAGTCAGATTGCAGGATTCGTTACCGTGCCCTCTTGGGAAAAAATAATCATATTAACTTTTCTTGCGGTCAAACTATTAATTGGTAAAAAACTAAATTCCAAGTGGACACTGACAGGGAACAAATGGTACGTTTTTACGCTTATGATTTTTTTTTACGTCGATGGAAGAGAATTTGGGGCTTATAATTTGGTTAACTCCCACCACCATAACTTGAATGTAACGTCCATATCCAAGCGTGTAGCTTATTAGATGTAATGTTTGATATAGTACAAAATGTTAGCAACAATATTGCAGCAATTTACAAGAATAAAAAAGTGAAACAAAAATTAATGTTCTACTGCTACTTACAATTGCTAAAGGAAGACGGCTAATACACTTACCACGGTCTTTGTCTTGGTTTTCATCCTGTTAAAGAAATAAATTAATCATATCAGTATGAATAAATGACACGCAAATTAATTCAGAAGCGATGACGTTTAACGATGGCCGGCCTCTTAACTTTTAGCCAGGAAATTGCAAAACAGAAACTGCCAAAGACGAGTTTACTCGCCCAAATCAAGATAGCGGGTAGCAAGAGAACGAATTAGTTCTCAGTTCTGCTCGATCAGATTCATTGATCAATCGTGTGTAAAATCATTATGCAAAGGAACTTTGCATACCAGCATTATGCGATGCTTATGGCGTCATAGCTTTAAAACGACTTCAGACAGCTTAGAAAAATGAAATGGTTCGAAACTTAACAAAGTACGAAGAAAAGGAGGTCACACGCTTACCCGAGCTCGGTTGTCACGAGGGACTGCCGCCACCAAGGCCCAAGTTATCATGAAGAAAAAAAAACGCTTCATGGTCTTTGAGAAAAGAACAAAGGAAATCAGTAAGTTACATACTGACTTGTGTTAAGTGTGTTGCTGAGTCATGTTAGACCAATTCAAGTCACTATGCCGCTCACAAACGCATGGCAAAGCTACCTCATACACCAGGTAAAAAATAATTGTGCACTCAGTTGTTTAAGGAATTGAATTTTATGGACCCCATTTATGTTCACAGGTAAGCAGTCAACCTTATTTAGAACGGACTTTATCAATTGACCTCCCCCACCGCACCACCCAGAACGCATAAAATTACTTTTGGAAATCCTAAAAATTTACCAAAAATGCTTTATTTACTCTTGACACTTAATACAGTGCACATTTGCGAATAAAATTGTAATAACTTAGGGACCAGATATGTGTTTAAAGTTGAGCCAAGCGGATAAATGAACCTTGCGATTTTGTGCAAAACAAAATATGGCGAGACCAAATGAGCGTGATATGCCACCGAAGTGTACCAAAAAGGTGCGACTAGGTATCTACCGTACACATATTTAGCCCAACGTCCATTGTAGCGTAGCCATATCAAGGCAAATATCATGATAACACTTAGCTAATAACAACGTAAAATCTGGTCACAAGAAAACTCACTGCGTTAGAGCCCTCTCCTTGAATGTCTTCCCTTAAAATACTCTTTTGAGTTAGACCAATCTTCTCAACAGCCTTGTTTAGTTCCCTGCGGAGAACTGAATGCTATTTGTTGCTGTGCCTCCTTTTAAAAAGACCTAATAATGAAACAATTGCGTACGATATTGAAAGGTTTTTTGTTTTCTTTGGTTTTTTTTTTTTTTATTTAGAAAGTCACGTTTACATTATTGAAGCTCGCGTTCACTAGAAGCTAAAGTAACAACTGCGGGGTAATTATCAGTGGTTGGTTGGTTCAGTTCAGTGATTTTCAAAGAAATCTCCGTTTCGGTTCAAAACTCGCCGACAGGGTTGTAGAATAACAAAGAATGCCGTGTTATTGAATGTCCTCTCTTTTGTGTTTTGTAGACTGTAAAGCGCCAATTCATGATTATTTCTCGAGGGTATTCTTCACATGGAAGACATATTTGCTCTCATAAATAAACGAATAAACCGATGAACATTTCTGACGTACTTCAAGAACAGATCAATTATGACG
>Ga0126338_10002457_pt1 | contig 12758 bp, 6 predicted proteins | sample OrbCmetagenome_2_FD_92529 | JGI IMG/M metagenome (GOLD analysis project Ga0126338, IMG submission 92529) | Coral microbial communities from Petempiche,Puerto Morelos, Mexico - Orbicella C C metagenome | ecosystem: Host-associated > Invertebrates > Cnidaria > Coral | place: Petempiche,Puerto... | reverse complement strand
TTGTAGAATACTGATGAAAATTTTTTGCGATTTGTTCCCAGAATAACAAACTTTGAGCCCATCACTCCACTGAAAAGCCTCAAGTCCAACTATTTTGGTGGGTAAAAGAAGATGAAAAAGTGTGTAGGGGCGAGGGTGAGAGTGGGGTGAGGAAAGTATCTTGTATCCCACGTATGTTTTTAATGATTAAAATGTTATAATTATTATTATTAGTAAATTATCATTGAAAAAGCAAAGGAATGCTAAAACAGTTCCCAAATTAAAGAACACCATCATTGGATCATTTCTCAGTACCCCTGACAATATTGAGCTTTTTAGCACCCCTCCCCCCCCCCACCCCCCACTTAAAATGTACACTCTGTTATTCCTGAGAAGCATTCAATTACCAAAGACTACAGTGTAACTACACACAAGTACTGTACAATATACATGTAGCTGTGCGAAGGCAAGGGTATTAAGAAAGAGGCTGATTTTCTCCTAAGTACTCAAATTCCACATCATAAGATATCCTCTATCATCAAAGCCTCAGAAAGAGGGACAGAGCTTTTCATAACAATCCATAGCAAAACATTGGCAGTTTACATGATTACAGGTACTCTGTCCAGCCTCAGTGGCTGGGTCCTATTTGCCATGATTCAAAACGTGAAACTTGTAGGCTGTGTGTACCTACCTGGCTTGTATGTATGGTAAATCAATTACAGGTGCACCTTGTTGGCTGTCTACCGTCTCTGCAGTCCACAGAACCTTTAAAATAATGAATCAGAAATCATAAATATAATTAATTTTTTTCACTCATTTCCTCTGAACTTGAAATTTCCTTGCCCCTGAGCACTGGGCTCAATTAGAACAACTTGCAAAATATTTACATGATACATGTCAGATAATCAAAGAAGATGTAAACTATTTAATATGTTAGTTGTTGTTTATCTCCAGTGGCATTCAAAGATTTGTTCATATTATTGGTAAGATTCATCCATGACAGCTAGCCTAAAAAATTATTATCTTAAATACAAAATACCTGGGATACTGCCAGACCAATACTTTGCAGAACAACTGTTGGCTGATCTTTCAAATCTCCAGCCAGTGATGGGAAATCCTCAGCAAGCTCTACATGTACAGTTCAAATAACAGCCATGTTAAACTAAGTCAGTAGGAATGAGCAAATAACTCATAAGATACATGACACTATGCAATAAATTAAATATGAGGATCAAAAGGCTCTTGAAAGTGTCAAATACTTGCTTGTAAACTAAACGTTTTGGGCCTAGCCCTTCTTAAGTTGACTTGCTGGAACTCAGGCATACAAGCACATGTCAATACCTTATTGAGGGCAAGTCCAAAATAAATTATTAATAATTTACAGCACACTTCTCGACAAGGCCAAATAGAAATACATGTATTGGGATTTATAATGATATTTATGACAAATGCAGATACCTGGATCAGAAATGAGGTCCATGTAATCAAACACCACAGCTCCTTTGTTTTCAATCTCATCCTGGAAATAGACAATCAATAACCACGTAAAAACCGAGAGTGAGGTCTTAATGGCAAAATCTCAAACAGAGACCTTGCCATACAGTTGAGCTTTGAGATTTTCCCATGAAGACCAAATGTTTGAGGCTAATAAGTTGTTCATTATATGGCTTTTTGCTTTGTCTTTGCAAGCCTGTAATCAGCCCGTGGGCATTACGGGAGAATAATGCCATATAATTAACCAATCAGAGCACACATAAGGTTGGCTACAAACACAAGCTATATAATAATTTAAAAATAATGTAAGTAATTAAAATTTTCTTCTGCCTATTTGTGCTCTCTAGGATCCAGTTCTAAATACATCAACAGAGATGTTTTCTGAAACACACACCCTGAACACATCTTGGAATACTGCATGACTCCAGCCTTCTCAAAATCAGTCGGTTCCTCTGGAGGTTTGATCGTCTACCAGTCACAAAATAAATTATGATAATAATGAAACTCATGCCATGGCATCCTTGAGCATCAAAATTTCAAAATTTTTTCCAGGGAGGGATACCCTGAAACCCTGCTACAGGACCGCACCCTAAGGACACTTGAAAGGGTGCCTTTGGAACCCAAACCCCCTCCAACTTTCATATAATATGCTGTAGGAAAACATTTTGAGAGTGTATACCTTTGAGAGTTGGGCTGCATGTGATTCCACAAACTTTGTAATGGCCTGAACTTTAGTTCCAAGAGATGACTCTGGATTAAAAACTGCACATAAAAATGAATGAATTACTGGATCAGTAAAGCTATTTGGGGAGAAGCAGTCGGGCCTGATGGTTTGTGTGCTCAACTCCAGATCAAGTGGTCGGGTTTGAGCCCTGGCTGAGGTTAATGTGTTGTGTACTTGAGCAGTGGAAGTAGCCATGCAATGGACTTGCAGCTCATCTAGGGGGGTGTCAGGAGTAGAAGTACTTTTTGTCACTTCATACTACAGAAACCAGAGATAGGCGTCAGACCGATGTGCAAGTACCATAATCACCTAGGTATCCATTTCATACCACAACAAATTTTCTGTTTGGTTTACAAAGCCAGTTAATGGTGTTCTGCGACAAGCCTGTAGTCTATGGCATGCTCCTTATCTATCAATTTATTTATTTCAACACCAGGTCACTTGTTTGTTTCTGGATTCAGATTAAGTTAGGGCAGTTAGACAAAGTTAACTTACCACTGTCAGGAAAGTACAAATTCCATGTTTTGTAAGGACAAGGCATCAAGCTTGTCTGCACCTGCTGAGGTCTCTGATGCTGTACTTGAGGTCTTGAACTGCTTTGGTTTGATCCCCTTTGACCTAAAATATGTATGTTATTAACCAAGTGTGAGAAATATGTACTGAGAAAATATTTAATCCAGCATCAGTCAAAGAGAGTAATCTCGAACACCAGCCAGGAAAAAATGATAAATTTATGCATCTTCAGAATAGGACCAGTAAGACCGTTTTGACATTTTTGTCCATCATCCCCCCTTCCCCCCCACCCCTCCCGACTCCTAGCTAGAACCCCATTTAAAGGGCTGATTCTAGGGCTGTCCTTAAGGGCTGTAACCTGTAACACCTATTATGGCTGAATGTGCTTGAAGGGCCCTTGATGTTGCAGACAAAATTGAGCTTTGTTGACACAATTCACCCACAAAGTAACAAGTTTGTTACGGGTGTGAAGATCAAGGCTACAGGTGACTCAAAACTTAATGACAACCCTGCATTCATTTTAACTGAACCTTAGTAAAAATGGAGTTTCATTACGTTACATTTAACATATGGGCAGCCCTGGGATAGGAAAGTCGGAGTACAGTTTTCTTATCAGGATGTTGTGAATTTGCAGTATTCCCTCCATGACCTGTGAAATGATAAAACAGCTGTTGAACTCACAGAAGTCATATCGGGAGTCATATAAGCTTAAGTTTACCTTTAAGCTTATACATTAAATTCAATTAACCGACTAGGGCCTTAATTAACTAGAAGATAAACCACGTAAAACCTTTATCGTACAAACACTTGACAGAAACCTTTCCATCTTTCCTATTTTTTAAGACGACAGTATTAGTTTTCCACAAAGAATTCGATAGTGCATCGTTCAAGTCAAAACTAAAAGCTTCTTTGCTCATACCTCTTCCAGCCTGGCTGTTACCTCTTCTCTGTCCGCGGAATCTTTGTCCTCTCCCTCTCAAAATATTACCTCTTGCTCTCCCATAACTCATCTTTCTCAAAGAAGAAACATTTCCTCATGCATCTAACCAATACATGGAATTTCACGTCAATAGTAATGTGTAAATTTCCGTCGACAAACACTTCAAATCTGCCGCCATTTTCATCCCAAGGGCAGTAAGCCGCAATTCTAAGGCCACGTTTGATTGGTTTAATTCATTGAGAGATAGAACCAATCATTGGTGTTGATCTAACTTGTCAAAAAAATTTCAATATGGCGGCCGTCGGAAAGCAGCGGCGAGGCGAAAAGCGAAGTCGAAAACAAGCCAGTGAAAGCAATTTTCGTAAAACGCAAATTGATGAGAACTCTCCAATCATAAAATCATTCAGGAAGCACCAACAAGAGCTCGACTCGCGGCACGATAAGCACGAACGTTTGGTCAAATGTAGCAGGGATGTGACCATAGCAAGCAAGAGGATTATCTTCCTTCTCCAAAGAGCCGGTGGCGCTGATGACCAAGAACCCATCTTAAAAGAAGCTGACGAAAAGTTCCTGGAAGTCAAAGAACTCTTGAAGACGATAGCCTCGGAGTTGGGTGGAGAAGATTCATATTTATTCTCCAGAGCGTATTCTCCTGGTTTACAAGAGTACATCGAAGCATTGTCTCTTTCCCATTTCCTGAAGAACAAGACTCTCATTTCGTACGAGCAAGTTAAAGCGACGTTTGAATTTTCAAAGGAGGGAGGGAAAGATCTAGAGTTAAACCCGTTTGACTACATCCTTGGAGTCGCAGATTTAACAGGCGAGCTGATGCGTTTATGCATAAACAGTGCTGCAAACGGAGACAAAGAAACCCCTTTCGAAGTTTGTCGCTTTCTGCGTGATATTCACGATGCTTTCTTGTCGTTTGGTAACGTTTCCAGGGATGTGTCGTCAAAACTGAGAGTGTTAAAAGCGAGTATGAACAAGGTGGAAGTTGCCTGTTACACCTTGAAAGTTCGGGGCTCGGAAATTCCCCAATTTGCGCTGGCTGAAGCGTTAAACACAGATATTATCAGTACTCAAGACAGGGATAATTAACTTTTAGAGGCAATACGCGACCAATTTGGTGTTATACTGTTCAGAAAAGATAAATGGAAAATTAAAAATATACGTTTTTGTTATTTCTTTTTGTGATAGCTTTTTGTTTATTTGTGATAAGAGTGGATGAAGGGAGTTTTTAAATCCCCTTCAATTCTCACCAGTCATTTTTAGATCAATCCCGGCAGGAAGAAGGGTGAAGAAATAGACAATCTTGCGCTTGAATGGGGATTGAAGGGACGTGTCGACTCATCCGAAGTAACTCGTTTTCGGGAGATCGACAAATTTTCGTTCGCAATGTAAAGAAATTGCCGGAAATCAGAAAGCTCGAAAAACTTCCAACGAAATATAGATAATATATCCATTTCGATGTAGGCTGCGAATAATTTAATTTCAAAAATTTGGGTTATACGTTGCCTACCTCTGAAGGACAGTTGTTTTTCTTTTTGCTTCAATTTTGTTTTGTTTTGTTTCTTCACACTTAAACAAAGCATTGCTATATATAAGTTCACAAACGTAGCAGAGGTGGAAATTTTGCACAGTCTTGTTATCTATCAAAGTGACTTGTAAGAATAAAAGCCAATGGTTTCATTTGTTCTTTTATTTATCTCTCAAGCTCCGTTTTACACAAATGCATTTTAATATGTATTATTTGTACCGGCAAAGAAAAGTTACTCAATACTGTCATCTTCTTGAGGTATAGGAACAATGAAGGTTGTTAGGCAGTCCGTAGTGATACGTGCAATTCTTCATGCCAACTGTTGTTTTTCCAAAAACGGCATTTTCCATTTTCGTTTTAGATTTCCTACTTTAGCTTCCATTGAACTAAACTCTCTCTGTTTGTCGTCTTGTTTGGCTGTTTCGGTCCCAGTTCTCAGAAATGACGCAAAATCTCTCTTCCTTCTACAGTTAGGAGATGTAATACATTTCTGGAAATATTCAGCGCAACTCATACAACTTTTAAATCCCTCACAGCTGCGTATACACGCTTCCCTTTGACTGTTGCAATCACAAGGGTTGTGTTCGGCATGAGGCTTCTCCATCATGGACCCCAGGAGAATAACAATTAAGAGATGTACGGAAACCGAATGCATCTGAAATGTGATAACAGAAAAATTACGCTAAATGCAAATGTGGATAGGGACCAGACTCGTACCCAGTAGCTATTCACGTGGATTGGATACCAGAGTGGATTAAGGCGCACAGGGTGTCATGTCTATCTAATCGCCCACTTGCCATGCAGTTGCCGGGCAGTCTTTTAAACCCGAACGGGGGACTCCCATTTGAAAAAGTCGGGGGTGCTTGTCGGAAAATTTGAATTTAACCTCTAAAGGAGACCTTTGGGGCGCGGCTCGAGCTTTATTTGAGCCCTAAAAGATACCACTTGAAACGAAATATTAATAGGCTTGATTACTAGCCGCTGTACGGGAAAGGAGTCCGGGCTAGTAAACCGGACTCGAAAGAGCGGCGGGAATCGAGCCTAAAATCGGAAATGACGGCGCTTTAAATTGTTATCTCTGTGAGTGCACCATAAAAGATACTATGACAGCTTACAGAATAGTTGCTTTTGTTCAGAGACCGAAATTTTTTATTTATACCCCTAAGCGTGACGACGAGCTTCCTCGCTCTTTTCATATGGGAGTTCCCCCCTGGGGGTGGAAGGGGCAGATTTTAAATCAGCTTGCGGTCTCGAGGGCAAAGTATTAGTTGCCTTAACTGACTGAATGTCATGCATTCTTTTTTTGCCTCATTTTTGAAGATTTGTTGGTAGATAGAAACTGCCTCTCCTAGTTAACAATTTTCCTCATTTGTAACCGTGAACCTGTTTGCTAGGCAATGTGTAAAAAATGTAGAGAGAATTCAAACAAAGATCACTCCTCGGCAGCCTCGCTGACTCTAGAACCTGACGCTCAGAGAATTCCGGCCGCGACCACCTCTCGTAAGCGACCATCTCCACTCAGCGACCAGTTTTCCAAAATACTAGAAGCTTTCGAGTCAAATCACTATATTTGGAACCTCTTGTTAGCGAGAACCTCTCGTAAGCGACCGCGACCACTTTTAGAGCCAAAAGTTTGACATTTTCTTTTGTTTTCAACCTCCCGTAAGCGACCACTTGACAGATAATAGAACGAAAATTGGATAATAAGGTGTTGTAACAATAGCGCAGTACTGAATAGTACAAGACGCTGATATTTCTCAATGGCAAGCACAGTATTTTTTTCTCGAAATTGACTTTTAACATCAATAAAACATTTAAAACATCTCAGCAGTTACCATATGCTAATGAGGCAATATTTTGACCTAATATGGTCTTAGCTCTCTTAAGCGACCACCTCCTATAAGCGCTTACGGGAGGCTGGACTGTATTTTGAACCTTGCGCGGGCCCTGGGGAGAGGGCAAAACGAGCAAGAAGAACCGGTGTCTTCAGTTATAAAAAAGTATATAATACAAAATAAACAGCAAAAATGTTGCTGTACAATGTATTTCCATATTTAATTTACCAGCGTATCCTGTTCCAAATGAAAACAAAGAGATTAAAACCTAGAAAGTCAATTAATTCACAGCCGGCCCGTGTTCAAGTGTCAACAAGAGATTTTTTCCCCGACATTTAGTGTATACTGTTTATTAACAGCCCGGTTTCAAGCAATGAAGGCGGGACATGACAACTACCAACGGATATAAACTTTCTAATGACTTCCTTTTCCGTCATTTTCTCACTAACGTGTGCTCAAAATTTTTCATCAAGATTTTTCATCGATTATTGCAATTTTTTTCTTCTAATGTTTCTTCCCCTGAGCTGCATCAGTCATCGCAACCGTTGGGATTTACTGGAACGCAACCGTTCTTTTCATATTTCAACAATATTGTGCCATTTTGGCTGTGCCATTTTGGATATTCTGCCAGCGTATCATCGGCCAACGAGACTTGAGGGTTTTATTGACAATGTTTTAGATCACGTTTCTACACGTTACACTTAAAGGTTTTCGGCAATTTTTTTTTTATTTAAATAAACTTCGTTTTGCTAAGAATTCAAACAGAAACTATATCGCTTTTTTGATTGTTAAAGTGCCAGATAATCCTTGTCATTTTTAATAATTTATTGCGTTGAAGTAGTTTCTTTTAGTATTTTTTATTTATAACGGAAACAAGAAAAATGATGCAATTAAAAAATAGTTTCTAGTTAAATTCTGTAGGCGTTGTTCCCAATACGCGTACCGAATTTTACCGAAAATTAACTTTTAAGTTACTGCAAAGTATTTACTTTTTAATACTGTTTAATCGAATTTGAGGAAAAGTTGTGGCTCGATCTCTGAAATGATTGAGTACTGCTAACTCCGATTTATCTATGTTCAACACTCGGCCTATCTTTAGAATGGCTGGCCGAAATTTACAAATAAACTGATTGAAGAAACCTAAGTTCTGACACAAGCAAAAGAAACTATGAAGTCAGGACCGGCTTAGAAATATTCCCTTTTTATGTGTGCATGTGTGTTCCGTAAAGCTGAATTTTTGAGGTGGAATATAAAACCTGTACTGAATGAAAACTCTACGCATTTGATCTAAATGGACTTACCATGATCGCAGAAGATTTCAATCTTTCCGGCTAACTGTTCACTCAGCTTGGTTGAACTTTATGATTCAGTTGACGCTCTTCGTTTCTATTTTATAGAGACGTTAAGAGAACCTTATCGCTTTTATTGTTGTGAATGCACCATTCACACAACAGAAAAAAACAAAAGCGAGCAATTAATTACAGGGTTGTTCGATCGCTCTACGACAGCGTAATCAATGCTTTGTTGGTCATTTTATTTTTACGATGGCTTAGGCATACGAAATTGATTTGATCCTATTGTGCGTAATAAAATAACAGTTTGAATAATTGCAAATTTGCGTCAAGGGCCGGCTAGAATATAAGTTTGATTTCTGCCGCTTTAACTAAAACAGGACAAAGGATTAATCTTCTACAAACGCAACTCCTTTAAGTGCACTACAGATCCTCAAAAAGTACTACGCTACTCAACACGGAAAGCCGTCGAAACGTTGCAGAATTTTACATTGGAAATTAAAAAAAAAAAAAATGAAAGTTTCAGTAGTTGCCCGCACTTGATCGGTTCAATTCAAGGATTCTGAGACGATTTTACACTTGAATTTCATTCATGGTCCGGACAAAATAAAATCCCTTATTTGCACTTGTAATAAAAAAGAAGAAAAAAAGCCCCTAATTACTTCCTCAGCCGCATGGCATTGTTCAAAGATAAAAAAATGCGAAAAAGTTATGACGAGGCGCACTAAAGTTAAAACCGGTGGTTAGCTAGCGTGCGGTGTTTCAGTGCCAACTCGGATCTTCAATTGTAAATGCCAAGGACAGAACTGTTCGATTAACGAACACGAAAAAACGCCGTTTATATCTTTGAAATCACACTTTATCACTTTCCACCTGCACTTTGCTTCAGGTCTTTGTAATGTAGTGTTAAACAAATGCAGCGGTATATTTTCATTTTCAAGTGCTCGGATCCCTCGTTTTATTTGATAGCTCATTTAGTACTTTTTTCATGGCGATCAAAAAGCCATTTGAACAGACAAATGCCCAGTTTAAAGGCATTCGTCATAGAAAGATCTAGAGCGATCGGTGCGGGTATTTTGTTAAATTGCTGGTGTCAGTTTTGTCGTGGATGCGTTCTCGTGCGAGGGAGTCTTTCTTTCTCAGTTTGAATTGGTGATTGACCGGTAATAAAACGGTAAGCGGAGATTTCAGAGATCTTGCATTGAACGTTATCACCAGGAAAAAAGCGATTAGCAAGAAAAGGAAAGATTGAGAAACTGTACGCTCCACATAACCGGAAGAAGTTTCAGCGTATTAAGATATCAATAAAGTAAATTGCAACTTCGATCCAATTTTAAGATCAATTAAGACCCGCGCTTGGGCTTTAAATGGTTTACCGTAGACTTTTCGCCCGTAAAAAGAACAAAATTAAAAAAATTATATATTATGCTCATCATAGTTAGTTTGCATTTATGCCTCGATCATAAGCTTGCCATAGTTAAACAACTTAATTTTATTCTAATTCTAAGTTCTTCATTTTTTTCTCTTCTGGTTGGCAGTGACACATTTTTAAATACGGAAAGAAGGCTTCCTGAAATCGGCATTATCAAACACAGGAATGGTTTCTCGTGAGCGAGCTTGTTTGGAACATTTTTTATCATTTCCCGTGATGTTATGTAAATTAAGATAAGCCAAGTAATGATCGAGGAAGCTTGATAAATGGCCTCTATCTTCAAGACAGAGCTAGAAGATCTTTCTTCGTCTGGTCCACCCGGTTGCTCTAAGGGTGAATAACGCTGTCCAACGGCTAAATTGCTATCCAGATAAGTGTTGACAAGACTAAACGGAAAAAAACTACGCTACTCGCTTGGGACCAGGGGCCCATTTCTCGAAGGTCCCGAAATGTTTTCGCACCCGAAAAGCCGTAGCAAAATCTCAAACCACATGATTACAGAGCTGTTTAATTCGCATATTCTTAATATGAACAGAGGTTCTCTTCATACAAGAATTTTCAGGCGTATACACCTCTCTGTTGTTAGATACAGATCAATTAAAATGGCTTTCCGGAGCTTTCGAGAAAAGGGTCCCAGGGCTTTGTTAACAGTCCCAATGCAACAAATACTGTGTTAAGCTTCTAGCTTGTCTCAAATGCTTGCTAATCGGGGACACTCACCACGGCCAGAAGATCGAATTGGAATTTAAAGTGTTGGCTTTTTAGGTAGGAAAACTACAGTCATGGACAAAAGTCTTGGGACAAATTTGCACTTTTGGCGCTTTTGCGCACACGCCAGACTCAAATACAACTTCAGCTGCCTAGCCTCGCCTTCCACCCCCATACAATGTTGAAAACTACTACCAGCAATTTCTTCTGATTGGGTGGGGAGGGGGAATAGTAACGCGTTTTTAAAAGGAGAGCAACGCTTTTTTCAAACTTCAGTAGTAAAACACATACAATTCGTTGAATTCATAAGTGTCCCAAGGACTTTGTCCACGATTGTAGATCAAACATCTTCTGGGAGCAAAGTACCAAAGCATCAAACTCAGATCAACCCGAGCCAACGTCGCCGGTAACAGAAAATTAGACCTCTAGCCATCGCGGTGTGAGAGAGAAAATGAACAAAAAACAAAAAAGCAACAACACGAAAAGGCGAAGGCTGAAGACAGATATGTTGTCAGGCGCGCACGATAACAATCACATTAGGTTTATTTTCCAGTTTTATCGAATCATGCAATTATCATGTTCACTTCTTTCAAACCAAACATCTGATCAAATTTATAAAAATATTTTACAACAATAAGCAACTCCAAGGCTGATAACTACGTGGAAAGCTTAACGGAACAACGACATGATAGAGTCCAAACTGAAAGCCAAGAATTGCACCCGTGGACAGCTGTCTCGATCTGGTTTAAACTAATAATTCCTTTCACTGCTTAACATGGATTTCTGTAATAAGGAAAAATAAGTTGATGGTTGATGGCAAGTGGAATCTAGGAACTGTAAAATCACTCTTTTCTCTTCGTCGATGATGAGGCCGGAAATCTAATTTTGTACATACGTTGTCTTTTAATATGATCCGCAGCCGGATGAGCCCGTTATCTTGCGATTGAGGTTTAACTTGTCATTACGGGAAAACGCTTCAGTGGTACGATGTCTTTTGGTGGCGACAAAAATTACAGCTTGAATAAATATTTTATATTGTTAGTTCATGAAATACTCAGAATTCCGATAAAACCGGCATAGATCATTTTAAAGGAGCCAATGATCTGCAGACTTCGATTTCATAAGTGATTCTCCCTAGATCGGGTCAGTGTCTCTTCCCTATCCTATTCAGTTTTTAGGACATTCTCCAAAACTCCTTATGTCAGGCAGACAGCAAACTAATCAGAGTTATAGCAATTGTCATTTTATGTGAAGCGATCTTTTTCCACGCAACGATCTCTAACGTGCAGAGACAACACCCAAAAGCAGATGTCACTCAAGCTTATGTCTCTAAAAATCAAAAGGATCCATTCTTCTGAGATTCTCACCGGAGGTAATTCAGTAGAAATCATGAGATTTATTTAAAAACTGAAGTCTTGTGCCACAGTTTTCAATAACAGTTTAAAATAGGTTTGTTTTTGTTGCATTTTGACACCTTGAAACTTCACCCGCAGTTTTCTCGAAAACGCTCACTAAGTTAGGCCGAAGATGCCGGAGTCTTATTTTCAAAACGATTCCTAAATGATAAGTTATTCGCTCTAACGTAAAATGGGGATGGCGTCATTGCACTGCTATGGTTACTCTGATCTCGATAGAAGGTATCTCATTTGAAACTTTCGTCTTTCTCTAGCACACCGGTAACGTTCGATTTTCTGTTTGATTGATAATAGTGGTGTTCTAGTCGTTCAGAGTTGAACAGTATATTCTTATTCAAAAATTAAATTAGGCCGCCTTAGATCCGATTTTAATACAGCCGTTATTTTGCTTTTTATCAAAAAGTGACCCTACAACTAATTAATTTCTTCAATAAGACAAGCGAGAATTTAAAAAAAAAAAAATTTCTACCTCGACGGGATGTCATTATCAAGTTTAAAAATGGCAAGGTCAGAGTTCGCGTTTAAAACGCGTAATTGCTTTCCGACGATTTTCCGGAAGCATGCTGATGTCTGCCGAGCTAACGTTACAATAACGATGAAATGTTTGTGACCCTTTCGCTTATGGCTGTGTTACGCGGTCACACTGTGAGAAGGAGGTGGCACTGAGGTGGGCGCGCGGAAAATTGCTGGTTTTCAGTGTCACGCAATTCAAAATAGATCAAAATAAAAATCAAAACCGGTCAATAGATAAAGTCCAGAATCTAGGAATGAAAGAAGGTAAATATGCAAAGACTCTCGCCAAAATTCTGGTCACAGCAATTTTCCTTATGCGAGATATGCGGAGAAATTTTTTACCCAAATTTATAGAGATTTGTATGGAGACGCCATG
>Ga0126338_10002456_pt1 | contig 12764 bp, 8 predicted proteins | sample OrbCmetagenome_2_FD_92529 | JGI IMG/M metagenome (GOLD analysis project Ga0126338, IMG submission 92529) | Coral microbial communities from Petempiche,Puerto Morelos, Mexico - Orbicella C C metagenome | ecosystem: Host-associated > Invertebrates > Cnidaria > Coral | place: Petempiche,Puerto... | reverse complement strand
TTTTTTTTTTTTTTTTTTTTTTTTTTTTTTTTTTTTTTTTTTTTTTTTGGCTGACATTTAACTTTGATCAAAATTTTTTTTATACAGTTTTTAGCTAATCTATTTCAAGCTTCATAATTAAACACATGGGTAATTCTAAAGTTTTTTTTAAATTGGTTCAACGTCAGGCCAAGGGAAAAATACTCTAAAATTTGCTATATTATTTGAATAATATAGAAAGAAACAAGTTCTCGAGAAGTTCCCTACATGTTGTCTTCTCTCACCGTAAACATATTAGATAAAATTATAAATATCTTAATTGACTACTCTCCCATTGGGGCTTTTCAGGGCCAGTGGAAACAAACGATGAAACAAAGAATGCAAATGAACATAACACGGCTAAAAATCGCAACTGGCAGGAGGTAGACCAGTTGGCTATTTACAAACGTGCCCGAGGAGTTGAACTAGATCTACCGAGAAACAACTCCAACTTAGTTGTCAGAGCGGGACTTGAACCCGCGCCCTCGAGATTTCAAGTCCAGCGCCCTAACCACTTGACCACAAAGAGTAATCAATCACGGACTAACTCTTGTTTTTTTAAGGATTACAGTAAAGTTCTACCTTTCATTGAATTAACGTTTTTACTTTAACTGACTCCTGACGATGTTCGAAGCTGCGTGAGTCATTGGTTAATCTGATCCCCAGTGTTCCTCCCCAAAGATCACAAAGATCTCTTCTTCTTAATGCATCAGCTCGTACGTTACTTACACAAGAAAAGTAGGTCATATTTTCATCCTTACACTTACTACGTTCAAAGCTGAAATCTAGCTCAGAACCCCGTTTAAGGACGGTGCCTACTTTTCATAGTGCGCACACTTTCTGCGCATCACGCAAGACATGGTTTAAGCGCGCGCTGGAGTTGACACCTGACGCAATCAACTACGCTACTAATGAAAGCAAAATTTTCCCACTGTGACCAAATCAAGTTTAATGAACCTGTACCAGCATATCACTAAGCAGTAACTGTCAACGTCTTCCAGCTGAAAAACCAGCTATTATCGGTCGCAAATTATACTGAAATCCAACTGTAAACAAGTACCTGCAGATGGCGTAGTGCGAGATACACAATTTTTACTTATCGGGGAGGTGACGGGACAAAAATGTAACGGGCACCACAAAAGTTTTCAAAAGAGATCAATAACTTTTAAAAACGTGTGGTTACCCCTACTTTTTATGTTGTGAAATGGAAGTGGCAAGCCTATTCAATACGTCATTAGTTTCTGGTTGTGAGCAAAAGCTGTTTAGACTGTATTTTAGCTGAACCAGAGGAAGGCTGTCAAAGACGCTAAAAGTGCTGTTGCAACGACTTTGTTATTAAAAACACCAAAAATGGTTTTTATGTTACTATTTACCATGAAGTTTTAAGATCTTTATAAATATGTTTGCTTTTCTGTATTTAAAAGTAAATTCTGTGGAAATTTGTGAAAAAATATCCTTTCCTTCTTTTTCAGAAAAATGCTGATGTCAACATTTTTGTTGAGATTCAAGGCTAATTATCTCGGAAAAATGCGTGGCTACCCCAGGTTTTCTTTGTAGATTCCAATAGCCCTTGCAAAGATCTACTTTTTCCGCGTGGTCCTAACCTGGCGCAAAAACCTTTGTATTTAGTAGGCACCGTCCTTAATTAATTAAATAACAGCCTAATAACTGCGATATTGGAAATAGTAGTGCTGACACTTCATTCTAAATAGTAGTGCTAACACTTCATTCACAGTATTTCCATTCATGAAACTGTAATAAAGGTTTCAACTTTACAGCCACCAGGAGAGATAGCTACGCAGAAGGGGGCTCATTCATACTCAAACGTAAGAACAGCAAATTTGACTTTAGAAGTGGAAGGATCAAGTTATGTCCATACATCGGCTTTAACAAGGCATAAGCCAAGCTAGAGATTAAAACTTAAGATTTCATCACAAGTATCAGTGGTGTTTCCATGTTGGTTAACGTCACGACTTCAGTTAGAAACATCTCTTGCAAAACTTGGCTATATGCATGTTTTCTCTGCATTGCCTTACAGATTAGTTGCTAAAACAAATGTTTTACTTCGTTACGAATATCTTTCATACTGCAGAGGTAAATAAGAGGGTTGACTGAAGAAGACAGAAAAAAAAAATAACCGTAATCTTTTGATCCCATTCTAATACACAATGATGATAATAAAGAAAAGAAAATCCGTTTTCAAATTCCTCCGAAGTAGTGTGGACGGGGTCGGACAGTATTGATTAAAAAAAACATTCAATGATACTCTCGTAAATGAAAAAAATATAATACACACGCAGACATTATACTTCATTAGGTCTAGTAAAACCGCTGGCTATCAAAGATCACGGCTCACCCAACAGTGGTCATCGTCGTGAAGGAAAACCATGTAAGGTCGCCAGTCCCTCTTAAAAATGAGTGCGAGAAATATTCAGTTTTGTTTCTTCTCTCCTGTTATTGGAAAAAGAAACTGAGATTAGTTGTATGGAAAGTACGAAATCTTTAGCTCATGGTGCAAGGGATGATTAATCCGTTAATTTGAAAACCAGAGCGCTGGCTCTTAGAGTAAAATGTTCTTGTGCGCCTACATCTCGCCCTTTTGATGCGAAATGTAAGTTCGTACACTATCAAAAGTGTGCACTTGCAATTTCGTACTACGGCAACTGTTACACGTTCTGGTGTAAAGTGAATACAGTTAACAAAAAATAAAATGGAAAAATAAAACTTTAACAGAATTCGCACATTTGTAGCACATTTCCTTGTATTTTACTGAACACTATCTGCACTCGGTGGTTAATTGCTTACAAGGTGAGCATGATCAAGTCGCTGTTCCACTTTTACTCGCAAAGGTCTTGTTAAGGGACTCGAGCGAACGACCATTGCTACGAGCTAAAGGAAGCCAGCCGTAACAACGGGGTTATTGCATGCACGCATGAACAAGGTGTACGTAAAAGGGAATTCTATCTAACCGCGCCCTTTAAATGTCCATTGAAAGTATTTTGCATACAGCGTGCGTTCCGTCAAGGAACTCCGTAAGGGAGCTAGGTGACGGTTTGCATATCTTGAATATCTTGCATATCTTGAAAATTTTTAAGTTCGTCGTTTGCAATCCGTTTTAGTCACCTCCATCCTTAACCACCCTTGTCCCTTTATGGTTTATCATTATCTCTTTGGTGATTTTTTTATGTTAGAAAACTAATATTTTAAAAGTTATTTCGTAAGTGGCCAAACTTACTTAAAATACCGTGACTGACCTCCTTTAAGACCTATTCTTTTCCTTTGTAACTTCTTTTAAGTGGATACTTACCGCGATCCAGATCAGCACTGCGACAATGAAGCCCATCACCACAATCAGGAAGACAATAGGCCAGCTCCTATTCCACGTCAAGGTGACAACTTCCGTTCTTGACAACTGGCTGGCCAATGAAATAAATGCGATTCCCGGTGACTGAACCACAGGAACGAACACAAATTCCTTCAAGAACTTTTCGTCATCCATATTCCCTAAAACAGGGAAGGTGACGTGCGTTCTATCGTCTACATCGGCTTGTAACTCGCTCATTGAGGTTTTTCTAGCAGCAGCTCCTTTTCCATTGGTCTTGATATCGATAAAAGTTTCGCCATGCCCTCCTTGGCACTTGCCGCACGAATACAAAATCAGCTCTTGAATGAGCTCGCCAATGATTCCGGCAGGTTGCTGGTTGATTTCTGTTACGTAAGGAGGATACAAAGCCCAATTTGTGTACAGTGTTTTGGGACAATTGCAAGTTTCTGGAAAAGAAAAAAGAGTAACTATCGATGCTATCGATGCTAAAATTAAAAGAAAATTTAAACTGATTTGTGAGAAATTTCGAGTTAACCAAGACGCAACTGAATGATGTTGGTCTCATGAAATAATTCACGGGATTATAATAAGTTCTTGTCCTCATTTGGTTATTCGCGAAAATAAGTATATTTTACTTTAGATTGAAACCAACACAAAAGTATCTTTGTGCTAATTAAAAGCTGCGGGTTATTTTCGTTTTCACTTGTTGCAGCAACTTGAAAACTCGAAGGGAAAGCTTAGCAAAATTCAGGCTACGGGATTCGTACTCAGTCGTACCCATTCCATTCGCACCTTGGGGATTCCTACCCAGCAGACTATGAAGCCAAAAATAGAGCTGATCAAGTTCGTTCCAAAAATGAAAAGTCTTCTTCTTAATTTATTTTTTTACCTCCAAGAACAACCTCGCTGGTCTGTCCATCTCCTTCTGCTGTGTATCCTGCTACGGTAATGCTGTACTGAGTAAACGAGCTAAGTGAATCCAAAGTAAACTCATGCTTCCCATTTGCTGGCGCATGCGCAGTTACTGTGAGGGATTCTGTTCCGTCAATACGTTGCTCAGCTATCTTTACTGGTTTGTAAGTGATGTGGTAACCCAGTAGTTTACCTGTGACGTATTCGTCAGGTATGGCAGTCCAAGAAATGATCAGAGAGGTAGTAGTTTTGGTATCGGACAATGATACTACGGGAGCCACTGTGGGAACTGATATGAAGTGAAATTTTGATGAGAAAATAGGTTGAAATTTTTGGAGTTATTCGCATAATTCAGTTTTCCTTTTTAGCTTTTGTCTTTAACGGTGTTCAACGCTACTGCGGAACTGAACACCTCAGTAAGATTTACTTCACGTCGCAGATAAAGAGAAAATTGATTGTCTTGGTTTTGAAATTTCTGGTACTTTTTTTCTGACATAATTTAGTTTGCCTGTTTCGCTTTGTTTTTTTAACGGTGTTCAACGCTGATGGACTGAATACCTCAGTCTATAAAAAAAGTCACCTCACGCCGCAGCGACGCAGTGTGGGCACTGTTAGCCTTCATGATGATCGGAAAATGAATGATCGTTCTGGGAGGCTCACTTCGTTAACTCTTTTTTAGATATACTGAAGAATAATATCTCTAACAAACAAATAGTTAATCAAAATAACGGTGACGGGTCCTTTTCAACTTACAATGTAAGTAAAATGGTGCATCTTACTTTCGTAACAAATCCTATTGATCATTTCCAAACAAATATAACAATTTTCACTGGCTAAAAAGCGATGTAATTTCTCTATTAGATACATTGCAAAACAGGCCATTTACTACATTACCTCCTTCTTTCATGTGAATTTCAGCTCCATCACTTGGGACTCCATTCCCAGCAGCATTGAACGCCGCTATTCTTAACCGGTAAACATCACCCTTCTTTAAGTTTTCCAAATGCATCGAAAAGGTTTGAGAAGTGGCGTATACACTTGTCCATTCTCCGGCGCTGGTAGAACGAAATGCTACTTGATAACCTGCAATTGGCTCCTTTACAGCTGTCCAGGACACTCGCAAACTAGTTGCACTTGTAAGGTATGTTTCAACAATGGCGGGCGTTTGGTTGGGTACTGTAAAAAATGTAAAACAATCGAGAAGTATTTTACATTGTTGTAAATAACTCCTTCTGTACCGATGATGCATGGCAGCAACGGCCATCGTGGTTACGTTTTGTTCCTCTAACTGAAATCCTTTTCTCTTTACAGTCTTATGTCTCAATTCAGGAGCAAGTATACTTTTTTAATGTACATTGTGCGCTTATATCGAACCAATTCCGATCCCCTTGTATGCCACCAGAACGTGAACTAAGCCATTAGTCGTCTACACGTCTTGTGTGAAGGAAAGTAACCATGCAAATATAAGCCAAAAAATGCCAATATAAGAAGTTTTTCTCTTGATCATTTAATGTATTTTACAACTAAAACAAAACTTGGTTAATTGCTTCGCATCGGTAAGATGCAATAGATTTTTACTACATAAAAAGTTTGCATCTGAAAACCAGCCTTAACCTACATGATGATCAAACCGGGCAGATAATTGAAGATTTTTAATTACCCCATTTCTTTGTTCAGGGAACATTTACTCTCAGTATCATCATAAGGACTTTACCTTCCGTGAAATATCGATGAGGCGTGAAAACGCATCAAATATAAGTGAAATAGATGTACATGTCCATATTTTGTCAACTTCGTCACCGTGAAATGCCCGATAAAAGTTCCATTAATCCTCTGTTTGCTTAAGAAATCTCTTCTCGAATGCTCCGACAGTATAACATAAGACTAATGCACGAATTGGAATGCAAAATAGTATTTGTACCTTTTATCCACTTTCTTTGGGAGAAATCATAAATGGCCAAACGAACAAAATTCGGCAAATATCAAAGTTTTATTATACTATACAATATAAATGCGTTCATTGCACTCTTTTCCAGTCCTATTAGATTATAATATTTTCCAGTATTTGATAACGTTAGACCTCCTGCCGTTGATCGTTAATCTGAAACCGATGCCGACGGACGATTCCACTAATCTTGTTTTTAAAAAAATGTGTAAGTTGGAACGGAAATGAAAATACCATGCAGCAACCAGATTGCAGTGCTTTTACAATCATGGAACATTACCTTTTTCAGCTGTAATATTCACTAACGTAACAGATCCAAGTGCAGATAGCAGCCCTTCATTCTCCATGCTGTCCGTTAATTTTACCACCTGTTCTGAGTCTACTGCATCAAAGTTAACACTAAAGGTAATTATTACGCTTCCTCTCCTGCAGCATAAAATTAGATATCACCAATAAATAACTAGAAAAAATTAGCAAAATCAAAATTAAATGACATTAGACATTTCTTCCAGTTATTAACATTTTGTTTGATGGTACAAGGTTTCATTGAAAACACAACACAAAGAGAGTCTACCGGCTGCTATTCAGTGTTAGTAAAGAGAGTACACAAATCTATAATTATAATGGGCCAGCTCGCTATAATGCACCCGTAATACGTAATGCTAACATTTTAAGTGACCTATGATTTTAAGCTGAGGAGAATTTGTTTTGAGTTCCGAGGGTAGCATAAAACAATTCAAGATTAAATAAATAAAAAGATTAAAGTTCTTGGTAAGTTAAGGATCAAAATTTGAAATATTTTTCTTGCAACTCGCCTGCAAGACAGTAGCTTCACGTCGACAGGATTATTCAAATACAACTGCTTGATCTAGAATTTAAAACAGAAGTAACATGTAAGAAAATACTCTAAGGTAGGAATCAAGTCTGCACCAGTAAGTCAGTTCTTTCCTCTGTTCGTTCGTCTATCTTTCCATCTGTCCGCCTCTCGCCGTAAATCCGTCGTTCATTCGTCGTTAAGCTTGTTGGACGTCAATGGATTACAGCTACCAGGATTAATTCATTTCTGCCTAATAGTGCAAATTTCGAGACTAGAGTGGGCTTAAATGGGAATTGCTCCAATTAGCAAGAGGAAAAAGAAAATAGTGTTTGTAGTTATATAACATCATCTATTAAGACTCATTGCTTTCAACTGTGGACCCAGTCAATCAGACACTCAATCAAGATGGCTTACCAGTTGTCGCAGTGTGTCTTCAAGGGCAAAAAAATCAGTGCTACTCTTATCTAGCAGCGTGTCATTCCACAGCCATTCGACTAAAACTGTTGTGATGTTGAAAACGGCAGCTGTAACAGAAAATTAAAGAACTGTAGATTTGAAAATAAACGATGGACATTCGCGTTTCTTTTCTACAGTGAATTTGAAAAACTAACTTGAATTGGTCAAGATTGGAGAGAAACTAGCACCATGAGCCTCTTCCGCCAAATTGTTAAGCTTAGTCTATTTATTTACCTGGGTGGAAAATTAATTCAGACCTATAGAATAGATATTGATCAGCCAGTGACTCAAGGTGCTAGCAAAAAAGTCAAGTTCTTCAATCCCGTCCACACTACGCAGAGAAATTTGAAAACGGAGGTTTCACTCTAAAATGATATGCATTAAATCACTGTTTTCCGTTCACACCACGCCGGAGGAATTTGAAAACGCAACAATAACCAATCATTTTGCATGCGTAGTTGAGAAAAAATCGGCAGTGAAATCACATTACAATCGTGATGTCATCTTTTCGAAAAGCTCCATTTTCAAGATGTTTTCCGTGCACACTAAATCTCAAAGCCGGCGTTGTCAAATCCCTCCCGTTTGAAGAGCGTTTTCGAAAAGTTCCATCTTCGCGACGGATTAGTGTGGACGGTAAGCCTAACCGTAAAAATAAAGCTGCGTTTTTAAATTCCTCCGGCGTATTGTGGACGAGGTCTTGTAAAGAAGCCGAACTCATTTCTCTTCCATCATGAAATTTAAAATGTTACTAGCAATATACTTTACGGTTGTCGCTTTTGAACAGGTTTTGGCTGATTTCCAGGGCTTAGTCTCAGGGCTTCGTGTCTGTGTGTCAGACTTATGTTCCACTGAGAGATTCCTTCTCTCCGAATAGCTTTATATCACCCACTGTTTCCGATATTCAGCCATCATTTCGTTCTGCATAGGACCTTTTATGGAACAATTTTAATTTGTTTGTTTTTGAATCTAGCTAAGGTAAACAAAAACCATAGGATGCAGACAATTTCACACGTTATTCTAAATTACCTTCACAAAAATTAACATTGCACTGTCTGGTCATTTTGCTATCTCCAATACAATCTTCTATTCCCGTTTTATTGCAGAGTCGAGTTCGTGTTTGCTGTCCAGCGCCGCATGGTCTTGAACACGAAGACCAATCACTCCATTGGGTCCAGTTGGTAGGCCTTTCATTTCCTAATAAATTGAATTCGTTAGTAAAATGTATGATTATGAATTATAACATTTAGTGATCAAATTACCAAACGTATATATTAAATGTAGTCTTAAAGTCGTAAATTAAGTCTTGCTTGAGATCCTCAATCCTGTTTCGCAGAAAAGCGAGAAGAGGTTTATTAAATTGTCTAAATAATGACAATCATTTTGCCAGTTGATCAATTCAATCGTTTCTGATTTTCTTTAATATATTCGAGTTGCTTTGATTTTAATCAGCTTTTGCTAAATGCCAATTCTAATCTAGCATCAAAAGCACTAAAATGACAACATTAAGCCCGAATTCCGAAAACAGCCGTGAATATTCACTACAGGAAACTTCAATTTTGCAACATCCGAAACTTAACTCAGACAAAGTCTGTACCGGCTTTTAAAATCCTACCTCGTGAAGTCTTCCCCATACCTTTAATGACAGAACTTGCCACTGATCCTGTGAATGGTTGACTAGGGGTAACTGTCTTGATAGTCGCCTCTGTCACGTGACCATCACGCCGAGTGCTCATGGTCATGTATGACGTGTTTGCTATTAATGTTGTAGACTTACTGGTCGTTGAATCTTTCGTTGCACGTGTTGGGCTCGTTATTGCAACGCTATATGCTAATAACGTTTGGGAAATCCCAAGGGGCGATGTGTAAATTGATGAAACGGTCGCTGTAGTTTGAACAGCAGTGTTGGTATTACCAGAAACCAATTTTTCGCTAATGATGGTGTCCGTATTGGAAATTGAAGTAGTTCTTTTTTGCTCAGACAAAGTCTCTTCCCATAATACAGAACTTTGAAGGTTTAATGTAGGTTTGAAATAAATGTAGGAGGTACCAGTTACCCCGGTAGCAGTGTCAGAAACTAAAATCGTGTTTTGAGTTCCAGTCACAACTTCTGTCCTTGACGGGGACTTTCCGAGGGTTTCTGTGGTTTTAAAATAATTGGAGGTGCTAGATATCGATGTTGAGTCAATGGTGGTAATAGTATTAGAAATTGAATTCGTCCTTTGAAGGTCAGTGACAGTTCCTGTCCATAACAAAGACTTTTGAAGGGTTGCTGAGGGTTTAACACCAATATTGGAGGTACAAGGTATCGTTGTTGAGCATTTGCTGTTACCGGTATTAGCAATTGAAGTCAGCCTCTGGCTTTGAAACAGTAAGCTGTCCAGAGTAGCTGGGGACAGTTCAGAGACACTGGAAGTGACGTCAAGCCAAGAAGATGTGGAATCGATCGGTATGGGTCTGTCTAATGATGATGATGACGTCCACGACGGCGAAGACGACAACGATGACGATGATGATAATAATAATGAGGAGGAGGAAGAAGAAGAGGAGGAGAAGGAAAAGGAATATAAGGATAATGAGGATGTTGAGGATAACGATGACAATGATAATGCTGCTGATGATGATGATGGTGATAATAATGATGATGAGGAGAAGGATGATAAGGATGATGATAACGATAAAGATGACGAGGAGGAATAGGATGATGAGGATGATGGTGGTAATGATGACGGGGAGGACAAAGATGATGGTAATGATGGTGATGAGGATGATGAGGATAAGGATGATAATGATGATGATGATAACGATGACAACGATGATAACGATAATGATGACGAGGAGGAGAAGGATGACGGGGATGGTGATAACGATGATGATAACGATACTGATGATAATGAGGAGGAGAAGGATGATGACGATGATAACGATGATGATGATGAGGACAAGGATGACGAGTATGAAGATGATAATGATGACGAGGATAACGATAATGATGATGAGGAGGATAAGGATGCTGAGGATGAGGATGAAAATGATGATGATAAGGAGAAAGATGATGATGATAACGATAATGATGATGATGAGGAAGAAAAGGATAATGAGTATGAAGATGATATTGATGACGAGGATAACGATAAAGATGATGGGGAAGATAAGGATGATGAGGATGAGGATAAAAATAATGATGATGAGGAGGAGACAGATGAGATTAAGGATGATAATGATGCTAATGATGCTAATGATAACGATGGTGATGATGAGGAGGAGAAGGATGATGGGGATGACGGTGATAACGATGATGATAATAACGATAATGATGATGATGTGGAGAAGGATGATGGGGATGAAGATGATAATGATGAAGATAATGACGATAATGATGATGATGAGGAGAAGTATGATGAAGATGAGGATGAAAATGATGATGATGAGGAGGAGAAAGATGTTGAGGATAAAGATGATAATGATAATGATGATAACGATAATGTTGATGATGAGGGGAAGAATGATGGGGATGATGTTGATAATGATGTGGAAGAGGAGAAAGATGACGTGGATGAGGATGATGATGAGGAGGAGGAGGATGATGATGATGTTGAGGAGAAGGATGATGGGGACAATGGTGCTGATGATGAGGAAGAAGAGAAGACAGATGATGAGGATAATGATAAAGATGATGATGATAACGATAATGATGATGAGGAGGAGAAGAATGATGATGAGAATGAAAATGAGGAGGAGGAGGAGAAAGATGATGGGATTAAGGATGATAATGATGCTGCTGATAACGATAATGATGACGAGGAGGAGAAGAATGATGGGGATGACGATGATAATGATGTGGAGGAGGAAAAGGATGATGACGATGAAGGTGATAACGATGACGATGATAACGATAACGATGATGAAGAGAAGAAGGATGATGAAGGTGAGGATGAAAATGATGCTGATGATAACGATAATGATGATGAAGAGGAGACGGATGATGGGGATGACGATGATAATGATGTGGAGGAGGAAAAGGATGATGACGATGAGGGTGATAACGATGACGATGATAAGGATAATGATGATAAGGAGGAGAAGGATGATGAAGATGAGGATGAAAATGATGATGATGAGGAGAAGAAAGATGTTGAGTATAAGGATGAAAATGATAATGATGATAACGATAATGATGATGAGAAGGAGAAAGATGATGGAGATGAGGATGATAATGATGCTGATGATAACGATAATGATGATGAGGAGGAGAAGGATGATGTGGATGAGGATGATAATGATGCTGATGATAACGATAATGGTGATGAGGAGGAGAAGGATGTTGGGGATGATAGTGATAATGATGAGGAGAAAAAGGATGATGTGGATGAGGATGATGATAATGATGATGGTAACGATAATGATGATGAGGAGGAGAAATATGATGAGGATGAGGATGATAATGATGACGATGATAACGATAATGATGATGAGGAGGAGAAGGATGATGTGGATGAGGATGATAATGATGACGATGATAACGATAATGATGATGAGGAGGAGAGGGATGATGTGGATGAGGATGATAATGATGACGATGATAACGATAATGATGAGGAGGAGGAGAAGGAAGATGTGGATGAGGATGATAATGATGATGATGATAATGATGATGATGATAACGATAATGATGATGAGAAGGAGAAAGGTGATGAGGAGGAGGAGGATGATGATGACGATGATAACGATAATGAGGAGGAGGAGGAGAAGGATGATGGGAATAACGATGATAGTGATGTGGAGGAGGAGAAGGATGATGAAAGTGAGGGTGATAACGATAACGATGATGACGATAACGATGATGAAGAGAAGAAGTATGATGAAGATGAGGATGACAATGGTGATGATGAGGAGGAGAAAGATGTTGAGGATAAGGATGAAAATGATGATGATGATAACGATAATAATGATGAGGAGGAGAAAGGTGATGAAGATGAGGATGATAATGATGACGATGACAACGATAATGATGATGATGAGGAGAAGGATGATGAGGATGAGGATGATAATGATGACGATGATAACGATAATGATGATGATGAGGAGAAGGATGATTGGGGTGATAGTGATAATGACGTGTAGGAGGAGGAGAATGATGTGGATGAGGATGATAACGATGATGATGATGATAATGATAATGATGATGAGGAGGAGAAGGATGATGAAGATGTGGATGATAATGATGATGAGGATAATGATGATGAGGAGGAGAAGGATGATGAGGATGAGGATGAGGATGATAATGATGACGA
>Ga0126338_10002455_pt1 | contig 12765 bp, 9 predicted proteins | sample OrbCmetagenome_2_FD_92529 | JGI IMG/M metagenome (GOLD analysis project Ga0126338, IMG submission 92529) | Coral microbial communities from Petempiche,Puerto Morelos, Mexico - Orbicella C C metagenome | ecosystem: Host-associated > Invertebrates > Cnidaria > Coral | place: Petempiche,Puerto... | reverse complement strand
GCCACATGGTTTCTTGCCTCTACAGTCTTGAGTTCTGTGACCCCGTTTTAAGCAGGACCAGCATGCTCCCTTTTCCTTTAATGTGTCACGCCTTTCTTGTACTGGTTTTGAGAGATAAAGTCTACATTCATTAGTCCAGTGATTAGCACCTTCATGGTATAGGCATTTGTTTCGCTTGTAGCGTGATGTATCTTGTCTTTCTAGGATGGTGACTTTGTCATTCCTTTTCTCTAGATAATGAAGTGAGCCCCTTGCTGGAGGGTTGCTGTTTAAGCGTAGTTCTACGTTTTCGTATTCTATTGCTTGTTTTTGTTCAAGAAGAAATCTTAATAGACTTGGAAACTTGTCTTTTTTATCGACGGAACTGTGTTCGGAGCTTACCAGTTTCGCCCACTCTCTTTGCACATCATTTAGTAATTTTCTTTCTACTATGCTCACAGAACTGGTTGTGGTTATTTCTTTCTCTACACCTAATCTTCTTAAATCTCGGTAACCATCGTCGATGACGTTGATAAATTCGACGAATTTTTTGTTTTCGCCTTCTCTGATAGGTTTCGTGTTTTGAATTGCACACATTACGACGTCAGCGACTTTTGCAGGATCGCCGTATTTTTCGGTCAGTCTCTTCCACATCGCATTAATATCATCATCGACGCTTTTTACCGTATCGGCTGGTTCCTTTCCAAGATATGATCGGAGAACATATGGTGCGTTCTCGACATTAATTGACGGCATGATTTGTTTTTCAAAGTCTGTTTTGAATTGTGGATAATTTCTTACATCTCCGTGAAATGACGACATTTTGATTTTTACGAGTTGTAGCGGATTGCCTTTGTCTTTCGCCTTGTTATCGTTTCTTTTAGTCGAGATAAATGCTTCGATACGGCCACTGATCTCTTGATGGCGCGCGTGCATATTTCGAATCCATTCGATTTCCTTTTCGACGTTTTCGTGGTCAAGTAGCTCGAGCATTGTGTTATGCAATGTCTTACAGTCCGCGAGCGCGATATCTAAATTTCTTTCGGTTTTGCGAAAAGCTTCGGGAGCGTTTACGTCTTTATTTTGTGATTCCATCGTGCCGTATGCGTGTTTCACTAATGTGTCAAAGATAGTTCCCATGGACTCCTTTTTTATACTAAATTGTTCCAATAGTCGTCTGAGTTTTTCTTGTTCAAGTCTCATTGATTCTTGTTTGTGAAATTCTTCCACTCGTTTCTGCTCGTGTAAGGTTTGATCGTTGACGTACTGCGTGTGAGTAGTCGCTGCTTCTTCGTACAATTCTTGTAATTCGTTTATCCATGCTTCGTTTTGCTTTATTTCGTCTTCGGCTAAGTGTATCATGTAAATATCATGCTTATCTTCGACGATATTCCAAGCTTCATGTAAGTCCGCAAATGTTCTTTTAACTGTTTCGATACCTTTGTTTTCCTCGACGGACTTAAAGAATTCATTTCGTTTCCTCGTGAATCGTGCCTTGGCTGAGGTCCTAATTCTCTTTGCTTCTTCTCTCTTCGCTTCTTCTGCCATTCCTGGAGGACTCTCACGGATTTCGACTGTATCGGTGTATAACAATAATCAATAGGCTATCGGTTTTCAAACAACTTTATTCCGTTTGGTAGCAGAAGCGTGGCGTATAATTGAAGCAATGATCAATCAATATAATATGTAGTATGCAGTTCGAAATCTGCAAAGTAATACAAAATTGTCCATTTATGATCTTCAGATAACAGAAAGAAATACGACAGAATATTTATCCGATGGCCTTCAGATAATGTCTTATCACAGTTGTTTCTGTGTCAATTGGTCAGTGATACGGTAATTAGGCAATTATCGTTTGTCGCGTTGTGCGCGCTTAATTATGTGAAATAAATTATAATCAATGACGATACACGATGGTCGAGTTTTTAATTGAAATTTGAAGGAGGGTTCCTTTTAATACGATCCTGTCAAAAATAATATTACTTTGAATCAAAATTTTCTATATTGCGCTCCTCTTACTTGTTCAAAATTATGCGGGTTTTTTTAACACGGCGCAACATTAACTGATGAAGCACGAATTGACATTTCACAACACTTTGTGGCATAAGCGATATCCTCCCTTGTTGTTGCTGGCATCCGTCAGTCTCAAAAGACCACGGTATTTGCGCCGTGGATTAGTCTGTAGTAGAGCTGCAAAACCTGCTGTGACTGTACAGTTTAATCTTTAAGAGGCAGGATCTACTGCAGGTGCTGCAGGTGAACATGCTTGCCTGGGTGCTGCTGGGTGCTGAGTGTATTCTCTGCTGTCTCCTGAACCACCGTTCTTCCCAACTGGTCTCTCTCCCTAGTTCTGCTTCTGCGATGCCGGCCTTCATGGTGGACCGCCAATTGATGCGGTCCGAGGACGCCGTTTCGAGGTCCGCTGGATCGACGCCGCTTGCCCTCAGGACGCGCTTACCGACGTCTTTGTAGCGCAATGCGGGCCGTCCTGTAGGTCTGGAGCCAGTGGCCAACTCACCATACAGAACATCCTTTGGAATGCGGCCGTCATCCATGCGGCAGACATGGCCCAACCAGCGCAGTCGTCTCTGCGTTAGCGTGGCAAACATGCTCGATATATATTTCTGCCTGGGCCAAGACGTCCTTGTTGGTGACGCAATCTTGCCAAGTGATGCCCAGGAGTCGTCTGAGGCAACGCAGGTGGAAGGCGTTGAGTCTGCGTTCTTGACGGGAGAAGAGGGTCCATGCTTCGCTTCCATAGAGAGGAGTACTCAGTGCACACGCTTAGGACACTTTCATCTTTGTGTTGGTCGTCAGCATGATGTTGCCCCAAACTTTCTTTGCGAGACGAGCCATAGCTGTCGCTGCCTTGCCAATGCGCACATTCAGCTCGGAATCCAGAGAGAGGTTGCTGGAGATATTGTCGGTGACCTCAGAGGTGTGGTCACCGATGGAGATTTGAGGAGTGCTGCTGACATTTTGACCCATGATGTTGGTCTTCTTCAGGCTAGTGGTGAGACCGAACTCGGTGCAGGTTTTAGCGAAGCAGATGATAAGCCGCTGTAGTAATTCCTCAGTGTGGGCAGTTAGGGCGGCATCGTCTGCAAAAAGCAACTCCCTGATGAGGACTTTGCGTACCTTCGTCTTCTCTCGGAGGCGTGCCACATTGAAGAGGCTGCCGTCGCTCCTGGTGAAGAAGATGACATCCACAGAATGTGGGAAGGCGTAGCGAAGCAGCGGAGAGAAGAAGACGCCGAAGAGTGTCGGCACGAGGACGCACCCTTGATTTACAACGTTTTTAATTGGTAAGGGGTCCGAGCATGATCCGTCGTGCTGAACAGTATCGTCCATGTCGTCATGGAAGGACGTGATCACCTGGAGGAGCTTGGGGGCGGACATCTAATCCTAAGTAGAAGGATGGAGAGGCCTGTTCGGCTGACCAAGTCGAACGCCTTGGTCAGGTCGATGAAGGCGATGAACAAGGGACGTCTCTGCTCACGGCACTTCTTCTGTTACTGCCTGAGGGAGAAGACCATGTCGATCGTTTACCTTGCGGCTCTGAAGCTGCACTGTGCCTCTGGGTAGACGAGTTCGCCGAGTAGCTGTAGCCTGTTAAGGATGACGCGGGCGAAGGCTTTCCCGAGAACGCTGAGGAGGAATCTTCCGTGATAGTTGTTGCTATCGCTATGGTCCCCTTTGTTCTTGTACAGCGTGATGATCTTGGCATCGCGCATGTCTTAGGGCATGTCTTAGGGCACTGTCACACTGTCACCCCACACTGTCACAGCACCGCAGCAGGAGTTCATGGAGATGGTAGAGGAGAAAGCTTTCCTTTCCCGCTTTAATGACTTCCAGCGGGATGCCGTCACTGCTTAGTGCTTTGCCGCAGGCTAGTTAGTCGATGGCCTTGCCAAGCTCCTCGATGGTGGGTGGAAAATCGAGCTCCTCCATAGTGGGCAGAGGAGTGGTGTTCTCGATGGCTTTGCGGGTGACTATGTTCTCCTTGGAGTACAGCTTCCGGTAGTGCTCTGCCCATCTCTCTCTATCTGCTTGCTGCGGTCTGTCATGACGTCTTCCATGGTAGATTTAAGAGGAAAGATCTTGATGACGCTTGGGCCAAACGCTTTCTTCATGCCACCATACCTGGCGCGGATGTTTCCACAGTCGCAGGTGGTCTAAATATCCCGGCACAGTTTCAGCAAGTAGTCGTTGGCACACCTGCGGGCGACCCGTTGGGCATTGCTGCGAGTTTGGCCAAGTGTGGCTAGCATCTTCTCCGTGAGCTGTGTTCAAAGAGCGGGGGTCGCTTGGCGGCTATGGCAGGCTCCATTTCCACAGTTCCTGCCGCAAACCAGTCCTCATTCTTCCTCTCTCTCTCTCTTCCCCAACGTGTGTGAGGCAGACTGGTACACAGCATCGCGGATATGGTTCCACCGTACTGTGGCGCTGTCGTTTGGGCAATTTTCGAGGGCCTCGTCAATGGCTTTGACGAAGCGTTCGCGTAGTTCAGACACTGACGTTTTGGTAGTATTGATACGAGTACGACTCTTCTGCTTGGAGCGGTGGATTCGTTTAGGTCGAAGACGCACTTTGCTGCTCGCCAAGGCGTGGTCGGTGTCACAGTCATCACTATGGTAGCTGCGGGTGACAAGCACATGGTTGAGCAAGGGTCTCCAGCTGGTGATAACGAAGTCCAGCTGATGCTAGTGACGGGATCTAGGATGCCTCCAGGACACTCTGTGCACCCCACAGGAAACCAGTAATTCTTCTTTCCATTGTTGACCAGGTTTCCATGTTATGAGATCATTGACTCTTCTCAAACGTCTATCCTGTCCGGAATCCCATACACAGTTGTGCACCCTCCGACGGTCCATCTCTCTTCTATCCGGATCGGATTCGCAGGTCTGGAATCCGCGTAAAATCAATCTGCAGCCTGACTAACAAAGTATTGGAAGTTTTGTTCTCGGAAATTGAAACTGCTGCCAACCAACTCCTCAGTCATTCGACAGAATCAGTGGAGTTTAGTTAGTTTCGGAAACGTCATCTAAGCGTAGACGGCAAATCACCGGTTTTAGTAAACTGAATCAACCTTTAAGGTCTCTACACAATTTAGCAATGCTATTATGGGTTTTCGTGTCAGATATAGCGAAAAAGATTTATCTTACCTTTCTTGCCTTAGTTTACTGATTGACTTGGTTGCTTTGAATGAATGCGAATCATGGTGTTTTACCCAACCTCGTCCAGTAATTGTTAAATATTTTTGCATTTTGATTGGTTCTTACTTACGGTCTATTGGAGGACAGATGCATAGATGACGTCAAAATGTGGTAAGAACATCAGCGACACACTCGGCTATCGCCTCGTGTTTTTGTTCTTACCACATTTTGACGTCATCTGTGATCTATTACTGACCAGATGCACGGTAACATGGAGTGTATTTCTAAACCTTTGAGTTAGCTGTACTAGGTAAATTACCTTTTGATTTCTGTCATAAACAGTTTTCCCGCAACAGTGAGGTGAAGTAATTCCAGCGAGTGATGATAATGTTCCTCCGCAGCATGCCTGAGAGGAAGGGCGATAAGGCACACCCGCACAGCACTTACCATTACGTGCTTTTCTGAAAAAGCAACAGTTTTGTCATGAAAAATGGGCATTTTAATACGCTGAGCAACAACGTGGTCATAATTTCAGAGATCTTGCTTAGTTAGGATACAACACGTGGAGAGGAGCTGTACGGAGTGGACGACCTCGACCATTCTAGAATTCATACTTTCTAGCAGTAGTTTACGCTAAGGCCTCTCCCTCTCTAAATAATATAGTTAAAGTAAGGCGACCTGTTCTTGACTTAAATAACCTTTTATTAACTGTGGAAACTCTGGTGTCTTTCTTCGGGAAATATATAAACAATAGCCTCCATTTGGCTCAAAAACGTGCTCGGATATTTGTCCGCGGACATTATCTGCGATAGTTATCCGAGAGTTTAACTCAAGTAACACTAGGAGCTTTGAGGAACAAATAATGTCCAAGAACAGATATGCGAGCATATTTACGCGCCAAATGCAGGCTATTGTGACTATTACCCTTCAAATATTCTTTGCAACACGCGCAGTTTTGAAAACTGGGGAACATCACTCGGATATTTTCCAGTTTTAGCTGGGGCATATTCAGCCACGTGAAGCGTTTAGGCCAATCGCATGCGAGCGAAAATATTTGGTGGATTATAAGCAGTGCTATTGGCGATCATGATGTCGTTAATTACGATCGTATTGCACAACTGTATAAAAAAGTCAGCTCAAGAGGGAGTTAAGAGTAAGAAATTCTGCTTAAACTGCTATTAAAAAAATGCAACCAGGCAGCGATATTTGAAACTCCACTAGCAGGTCAAATTAAGATCTTATAATAAGGTCTTCTCCGGTTATGATTTGGGATGGACGGACGGACTTGTGGATCATATCTGTCGATTTTTGTTTTTTCCTTGAGTCTGTCAATTTGGTTTTAAATGTGATGCTCCCAAAATATTTATTTTGCTCAGCCTGATGAATATTGAAAAGAAATAGCTTAAAGCAGCTTACAAAATCTCCTTTCTCGGGTTTGTCTTCTGGGCCAAAATTAAACCCTGAGGGAAAAAATGATTTACATTTTATTGCCCCTCACCTCTAGCTAAGAGCGTGCTTCTTTTCGGATTATTGAGCGTTACAGGAAACTGTGGAAATTAAAATTCTTATACTGATTGCATGTAGTGCTACATCTGTATATTACTGTTAATAACTTAAATTAAACTCAGTATCCAGTGAATTCTCCTCGTCTCCTTCTGAAAACCCCTTTCTTGGAGTTGTTAATATATCTATATTTCTTCTGCAGCGTTTGCCACAATTCTAAAGCAGTTTATATTTCGCCGAATTAAGAATATATTTTTCGTTGCAAGGAGAAGATATACAATAGGCAAAATTCTGGCGAAAGGAAAAGATGTATTCTCAGTTGCTTCCTCATAAGATGTGGACATGTAAGAATTGGGCTTACCCACAACATCCCCACTCCACTTTGCCTTGGCAGCAAACCTGAGAAAAACGATTGTATGTTCGTTTACCACAGCATAAGTGACCACGAATTTTAGGATAAAGATTGTTGTCGCAGCATAATTTTGAGCCTGGATCATAGAGTACACCACCACAGCGGCACCGATACCATCTTGGATAAGCTTGACGTTTGCCATCGATATCACGGCGCATCTGCGGAAGACATGGCCAACAGTAGATCTCGATAACTGCGTAAAAGAAAGAAATGTAGAGATTAAGTCTGCTTTTAGGCTAATGGCTCATCAGCAAGGTGCTTATCTTTCAGTAATAGCTGGGTGCTGATCCACCTATATTATATAAGATGATTTGGTTCATCTTATTCAACAAAGATTGCCTCTTAGCCCTCCTTTGAGTATTTTCTCTGGCTCTTCCATCATACTTGATCCGACAAGAACGATGGCCAATGGAAAATTCACCAAAATAAGCTATCAGTCTAAACTCCAATGAAGTTATGAACTGTTCAAAACCAAAGCGGAACTGTAAAGTTTTGGACATTTAATGGCGTCATTTTTCTGGTCTCTATGAGTGAGGCCTTCTTTTTATAGAGGATGAACGACAAATGAATTGTTGAAACTGACGAACTAGTGTTAGATATAGAACATGGAAAAATGTGGTAAGTTTGTTTGTTGTTGTTGTTGTTGTTTTTATCTTTGGTGACGGAGAACACGAGCATCCACGTTTTCAACAAGTTCGACAACGCTACAGCAGTAACCTTTGGGTCGTTCGTTTAGTCGAACCCAAACTTTTGAGCGTAATATTTGACTTCGGATTTTTGTGGGTTACGTAACCAACCATTCCCGTCAAGCCGCTGGGGCTCTAGCATATATAAGTTAGTACACGGCGACTTGAAAAAAAAATTGGAGGATCCCAAATGCAAGCAATATAAAAACATTGTATCTAAATTAAAATCGTTAACTCCTTACAAAGCAACTCAGTGAAAAGCAAACTAATTCCATATCCTTCAGGGGACCTAGTTCTTCAGATCTTTTAACCGTTCTCTGTACCGTTCTCTGTTAGGGAATTCCTATGTTTGTGTGACCTGCATGCTTGACTCTGTATTTACATATGTAGAGAATGACATCGATGATCACCGTCAGGCCGGGAGGGATTGGTTAGAAACACGTTCCACTTACCCAACATAAGAAGCACGGTAGCAGCAAGGATACGACAAAACTGAGCCATGGTAATTGCTTTTGAAGTCCAAATTCTAAAAAAAAGAAAAGACCGAATCGAAGAAAGTAATGATATAAAAATAACGCAAAATGTCTCCTAAAATAGTAAGTAATGTTCAGATGTACTCAGGTTTTTATAACTAGCCGTTTTGTGTTATTACAGTTCTCGATGTAGTTTGAGTTATTAGGAACTTCTTGTTCTGAGGTAGCACTGCTGGACCACAGACCTGTTGCTGTGATGTTCTCCTATGTTGTCTGCGCATGTCAAGCCAAAAAAGGGCTATTGGCACACATCACTGCCTGTTTAATTATCTCAGAGCGTCGGGGGCACATTGGGGTTTCATCGTTTCACAGCAGTAGCTCATTTATCGCAAGTTGTTTCTGATCTCAGTTGGGCTCGTATTTGTCAATAGGTGGCACCTGTGTTCTTGCACTGGCAATGTAATATTTCAGTCGTTCTTTGGCTAGCTTTACAAAAGCACCGGGCTGGTAGGTTACCGAGTAGTGATCATGGATACGGATGCATTGGTGAGGTTTCCAATGCGATTTCTAGAGTAACTTAGAATTCTGTTATCTACGGTCTTGCATTTTTTGACATTTGAAGATTACATCACTTTTCGTCAACGCTGCTGAGGAGGTACCTTTGGAATGTGCTCAATTTGGTGGTGAATTTTCATTTGCTAAACAACCTTGCCTGGGACCTAAGTGTGTCTCTATAGATAAAAGGCATGGGTCTGCACTTAGGGAGGTATGGTTTTCCTTTGTTTTACTTTGAAGATGTTTATTCTTAATCTGTTACTCGTCTTTCCGTCGGTACAGCTGAAAATTACAAAATATGAAGCCAAAACAAATGTTGAATTACAGAAGAAAGCAATACAAATGAGCGACCAAAAGCGATAACTTACATATTTTTTGGGTATCTTCAGGCCTAATATCAAGATGTCAACATCGAGAAGGTAAAAGCGAAGGTAAAAGTGGACTAACAAAACAAACTTTCCGCCTACACAGAAACAACGCACAAAAACTGCGAAGAGCACATGGCCGCAAAATCACGAGACCCGCATAAGGGGAATACGGAGGGCCGCGGAACAACAAACTGTCCCTAACACCATTTGATAAGGAAAACATCCGAGAGCTAGTATTGAGCTCTACCCCACAGACTAATTCACAAAGCGCTTTAATTCTCCATAGCTGAATCAGGATACGTTGTCAATTACATGAGTGGGGTTCCCATGCTCCGCGGAGATACCGGTTCAAGTGAGTGATATATAACTGCAGTTGATGTTATGTTCGTAAGCTTCTGATGATTAGAAATCTGCTCTTTTAAGATTTAAATTTAAACGTCTGATCTCTCCTACGCTGTGATCGAAGGGGAAATATCCATGTGTAATTCTCGATCGTTAGTTATTTTCTGAAGTTCCAATAATCAAGATTCTTCATAAATCACTTCACGACAAGATGAAACCTTCCATGTCTTGGCGCGAATGTGTGTTACCTTTCTAGTTGATGCTGGGAGATTCTGTGTGGTGTAGTAAGCATAGTTTAGCAGGTTGGCAATTTTTAAGTGGAAGAAGAGGTGAAGGGTTTCAGCTATCGGCAATTCGGGACTCTTCGCGTATACTTAGCAATAGTTTCATTTCATTTTAGGTTTCTCATCAAAACCAAATTGAAAATCGCTTTTAAAAGTTGACTCGACAGGCTCATGATAAAGGGTCTGGATGGGGGGCGGGTGCAAATGTCAGTTATCAGGGAAAGTTTTGTCTGTTTGTCAGTTGTCAGTTAGGTAAGGTAAGGTAAAGTCTGCATACGAGCCAAGTGGTCCATCAGGGCGGGGCTTATATTATTCCGGTTTCTGTGGCATGAAGCGAATAGGAGTATTCCTACTCCAGTGGCTGTTAATAATTGAGTGAAGACGTAAAACCTCTCCTAAAGCACTTTTAATTCGACCAAAAATTTCGAAAATTTCGGAACGGTACACGTGATAAATGTTGGGTAAGGAAATGCCTTGAGAAAGTTTCCAGAAAATCTAGAAACTGTTAAATTTTTGAAAAGTGAACCATTCATCTGACAGTTCCGGAAATATAACATAACAGCAGACATTACTATTCTCCCTGTGGCATGAAGCGCATGGCCCTCAATGGATGATCATAACAGATAGTATGAGGGTCAAATTGTGAATTATTAAATAAATATTAATAGTCCTAAAGTAATAACATTTCAATGAATTTCAAACGAATATCAAGGGCTAAAACTTTTGGTCTGTTGTTAGTAAATCTGACCACAAATTTCAGTTGTCAGTTAAATTTTCGGTTATTTGTCAGTTGTCAGTTATTTTTGTGCTATTTGTCAGTTGACTGTTTACCTCATCCGAGACCGACATGTAGTCTTTTCTGCAATGCGACTTTTTACAATAGCTGTCTAATTTCTCGTGCGCTGAGTAGCTCTTTTTTATCATCGATAAGAGTACAGACGGATAAAATTTTAATTTATGCAAGCTTTCAAGTTTAACTTTCAGCTGTCAAACTGTCAACGTTTTAACCAACGAGATTTTATAGACTTTTTTAAGAAGCCAATCAAAAAGCGAGAAAAGCTATTGACAATGTTCGCGTCATTTATGAATAAAATTAAATTAATTTGGTTTACGGCAAATTTACGGCGTCTTTTCCCCACATTTATTCCTGCCATTTGACCATTTTGGGGTCCTGTTATTGTGAAAAACAAATTGACGTCAGTTTTTTATGCGTCAGTCCTCTTACTGATGATAAATTTCGTGGTTCCACAGCCACTTTGACAATGTTATGACGCAATTTATCATCAATAAGAAGACAGACGCATAAAAAACTGCCGTCAATTTGTTAAATTTCAAGCCCTTTGTCCAAGGACAAATAGCGAGCAGAAAAATTTGATACATTACAATTAATTTGAGATGTAGTTTACAAGGTTTATGAAGTTTTGAAGGTTTATTCTTCAGTTTTCAGGGAAAGACTCGTTTTGACTTACAGATACTTCCTTGTCATCCGAATTGATTCACTTCATTACTTTGCTGGCAGGGTGGAGGGTTACTCATTGCGTTAATTACATCTGCGGAGCTTCGCACCTGGGAATCTGTCCTTTGCACTAGTGGAACTCTAGTGATTATAGATTTTCATTCAACTTCTGAATAAGTTGACGCCAAAGACTTTCTATGTCGCGCATACGCCTTTATCTCGCAGATCTTGCGGCAGATAAGACTAAAATATCGCCTTGCTACATGTACGATCATGCAAACATCTAGGGCGCGGTTGTCCAGTTCAAAACTTGCTGATCACAAGCGACCAGTTGTCAAATCATCTGTCATCAGGTTCGCCTATGGTCTTCATAGTCGAATCTTGTCCAATGTTCTTTCAGTTTTTTTTTTTTTTTTTTCTGTTGTTTGTCAGCTAGCGCTCAGGTGTTGACTGAGTTCATCATAGTCAGCTCATAACCGTGACGCATTATTAAAAATTATGAACGCTGTCTCGTAATGCAGGATTAGATTAGACTCAATCTTACCACTGAAATGAATGGTCAAAAAACTTGACCTTATCGAAACAGCGAAACATGCGCTTGTTTCTCTAGCCAAACCGTCAAAAGAAATGCTGCAGCAACGAATTAGCGAATTTAGCAATTACCATAAATTTATACTCACTAGTAGCCTAGAGTGGATGATTGGTTAAACTGGTACCCTGCTGTCTCAGCTACTGCTGAATTGAATTTGACGAAACTGAGCGACGGTTCACATTTATTTTATATTCGTCGTGCAGTATTACAAAACAAAGATAAAAGCAATTTTAACTGTAATTTGTAACAATCATATAGTTATTTTATGTCTTGCGCTGCTACGCTGCACTTGAGATCAAATGTCGTGTGTGAATACTATTTTATTCTTGCTGAAAATATCGGTATAGTGTTTGGTGATAAAATAAGACAACAGGTGGGTTTAAAACAGAGCCGAGGATTTACTTGAGATTTTTAAATGTATGTCAGTCGTTCTCAACAACTGCAACAGGGCATTCTGCTATCATCATTTCAAAATCTTCCGGCGAAGTTTTTGTCACGTTTCTCACCGAAGCAGTTGAGCCCATGAGCTTTCATAGATTTGTTTTGACTGAGCTGGCATATCTAAATCGCTTACCTTTGCGCAACTCAAGGCCCGCACAATTATCTGTGAGGGAAAACGTTAACTTGAAATGGTAGAACCTGCCATGAGAAAAAAATCGAATGTGAAATTTTGAAATTAAACTGAGATATTTCCATAACTGAGAAGGATGCAACGCGGTTATCTTGAAGCCGAAAGATTGAAACATGAGTTAATTAATAAACCATAAACAACTTTTTTTGTCTTCCTCTGCGATGAACCAAGACTAAATCGCGGTCTAGTTCAGTTACCATGATTATACCAAAACGATTACAGATGCTAGTAATACTAATAATAGCAGAACTGCATTGGCTACCCATAAACTTCTTTGAATTTGATACTTACCAGTCGCTGTTCAAAACGAAATGGCAATTATTGCTCT
>Ga0126338_10002454_pt1 | contig 12772 bp, 7 predicted proteins | sample OrbCmetagenome_2_FD_92529 | JGI IMG/M metagenome (GOLD analysis project Ga0126338, IMG submission 92529) | Coral microbial communities from Petempiche,Puerto Morelos, Mexico - Orbicella C C metagenome | ecosystem: Host-associated > Invertebrates > Cnidaria > Coral | place: Petempiche,Puerto... | reverse complement strand
TTATACACCAAAAAAAAAAATGCAAAACCCAAAGGGGGGGGGAAAAAAAATTAATGCCCCAGAAATTACCCAAAACGGACCACAACCCACACCCCCCCCCCCCCCCCCCCCCCCCCCCCCAAAAAAAAAAAAAAAAAAAAATGGGCACTCCCCATCTTCTCCTAAATTTGAAATAAGCGTCCTGGGCACTAATTCGTCAATTTATGGTATACCTCTATATAAATTATATTAAAAAAATATTTACACCCAACATTCTCAGAACTTATATACACGGCAAAAACCGTGGATGCATTGACATGACGTTAAGATTCGGTTGTTGCATTTATGATTCATTTGCCCATTGCAATTACTGTAAATAAAATATATACTATGCACGTATCATGTTGCAGAAACTTATTGATATTAATAACTGCACAATAGACCAATTTCAATATATTAAAATTCAGCCTAAAACAATAGACCTCAGCACGAAGCTCTGGGGAATAAATACAGAGTTTGTGGGGTTTATTCCCCAGAGCCTCGTGTAGAAGTCTATTGTGTTAGGCTGAATTTTAACATATCGAAATTGGTCTATTATTGACCATATCCCAATATAATATTATTAGTTGCTTTGCCAAATCAAGAGTTCGTTTACAATGATATCGCGATTAAACAATACAATTTTTCTGTCCCCTTGCCATTAATCGTAGAATTGGGTTCCACTGTAAATCGCAATCAAATAAACTTCTGGAAGAAATTAAAGGACTTGCACAATATAAGCATTAATTTAACCAGCTTACAGTGTGTGCATTTGGAATTGTTCCTGACAGGTTGTGCCCTTTCCATTTGTAAATTTCTCCACTCAGGGTTCCAGAGTATGTCACATCATTGGGACCAAAGGCTAAGCACAGATTGGTTTGAATTTCTCCAGCTTTACCAAAAACTCCTGTAAAGTAAACATTTTTGATACATTTTAGATTAATTGATCCACCAGGGAACCAACTTTAAAATGGCACAGCATTGAATACATGTATATATATTTAATATTTATTCTAACGACCTTTCTTAGGATTGAGTGCATTCCCGCGCAAGGTCCAAAACTTGATATGTTTCACTCCACAGCTAACCAGCAAATTCTCTTGATGAGGATTGAACTGAATGTCAAAGATCTATAAATAGACAGCAATTAAAGAAATAGACAGCAACTACAGAAATCACACAGATTGAGACAGAAAATCGATGGAACTCTTCCTATGACAAACAAAGTTTTTTTCTCACACAAACTACCATACATTAATATTCATTTTATTGCATTATGATAATTTTTTAACTAACTCGATCAGTATGTCCTCTCACTGTGGCCAGCACACGTCCCTTCCTCCAGTCCCACACGGCTATAAGATGATAGTCCTCCAAACCAACTGAGACAAGAAGCTGTACAAACAACATGAGAAGACATAATACTAGAATTAATAAATGGTAAAACATCAGCAACGAAATCTCCATACATCTACATGCGCACCCCACTCCTTTCCGGTTTATATGTAACAAAAATGTTTGACATGCAGCAAGCAGTGCAGTCATATGTAGAAATTTTCTCTTGGTGGTTTAAGAAAATACTAAGATGGCTCACTGTCAAGCCTTTCCAGCTGATCTGGCCTGGGCAGCTCCAAAGTTACCCCAAAGTTTTTATTTCAAATTTCAGCCAGATTTCAGCCAGTGGAATTAATTGGCAGCCGGCCCTTAGTGAAATCCCTGAGGGAGGTAGACTCTTTAGACTTTTAACATGCACTGTTGCAAATAAAATTTTCTGTGCTGTTTGAAGGGTGATATTTGGCAACACTTAATTTCCATGAGTTTAGAAAATTTGTCTTTCATTATACACATGTCAGGGACTTTCTCTATAGTATTCATAAAATCAATTTTTGCAATTTTAAAAACATTGTGCAAGGGAAAAGTTTGATTTTGCAGAACTTTTGTGTAATAAACTAATCTACTAATTTTGGAACCAGAGAAAAAACATAGTGGAAAATTTTAAAATAGCTCTTTTGGTACTTTCATGAAAAAATGGTGAATTAGTTAAGCCATTTGCATAACACTTAAAAAATTTACAAATATATGAACAACTGAGGTGCCCTCTGCTATAAGCCTGCTGGTGGTTTTTGGAGGTCTCCTCGCTGTTATTATCATCATCATCATCATCATCATCATTATTATTATTATTATTACTATTATTATTAGTTTGTTATTATTTTTATTACTATTTACAGAGTGGCAAATAAAAAAATGATGATGTTTCACATACCGTGCCAGTATTGTTGAATGCTAAGCAGGTCACTCCCCTCTGGTGGGTGTCCTTCAAAATGGACACTGTCTGACATGCTTTTGTGTCCCAGACGCAGATGTATGGATCCTTTCCAACTTGCCCAGTGACCACTAATTGTCTCTCTGGGTGTAATGTTAAACTGTTAACAAGAGAAAAAACATTATACATTACAGGTCCTATTCAAAAGCCAACACCATCAGTCACAAAAGCAAACATTGTCACCATCTGGGAGAAAACATTTAAGTGTTTTGTTGCACATCTACACGTAACCCTACTGACGGGATATCAGAACAACTCAAAGTTCAGTCTCCTGGAAGATTTTTAGAGACCACTGGACCATTCAGAATGAAAATCCTGAGTGTTCCACTGTGCATCATTTGCACCAGTTTCAAGCCTTTCAGCTTTCAAGACCCAGTGCCCCAACCTCAATGGTGATGGCATATTCTTTGGGGAAACTTCAAATGGAGCACATTCTTGCTGAACGGAAATTCAGGTGAAATTGCCTGTTGTTTGTAGAATTCACCCACAAAATAACAAGTTTGCTACAGGGTGTGGAGAACAAGGCTACAGGTGACTCGAAACTTAATGACAGCCCCACTTATCTCTTAGGTTTCAGGTAGGTTGTTTGCAATGCTGTGCCAACAGGACTCGGAGTTTAGTAGCCATCGATCCCCTTGCCCAGGCTTCTTTGAGTTGATCTTTTGCTTAGCAATGCCTACCCACTCTCCTTTTAGACCAAAATATCTCAAGGGCCGGGAGATAAATGAGTGCATAAAGTAAAAAAAAATTGCTATTAATTCATTATCAATGGATATCAGCAAATTTAATGCTAAGGGTAACCCTGGGATAGACTAGCATCCCATCCAGGAACCGATGGCGTCATGAAACTAAGATAAGCTCCAGTGAATAGACGCAGACTTTATCTTTCCCTTACATTACTATTTGCTATGACTTAAATGGATTATCACTATCAAAATTCAGGATTATGTGTACGAACTGCATCCATGATCGACTGTCGATCGATACCCTTGGTCAATACCCTAGGTTGATATATTGATTGGAACTCAATCAACGTCCCAATCAATACTTGAGCCACACTCAATTGACAGTTGATCAACAATCCATGGATAATTGGCCAAGTGTTGACCGAACCATATGCATTGATCAAAAATTAGTCAACGTTGACTGACTGTTGACCAAGATGTCGATCGAGAGTCAACCGAGGTGTCAATTGAGGGTCGATCAGGGGTATCGATCGAGGGTATCAGTCGACACTCCACCATGGATGCCATTAGTACACATGATCCAAAATTTATGGATTATTAATCTGTAAATTATGACATAACAGGAAATAACATGGTAGGAACATACCTCATTGAGCAGCAATTACTAATTACTTGTTGCTCAATGAGGTCTGTTCCTACCATGTTATTTCCTGTTATGTCATAATTTAACAACTGGTAAGAGCCCTATAGACAAGGTATCAAACATCACTGCTTCAAAGTGATCAGTGATTTTCTTTCTTTTTTTAATTGAACTCTCTGGGCTCTGGCTGCTACATATTACACAAAAATACCTAAAAATAAGTAGATATGCATGGAATTTATAACATTTGCATGTTTTTGAATCAATAGTCAAAACAAATCTAGGTTCCTTAACAGCCTGGTTACTGAGTATTCTCACAGCATTACACGGTGCAAAGAAAACAATTTTCAGGCTCACCCTACAGGCAAGCTCTAACTATGACGTATCAGCCAAAAAAATCATTCTCACTATCTCCCAAAACGTTCATCTCTTACAGTACTGCAAGCTGTAATTTGAATTTCCTCAAAAAATTTTTCCAAGAAACTTTATTTGCCCATTGAGCAAGTGACAGACAGAATACACTAGCCAGACTGGAAAGGCTATAAGACAAGAATTTTTAGAGTCTGTACAGTGTATTCATTATTTTTTAAAAACCTTAAAAAAAGTAAAAGATGTGCCTACACTTTAAAGACTTCCTCTAAAACTCAATAATTATTTATTTACAATCTAGCATTATTTTCAAATGTGACTGATTGATCTCAAATCTTTTCATGATAAATTTATTTTCTTACTAAGTAAGAAACAATATGGAATAACATTCTCCCTCACTGCCTAAATTATTTAAGCTTATGTTCGCCAATCCATTAAAGAAAATCTAGACATACGCATGATTGGATGATGAACATTTCAACTGACAAAATGTATGCGTAATGAAAGTCAGATGAGAGCAAGTCCTAGATTTACATAAACGTTTTGAATTATAAAATAATTTGTCTGGCGAATGAAAGTTAAATATTGAAGTTTTATTGATTTTTGTAGATAATCAAAATAAAATGGGTGTGACTGATAGCTCGTCAGGAAAGTTTGCATATGTAAGCGTAAGTTTTCACAGAAATTGGTTGCCGAAGGCTGAATAATAGCGGAGCACAGCTGAATGTAAGCTTACAACAAAGTCTATTCAAAACAAGTACAATCGTACGCAACATGCAAATTTTAAAAATCAAACCGGGAATAATTCGCTTGTTCGCTCATCAGTCAAGCAAAACACGAGTGTAAGCCAAAGAGCTTTCTAAGCTTCTGTCAAATTAACAAGTACCTCCTTTTTCAAAGAAACCAAGACCTAAATTTCTGCTCAACCTACCAGCTGACAAAGGGAGGTGTGAAATGACAAGAATCTTGTACAATTCTTCGATCTCGACATTTTAGAAAGCAAACTTCGATCTATTCAATGGGTTCGCGCGGCAACAACAGTCAACACATCGACACACAAATATATTGACCGATTTTCGATGTCCGCAAATATTCCGAGTAACTAAGGTTTTCGTCACCTAGTCTATCAAAAATACCTCGCAGTAGTCCCTCAGACAGTCCAAAGCTACAAACCTTATAATGTCATCGTTATGGCCAAGAAAAAATCTCTGCGAGTTTTCCCTCGTGTTGTAAACCACACCAACACCGGCGACAAAATACACGATTTCTTTCGCGGCCGTATAGTAAAGATTGTTCCGACATTGGTGACCACGGTAGCCATAGACCCATTCTAGCTTTAGCGACGACGTTGGAGCCGTTCTATCCGTCATTTTAGAAAAAGGCAGCAAAGCATGACCCTCTCCGTTCACAACCAAACAACCCGCCAAAACATTGCTCCGGACTTCCTTTTCGCGTTACGGTCGCCTTTTCTAGAACAGGGAACTAACAGGTAATTTGATTGGCTAATTTAAATCTAAAACAGGATTTGATTGGATCTTTGTTTGCGACTGATAACTAACGTGACTCCAGTCAACTTCTGTTACGATATTATTTTTAGTCACTGGAGCAAGTCACTTGATATTTCTCAGTATTTTTCAGAGGGTAGAGAAACAAAAATTTGACGTTTTCGATCCAACCTTTTCCTTAAACAAAAGACTTATCAGCATCTCTAAAACTATACCCTCTGGCACAAATTTCGGTATTGGAAAGTTCTGGCAATGCCAATAGTTTTTTCGCGCTAAGAAAGAAAAGAAATCAAGCTGCGGACAAAAGCCTGCTCTGAAGCAGAAAGCTGTAAATATTTGCTATGATACACAATCATGAAAACAAAAAAGTGCTTCTTCCTGCAGAAACCAGCTCAACTGAGCTATGAGCAAAAAATTGTAATATTCGTGCATATATTTTTAACTATTCTTTTAGTTTTTTTTTTTTCTTCAAACCAAGTTTCTGACTCCGAGGGGTGGGGTGTTGTCTCAAAAGTGGGAAAATTAATTACTGCGCTAGATGCCGCACATTAATTGATTAAAAATGGGCTAGACACGGGAGGGCAGGACATTAAATAGACCTTCATATTTGTATAATTGCTCATATATCCCTTCAGGCAACATGGAGGAAAGGTCTCACAAGGTGGGGATGATGACAAACCAGTATACATGTAAAAATCTTTAAAATAATTCCAAAATTAGATTTACCATACCGAAAAGGACAAAATTATGCGTGCTTTAGATGAATGATAACTTGATATCTATTTAATAAATTATCTCCAAAACTGACATCACATACCCAGATGTTGTTTGACAAATTTCTGAACTCCATTTTAACATGAATTAACCCAAAACCCCTGCATGACCTGAAATAACATTTTTGAACCTTTTCTACAACCTTAAATTACAAGTTTCTTATCTGCTGTTTATCACTGTTTTAAAACTGCCATAAAAAGAACAAGAAGCTAAACCAATAAAGCAAGATGTTTTGCACCTTGTGCTTGCTTAAGCATGTTAAACTTATGATATTTTAAACTAAATAGAAGGGTACACAGAGGCAAATTGCATCAAGTATTTCAAATGTACTCTTATGTTCTCAAGTGTATGTGTTACGTTTGTATAAGGAAATGTGACCAACAAGAAACAGCCATCTTCTACAACATTTTCTTCTGTGTATTGCAATGTAAACGTAATGAAATGCAATGACACATCATAGCTGTTTACCTAACACTATGTAAAAAACAACCAATTTATTAATTAAAAGATATATATAGTGATGTTCACTAGAGAAAAAAAAAGGCAAAAACAGTCATTGGATTTGACAAATGTGGTAGTGTGCTGGGGCTATACACAATCTTACAGAAGAGGGTTCACGATACAGACTGCTGAAGGCAGTCCCCTGTGAGGGCAAATGTTTGGTCAAAAGGTTGGGTCTTTAAAAATCTCTCTCCTCCAAGAGGCCTCATTTATGCATTTTGACTATGTAGGCTGGCAGTTCAGAGGATAGGGAAAAGGTAAAGAAGGTTCTCGGATATACCTTGCATAGAGCCACACCTGTGCTATTCCCCCAGAGAGCCTCTATAGAGGAGAGAGGCTAGGGTCTGATGCATCCTTGGAAACCCAGGAGCAGATGGTCAGGTCAGGAGGAAGTCGCACGGGCAAAAGCGGAGCAAACCAAAAGTGTAAACATTTCATTTCTTTCAGACCCGACTATCTGCCCATGGGTTTCTGAGGATGCATCCAGCATACCTTAAGGAAAATTATACTTGATTCATTGAAAACCAGCCTTATCAAAGAGTACAAACCACACAAGATTCGAAGTACCCCAAAAATTACAATGTTCTTTAATTAAATACACTCATTTAACTGCGAATTATGTGCTTCATGTAGTTTATTCAAAGTAAAATACGGTTTACCACTATTCTGTGGGTAATTGAAAAATACACACGCAGAAATGCACAATTTTAGGAACATATTTTTTGCCAATTCACTTCACAGGAATTGAACCTATCAACAATCTTGAAAATGCTTAAAGTCAGGTCTAACAGCAACATTCAGGACACAAATTTTAAATGATGGCAAAATCAGCATTTTACAAGTATCTTACAAAACACTACCTTTAATAAATTAAGATATATAAGAACAGACCAAACCTATGAATACTGGTTTTCTCCTACTGAAAGTGAAGGGAAAAACTTGTCCATAACTTATGTAATCAATTACCAGCATTTAAGCTCAATAGCTTGGGAATTACTAGCAAGCTAAACTACTATATATTACAGTGCTAATCACTGTAAATACCAGTAATAATACCAAGAACTATTATGATATAACAATTGAAACGAAATGTATTATCCTGAGGAATAAATAAGGAGAAATTAATAACTAATTTCTCCTTTTCTAGAAAACATATAACAACAAAAGCACTCTGGTAACTAGATTATTGGCCAAGAGATATTTCTTTCATATTTCACATAATATATCAAACACTAAAGACAGTGTTTGACCACATTTCCAAACACCAAGAAGAGAGTTGAAAATATGAAGTGTAGTGGAGTATTTTTGATGAACTTCGAGGTGTTTGGAAATGAGGTTAAACACTGTCTTGAGTGTTTGATATATCTTCCCAATTGAAACTAAAACTAAGGAGAAAACGGAGAATTAAAATCGTAAAAATTTACGCTAATTAAGATCAGATATCCAAACACCGTCACGGTCATGATTTCCTTTCTTTAAACTTGATGAACTATTAATGAGTTTGAGGAAAATATATAGACTCGTGTACCATCTATCAATATAACAATGTCTAGCATGGAGTATTAAGAACAAACGAGTCAACAAACAATTTAAGTATCAGTTAAAAAGCTGCTAACCCCCCAAAAAATAATATTAATTTTCCCTTCTTCTTTCTAGGTGGCGAGAACATGTTGTCAACAAGAATAGAGACCTCAGACACTAAAACTAAATAATCTAAAAAAGTTTACATGACATAATTAAAGATAGCCAGGGTCTAGAAAGAATTAAAACTGCTGCAAAAACTTATTACACATATAATTAGAGCAGTTCATTTGGGTGTTGAATAGTAATTGACCACGCCACATACTACGCCACATGATTAGCTTAAAAAACTCACACCACTTTTTCATCCAATTGGAAGTAAAACCAAGACTAATCGTGGCACGCTTAAGTGCGTGTTTTTGTACGCTTTGCATCAGAAACATGTAATTTCTTTGTGTTTCGATTGGTTCACTGTATTGTCTGTGTCTCAAGTGATTGGCTAGAGTGATTACTTTGGTTTTGGTTTTACGACACCAAATTGAACACCACTCTTGACTATTCTAATAAATAAACAAGATCTATAGATCTTGTAACCCAGGGTTGCAACAGCAGAAATGAAACCTCCTCTTGGCCAAACCCCAACATTGCCATAAAACAGATCTAACTAAGGCTAGACTTAAATAAACAGCCCTGGATGGTCAGCAACCAGACTAGCAATCATTAAATATGACAAACATTACATAATATATATTGTTTTCTACATATTTTTCTCTCAACTGGAACAATAGATACAGCAAAGACATCTTTGACCTCATTACAATTTCTCATTGGGTACCAAATGAACACTTTTTAGTGTCCCCAAACACTTCAAATAGGTTGTCTCTAAGAACCCTTTAACACATGTGGCCCATTTAAATGTGACCAAATTTAAGGTAACCCTACCTAGCCCAAGTGGCCATATTTTAGACATATCATACAGTACATCTTAATTTAAATTTACAAAGCACTATTGAACAAACTAGTTGCAACTTTGACTAAACTCACTGACCATCAAGGAAATAATTTTGTCTTCCATTTCCATTCCACACATGTATATCTTGATGCACTATCTGTCTGTGACAATAACTCACACAATAATAATATTGGTCATTGCCATTCAATTCACCTTATACAAAATACTATCTTGACATGCAGTACTTCTCAGATAAAATGAATAAATTACAGTCGCTTGCATCTAAGCGTGAACACGTGACGCCGAAACATGCTCTAATTGGGTGTCAAATGTGGCATGATTGGTCATCACACATTTGAAGTTTAGCAGACCGTAACACGAACTTTCACATTCTGAAAGACTCTAAAAGTCTTGCTCCTGCCGATATTTCATGGTTATACTAGAAGTAAAACCACTTTTGCAAAAGGCTTATGCATATTGACACAGGTCAGGGTCAATTTCTCTGAAGAGGTCTTCGATGTCCAATCTTTCTGCCATTTCATGTGCTGAATTTTGAGCACGAAAGTTCGTGCCACAGTCTGCTAAACTTCAAATGTTTGATGACCAATCATGCCACGTTTGACACCCAATTAAAGCATGTTTCAACATCACATGTTCACGCTTAGATGCAAGTGACAGTATAATACTATTTTGTCTTCCCATATAAACCAGCCATTTTTAACAGGGTTGCACTGAGATTTGACTGAAGTGACTTTCAAGTACATAGTTTAAGGGTTGCAATACCTCAACATGCCTGGTATGGTTACCTGCATTGAATAAACAAAGTAAAGTGTAATTAAGGGTACTTTCCATAATGCCAGAACAACTGGTCAGAGATGGGACTAACCAAGGAAGAATAGAACATTTTCCAATCAAACTGGGATAACTGACCCCATTTCCCCACATAACTGAAATCTACTGAAGAGTAGTTGGGCAAAGAACCAGTTTGTCAAAATAAAACAGCAAATTTCAGTTCAACCAGTCTGACCAAGCAAAGTGGACCACCTTCAGAGGTGATCCCAAATAGTCTGGTCAAACCAAAACAGACCTTTCCATTTGATTTCCAGCTGAAAGTTGTCAAATTTTTTGGCATAATGGGAAGTACCCTATCACATAGCATCACACAGGGGATGTTAAAGCTTCAAATTGATTGACACATTCCTAGGGGCCTCCAATATAAAAAGATCAGGGATGCTTGTCATCTCACTTAGGGGTATAAAATCGAGAATTCTGTCCTCGCTTGGGGTGCACTTAAAGAAGTAATAATAAAAAAGGGCTCTTATTTCTGTTTTTAGGCTCAATTTTCACCGGTCTCTAGAGTCCAGTCTACTACCGTGGGCTAATTTCCTGAACAGCAGCTGGTAATCAAGGCTATTTCATTTTAAGTGGTATCTTTTAGGGGTCAAAAAAAAAGCTTGAGCCATGCCAAGATTGGTCTCTTTAGGGGTTTAATTCAAATTTGCCGACAAGCATACCGCACCTTTTTATATCTATGGAAGTCCCCTTGCCCAAGGACACACTATGGTCAGGTTTTTAATTTATGGGTCTACCTGGTAAGTCTGCTGTCCTGTGCTGTCATTAAAACATCTAGATAAGTATTAGAAATGTCAAAGCCAAACATTATTTATTGAGATCAACCTCTTTCATGTTGAAACTGGAGGGCAAGGATCTGTGTTGCACTCCTTCGTCTCTCCAGCAGGTCCTTCGCAGTCTTTACCTCCATGAGCAGGGGCTGGCTGCGAGCAAGATCGGTTCCTCGCCTGAACCCCGGAACCACAAGACACACTGCAACTCCCAAACTCAGACCATGCCGAAAACGCTCCATTCACCGGGCAGGGTTGTGTGTTGCACTCTTCAACTTGATCCACAGCGCCTTCGCAGTTCTTGCCTCCGTGAGATGGCGGCGGATTCGTACATGTCCTAGTTCTTCTCTTTATCCCCGATCCGCAAGTTTTATCACAATCTTCAAAACTTCCCCACTCGGAGAAAGCCCCGTCTACAGGACACGGCTTAACGTTGCAAGGCTGTGTTTCTTCGCTTGTACCTTCGCAGGGTTTGCCTCCGAACTGCGGCGTGGGATTTGTGCAAGTTCTCGTTCGTTTTTTAACGCCGTCGGTGCCACAAGGTTTGCTGCAGACGCCGTATTCACCCCAATCTGTGAATCCTCCATCTATAGGGCATTCTTTGAGTTTACACTTCTCCTCTTCCTGTGGTTCTCCAAGGCCTAGTTGAAGACACGTTTTACCGAACCGTCCGGCTATGGGATTTGTGCAAGTTCTGGTCCTGATGCGAATTCCTTCGCCGCAGTCGCTGGAACAAGCCCCCCAACCATTCCAAATTGTGTATCCTCCATTTAATGAAGCCCTCTTTGCGATGAAGAACAACGGAATGGCTAAAGTACAGACTACAACTACAATCAATGGTAACTTTGACCGACCTAAAACCATGTTCAGTTCACATTGAGCTTATTTAATATTTCTTTGGGCTCTTTTACCAGTTTCTCTTTGGATGACGCCAAGTTGCACTGAACCTTCACGCTCTTCGGTCATCTGTAAATGACACTCGTAAATTACGTTATGTACCTTAACTGAAATGTGCCTTTATTCACCTCAGTCACTAGGCAACAAGCGTTAGCTTGAGCTCGTAGACCCTTCTCATAAATGACTGCCAATTATAAATTATTTTGTAAGTATTAAAATTAGCCTGACTAACCTCGTTTTTGAGTTGATAATTCAAAAGAAATTTTACTCCCAAACGAGTTCAGTGAGGCTAATTTAAATGCATACAAAATAATTTTAAATTGGCAGCCATTTATGAAAAGGGTCTATGGGCTCCTGGCGTTAGAAATTGCAGTCACTGTGTTTTTATGAGAATAGTTTCCTCAAAAATTGAATAGTGAACAATTTATGAATAGCAAGGCCAAGATACTAGATGGTACCTTTTAGGGGTCAAAAAGCGATTTTGCTACCTCTTAGAGTGTTCAGACTCAAAAGGTCCACGGGAGCTTTCGCAGAACCTCTTAGGGTATTGAACAGAAAAAATATGACAGGAGATTATGTGTAGTGTACATGTTTTAGAATTGGTACCGTCTAAGGGGGGGGGGAAACATTTCAAGCCATGCCCACAAAAAAGGAGTTTGATACTTCTTAGGGGTTCCTTTGGAAATTTTCGACGATCACACCCGTCTGTTTTAGATCGGAGTGCCTCCTCCCCCCCCCCCCCCCCCCCCCCCCCCCCCCCCCCCCCCCCCCCCCCCACCGCGCCCCCCACCCCTCTCTTTTTTGGGTTGTCTCTGGGGGGTTTCTTCTCTATACAAATTTTGATTTTTATTTTGTTTATTGTTTGTTTGTTTTCCCTCCTCTCGGTTTCATTTGACACAATGGTGTTGGGTGGGTGCAGGGGGGGGGGGGGGGGGGGGGGGGGAGGAGGCACAACTAGGTT
>Ga0126338_10002452_pt1 | contig 12773 bp, 5 predicted proteins | sample OrbCmetagenome_2_FD_92529 | JGI IMG/M metagenome (GOLD analysis project Ga0126338, IMG submission 92529) | Coral microbial communities from Petempiche,Puerto Morelos, Mexico - Orbicella C C metagenome | ecosystem: Host-associated > Invertebrates > Cnidaria > Coral | place: Petempiche,Puerto... | reverse complement strand
GGAATCGAACCCATGACCTCCCGAACACCGGGCGGGCGCTCTATCCACTGAGCTACGAGAACTCATGGAGAGCAAGGCCATTTAACTGAGTTCATATATGACAGGTGTCCTGCATACTGCTAGAATCAATGCTATTGAAGTCATTGTGAGTAGTGATAAGTTAATAAAGATTTAAATTGATAAAGATTTAATTCAAATTATGGATAGCTGGAAGAAGGGAGGTGTGGATGGTGAGCCATCAGTGTCACTCCCCCCTCCCCCTGCAGTACAGCTGTAGGTACTGATGATCAACTCAAAACTAGATCCTCAATGTTTACATGAATCAAGAATCCTGTAACAAGGCAGCTTTAATTTTTGAGTTTCGAGGGAAAAGGGATTTTAAGGAGATGATTTATCTCTTGAATACAGAACAAAAGCAACAATCTGAGTACCACCCTTTGCATAGTTTCCTTTACTCATGCAAGTGTAGGTTGAATATCTACCTGATTCTGTGCCATTTCTTTACGTCTTCTTTCACGAGCGTCCAGTTCTTTTTTCTTGTCATTAGGTTTCTCCTGTGCAGCACTGCTTGGCCTGGAAGGTTTTTTGCCAGCTTCTCCAGAGTTGGGCCTCCTAAAAATAAAAAGACAATGTAGTCTTCTAGTAAGTACAGTGTACTTCTAATATTAAGTCCACTGTTTTACATTTACCACACTGAAAACTTAAAAGTTCTAACATTTGTTTGGTTCTCTTTTAACTAATTGTATGTGGCAAGCATGTTTTGCTGCTGGAGTACACACACTTAAAATGGTTCCTGCAATATTTGCCATTTCTGTTTGTAAAACTGCAGCTAAGCAATGTAATAGCATTAAAAACAGTTTCACATAGTTACTTGCACTCACTTTGCTGGAGGCTTCTTTTTTGCAACAGACACTCCGTACTTGGCTTTTGGCTTGCTGTACTTTTGTGGTGCTGAAAAATATACACATGACTTGTACACATAGAAACAAACATCATCAATAAAATTTAGAAAGTGAAGAGTGAAGTCTACATACGAGCCAAGTGGCCCATCAGGCTGGAGCTTATCCCGGTTTCTGTAGCACTAAGTGACAAGGAGTATTTCTACTCCCACCTGGATGGGATGTTTGTCCATCTCAGGGTTACATCCAGCATTAAATTCATCACTACCCAATGATACACTTGGGATGAGAAAGGCACTGTCAGAGCAAAGTGTCTTGCCCAACAACACAACACAATTTCCAGGGCCAGGCCTCAAACCTGGACCGCTCGATCTGGAGTTCAGCACACTAACCATGAGGCCACCATGCCTCTACACAAAACCACATATTAAATGACAACAAGAAGACAAGACATGATTTCTAGGGCACGACATTATTTAAAAAGTGCGTCATTGGAAAACTGACCTGGAGCTGGCTTGACAGGCTGTTTGGGAGGCATTCTTTGCTGGCCGAACACACCCAAGGGTTTATGATGGATTACTGTGTGACTGAACTCTTCCGCCATAACCTGCAGGAAAGATACAAATGAAGTGACACTGATTAGTTTGCCATCATTATTGATGACAATACTGTGGGCATGGCTCAGTTGAGAATGTCAGGGGGGGATGGGTGATGTTGTAATCAGAAAGTTTTTTGGCAGTAAATATCTACATGTAACAATAAACATACTTTGAAAACTTCGACAACAAAGCCACAAAAACTCTGCAGACAATATTGACACTTAACATGAAGGGTTAAGTTACTCCTGAACCAACAACTGACCTCTTGCGACAAAAACTTCTCAATTCTCTTCTGAATGAATGGTTTCTTTAGGATGGAGTTAACGGATGGACGATCACTGCAAAATACCACAAAAAATCACAGGAAAGATGTTAAAAAATAATGAATTTTAATTTTGGGTGGTAAACAATATTTTACAAATGAGCGCAGCAGGTGAGTAAAATATTAAACGAAACAATTATTCTTGTCACAAGGTCTGAAAAATTTGTAAACGAAGCTTTTGACCGTATCACTTCATTTACAAATTTTTCAGAAATTGTGAAAAGAATAATTGTTTCGTTTATTTATACACCAAGGTCAAGAATGAGCGTACATAGTCATTGAGTAAAATATTGGTTTTTTTTTCTCAACATTAAATTTACCTAAAGTATACCTGTATCCATTTCTACACCTACGAGAAGAGAGGCAATGTGAGAATTACACTGTAGCTTTGTGCTCAGGAACATTAAACTCGTCAACAAACAATGAGCTTAAGGAATGGTGCCTGAAAGGATGGTGAAGCCTGAGGGCAAACTAAACCAAGTGCATAGGGTATCCATGACAACCCTGTGAGCAGCAACCACCAGGAACTTAGCCTAAATGACATTTAGCCCCATTAACCAAGGCTCAAAACCCAGACTACTCAATCTGAAGTCCACCAAGCCAACCAGTGGACCACCATGTCTCTTGCATGCTACAAGCCAAAAGCCTTTTCTGATGATACTGCAATTACTTACTGTGCATTTCGTTTCAGCAATTGTGCAACCAAGCCTCTAATGTCTGCACTATACTTGTAAGGGATAGGTGGGTATGAACCCCTGATAAAAAAGAACAAATTCAAGATTTATTATATTCTTCATAAATAAGTATTCTACATTAAAAACACAGGAAAATGACTACAAGCAGCTAAAGTGTGAACACTATTTTTTAATGTCAAAATCTGTTTTGGACATACAGGTCTTACCTTATTATTTTCAAAACCAAATTTTTCATATTTCCTGCTTCAAACTGCATGAAAAAAACAAACAAACACATAGTTAATAAACAAGGAAAAAAGTTGCTCTCCAACTGGTGACTAAGAAAATGATCACAATGTTTCAGTTTGGAAGAAAAGTGAATACAAGACTCGAGACAGTCATTTTCTCGATCTAACGGCTGGAGTGGAGGTTTGCACACATTTTCACTACACAGAAAAAGGTGTCTGGCTGAAATGAATATAATGTTACATATAAGTGGTTACATTACTTACAGCATGTTTGAGGGTCAAAAGTTCATAGAGAACACATCCAAGGGACCAGATGTCACTAAGCAAACAAATAAAACAATATTATTATCTATTCAATTAATACATGACTTTATTATATGGCTGTGTCTCACAAGGACTGGGAACTACTGAATTCACAAATTTGATTGGCTGAAATCGATATTGACCGCGGTCTAGATTTTCCTATCTACACCGGCATCCAGACCGGTTTCATTTTGCATTGAAAAAGTAGCAAACTAAAACACAAAAATGTTCACCATTTTCTTTTATTTTCTTCTGAATCATTTATGGAAGTGCCAGAAAGTCTGATGACAAAAAAAAAATGTAAAGAGGACGAGCAAATTTCGGCAGGTTTAAGTTAAGCTCATTGCCGTTCGCAAGCAAAATGTCAGCAAACCAGTTACATTAAATGAATTTGAAAGTTTTCTTCTTTGCCATATAATAAACATCTTATTAACCGAACTAAGTCCGTCATTATGGGAGAATCTTGACCTCGGTCGTGTGTACAGACCTCACTGCGTTCAGTCTGTACTCACGACCTCGGTCAAGATTCTCCCATACAGACCTCCTGCTCGGTTAATAAGAGCTAAGTATACACTGTGTGTGGTACCACTACATGTATTTACTGATCATAATTATCATGATGACATTGAACCTACTGTCAGTGCATGTAAAAATGACTAACTAAAGATTAGTAGCTTGGATTTGGTTAATAAATGTCACTTAACTTGAAGGTCTACAAAACAAATAATACCAGAAATCAAGACATTATATGGACTTGCTCTAACTTCTATCATACTTAATCCCATCAGGGTGCAAAGAAAACCAATTTGCGAGCTTGCCCTTTGAGCAAGCTGTAACTATGATGTACACCTAGCAGCTTGAAAGTTATTCTCAGTAGAACATGTAGCCACAAAAAAACTCCATCTCTTACAGTACTCCAGACTGTAAGTTGAATTATTTTCTCAACAATTTTCCCAGGAAACTCAACTTGCCTGACAGGCAAGTGAAGGACAGAATCACCCAACTGCAAAATAGATTCACCCCAGACTATCGGACATGGCTATCTTTGCAAGCTGCCCATACAGGTAGTCATAGATCTAACTTACATATACATGTAATAATAACGGTTTGGTATGTCTTTCATGCAATGTACAACAAGAAAAGTAGTTGACAAACCTCTTATTATTGTAAGGTCTGTTTTCGCATATTTCTGGAGACAAGTAATACGGAGTACCAATACAAGTACGAGCTAGTTCCACAGTGCTGAAAATTCAAGAATAGTGAATTGTAAAGTAAAACCTTTAACTGCATTTCCTCAACTAATGCTCCTCCACTACTATAAGTACCCTTTTAGAAATGTTTGCAAAGAAAACCCCAGTCCTTTTCCTAAACTATGTCAGAAAGAATGTATTGAATATTAATTTATTGCCCCATTTCACCAAGTAATATTTACCTGAGGGTAATTGAAATTTACTGGCCCACTGGGCAAGTGGATTTCAATTTTTCCCCCACCACCAGATGTATATTTTAATCATTAATCACAGCAAATGATAATAAAATAATAAAACTGATCACCTGTGTAAAACTCTTGCAATTCCAAAATCTCCTAACTTGACTATTCCATTCTTTGTTAAAAATATGTTCTATAAAATACAAAACATATTAAAAACGTTACAGTTACAAAATTTTATTTACAACTTCTACAATTAATTGAAGAAAAAGCAACTGACAGTGTACAAATATGTATATAGTACATAGGTGTACAGTAATTTTAATAAGTACATGTACATATTGAAATGTAACTATGTAGACTGCTCTTGTAAATTTTTCAAATGAATCGGAAATAATTGATCCATGAATGTTAATTAATAATTAAAAACAAACCTGTGATTTTAAATCTCTGTGAAGGATTTTTCTATCATGAACATGTTTCAATGCCAGGCATATCTGTACAAAGTAGTCCAAAACCTGGAATAAAGCAGTCAAATTAATGATTCTGCAGTTTGATGTAAATCTCCCCTAACAGACACTTGAGACTGCACCATATCAACTGACATCATTACAGCCCAAAGTTTTCTGGCTGCCATGTTTCAGAGGGAGGAGTTATCAAACTTGTTTTCTTTCAACCAACATGGGAAGGATTTTCTTTTGAGAAGCATTTTATTGACAGTGCATTAAATAAAAAAGTGATAACTTCAAATAGAATGCAATTTGTTGTTTAATTTTTTGATTTTCAAGCAGAACCAGGTCATGTAGAAGGTTTTTGTTAACCTTTTGCTGTGGCGTTTGAGCATACATCATCTCACAGGTGAACCAAGAAGTCAGTGTTTTACTGTTGTTGGCAGTTCAATAAATACAAGCCATACTTTATATACTTAAAAGTAAACTACATGTATTAGACTGAAAAACCATACTGAGTACTTAAAATGCACTTGAGGGCTTAATTTACTGTATTTACATATACTGTTTAATTACTACACTTACCTGTTCTTCTGGAAGCTGTATTCCACGTTGGTTATTAATCCTTTTATACAAGTCACCTGAAGATCAGTTTGACAAAAAATCAATTCCACAGACATAAACTGTGTATATTGGCTGTGTGTTTTTCTCCTGCATTTTTTGGAATAACTACGAAAATGGACCATGTATGGTAATTATGGGGCCAAAATTCCTGGCAAGCAGTAAAATTAATTTCTGAAGTTGTTTACATGTACATGTAAGTTTGAAAATTTTACAACGACTGCGAAAAATATCAATAATCATTAAAGTCTAAGAATATGTAATTTCCCCAAACATTTGTCTAAGTTACAACTGGGAGAAAACCACATAATTCATGAATGACACAAGGTGTGGAAAACTGTGATTTGCATTGATTGTGCATTAAATGGAGTAAACATTTAATATACCATTTTAATATTTAGCAATATAATTACAACATCCAGATGCATTATAGTTACCTGCTTCGCAATAATCCATAACAATATAAAGGTTTCCATTTTCTGATAGAAATAAAACAAAAAGAATGGTTATTACAAATATGAATTCTGGAAACATGGTGTATAAATTTCAATGCTCATAACATTCATTTAATTCTGATTGCCTTTTTAGTCTTAGTGCGACTTCCTGGTGAGTCATTATTTTAACACAAGGCAAGTTCTGTAGAGACATACACATGTGTAGTACTTCAAGAAAGCATACATGTATGTCTCCATTCACACACACATGACATGATTCACCCTTTTTATGAATCATGTCATGTGGCCTTGTCAATCATAAAATATGGTTGTGGTAAGAAATAGATACCAGAAAAGAGCATAGAAATAATGTGATGAAATCGCATTACTATGATTTCAAATTTTGAGGCCACTTCATTTTGGCATCTACTTCATACAACCATTTATTTGTTTTATTATTTACAGGATCTCATGTCACAGTCATGTAAAAGACCTATTCTTCCATTGCTAAAGATACGTGTATCTCTGATATTCAACCTGAAAAATCAACACCCAATCAGACACTGCTTGGACCTGTGATGTCTTTTGAGCAGGAGAAATGAGTTGCAAAGGGAGACATCTGCTTATATAACTTAGGCAGACAGAAAAAATGAAGCCTACATGTACATGTAAGTGTCTATTCACTTTGGCAATAAATTCTTACCTTCAAATGACTCTTGATAGGACACAATGTTTGGGTGTTTTAACTGGGCCAAAACCTTCACCTATGAAGAGCAAAAAGGCTGTGTTGATAACATGTACCAGTATATTTTTTTGGTTAAAAATCCTTGCAATGCAATTGAAAAATTGAGCAGGTTCTGATTGGCAAAGAGAAATTACAGGAGATCTGGAGAAATTCAGCACAGAAAAAGCAAATTCAGTGCAAATAACAACCAAGATGGGGAATATTGCCTTCATCAGTTTTATAAGGACCACACTGTGCTTAGTCCGTACATAGTTAATAGTCTCCTCTACTAATTATGGTCTGTACTGCCATGAACTTGGGCCAATATTCCCCGGTAGGGCCTTGCACTCAATTAGTGATCTTGAGGTTATCAGATTTTTCAAAGACTGTTAACTATAAATTGCAACAACTTTCAGACTTGTACAAGTATTTGGAAATCTTTACTTCATTTGTACATGTATTTGCTTGAATTTATTTATTCCAAATTGAACTCAAAATCATGTGATTACTTTTAAAAACGAGTTTGATTTACATAATCAGAACAGGGTCATAACCATGACATGTTCTGATTGGCACAAAGCAGTGGTGTGCAATATGAACCTGGGAGGGAGTGGGGAAAGGTTGCAGTCAGACTCATCTGAGCATTCCCCTGCAGAATTTTACTGAATCAAATGCTTTTAAAAATTCATTTTCAACTAAGCACTAGTAAGTTATTTTTACTTTTTCATACACTTAAGCCTATTCGATGATGGAAACATAAAAATTTACGGGCAAGTTGAGTTTCTTCATATACATGTAGAACCTTGGAATCAGTAAAAGCCTATGCACATGTATGCAAGCTTGAGTACTGTCCATGTAAACAAACCCCATTTTTAATCTAATCTGGTGTGGTAAACCGAAAAACAAAACAAAAATAGCTATCGCATATTTTAACTGTACGTTTAAAACAGTGATTTCATGTACGAAAAATATAAGTAATCGCGAAAATTTTGCAGAAATCTACATTAATTCCTACATGTACGCAAGCTTTAATTGGTTCTTACATGTACTGTACTAGTGTTCACTGTTGTGTTTGTTTGTCGTAAAATGAAGTAACAAAACTTATTAAAATAGCAGAGAGGTATTTTCTGGAGTCTGTAATGTTACCTCTTTTCTGGATTCTTCTCTTTCTTTAGGAGACATCTGCACAACAAAAACATTGAGCGGAAGTTGAGTTTCAAACGCTCAGCTTACAAACTAAAAATGTAAATTTTGGCATCGATCGATCTGCATCAAAATTAAACTATCCTCGTCTGGGAGAAACTTGGACTGCAAATCTTTAGCACGACACACCTTTGAAATGCTGATCTCCTTGATAACATACTGTTTTCCATCGGTCTTTTTCTTTACCAACAACGCTTTTCCAAACGAACCTTCGCCGATCTTCTTCACACGCACGTAACGATCCATTTCTGTGGATCTATTTCCTCCTAAAGCTTATTTTCCCCGAAGCAGCGAAACTTTATCAGCATTTCTACCGGATTATTAAAAGGTAATGCAGGGTTTCGTGAAATCTATAACGGTAACTAACACAACGTATCGAAGGAAAAGTTTAGAAAATGGCGCCGGAAAAGAAATCTCGTTGAGTGTGAGCCTGCGTAAAGTGAAAATACGGTCCGCGAATTGTCAATGAGAGCGTGCGCAAAAGGCTGGTATGGAAAACTGAAACTTGAATGGACTTCTGAATACAGGAAAATGCAGAGGTGATGGATACAGTGTGTTTGGAATCCATAGCAAACAAATTACCGCCAGTATAAAAGAGAAATTCGTCAACTCTGTGGACAGGCCATGTACTCCGTAAGGTAACTCATAGCCGGTGAAAGGAGGAAAAAGGAATTTCATCAAATTCCAAATTCAGAAACGTCAATGGTTTACTTGGCTCAAAAATGGAGTTTTATTGTCACAAATTCAGATACATGTAAAAGTTTATTCTTTCCTTCAGTCCCTTTGATGCATAACAAGATGAAAGTATTTAACATGAAACTTGAAACTCCGTCCTGTAAGCCAAATCAGTAGAAAGTCAGTCAGATTCCCAATCTCTTGAATCAACATTAGGCGCATTGTTATAAATTGGCAAGCCGCCATGTCTGTTCTGGTAATCTTCTAGCAAATAATACACTATTTCCGGCGGATTTAGGCATGTCATCCATCGTACAGCAATGTTTTTCCATCGTTTTTTTCCTGGTCCGCTGAGATATCGACCAATCGGAAGACCGTCATTCCCACTAAAATGAGCGTTAAGACAGTCCCGAATGTTGCTGAAATAAGGGTTGCCTCCAATGTAGATAATCTGTGGAAGAACGGAAAGTATAGTAAGTATATAGTGATAGTATATTTTAATCTTGATGTAATCTGGATTTTAAACTGGTAACAGAAGCCACGGTTTGCGCATTTTGAAAATTTTAGCCTAAATTTTTCAAGTATTTAGTTCGTCGTTTGTAATCCGTGTTAATCTTCTCCATTTGTTTCTTTGTGCTTTATTATTATCATCTGTTTGGTGTTTTTCTATATTAGTTAACTATTATTTTTAGGTTTCCTTCAATTTAAAGGTGACTTTTTTGCGTGAGACTGAGCTCATTAAGAACTGGAGAAAGGAACAAACAAGAAACAAACAAACAAAGAAGAAAAGAATTAGGCAAGCAAGCAAGAGAAAAAGAGAATAGAATTGTCCTCAGCACATGCAGTTATTACAGCAAAAAGATAAATGCAAAAACGGCGAACAGCTAGATAACGGGTTGTATCAGGTTACATAGTCATCAAATCGACTTAGGCCAGCAAAATTTTGAAACAAATCGGTCATCTGGAAAAAAAATATTAAAGTTCTCTTCGCGGTCGGCTCCGGCCAATGGGCGACTTCGGTTGCGGCGAGCTCAATATACAAGGTTGTCGATATTACCTCCCATTATTTCATTGCAAGCTTTCAATGTTTATCACTGAATTTTCGAATCATACTTGAAATAAAGTAATAAAGTAAAACGCAATTAAACCCTTTATTCAATTCTCAAAGCTGAGAAATCTAGAAATATATGCACTCTAATTTATCTGAGTAGCCAAAATTATGTTGCGAGCGTGGCCATGTTTTTCGGTGGATTAAAACATCAGAGACAGCAACTGGAACTCAAGTTTTATTCGTACACGACGAAAACTTCTACATCACAACATGGACTCGTGTAACAACTCAATATGGTGCAATACAGAGCCTCAACCTGGTGTTTAGCTTACAACTACTTCCGGTCTACATAAAACACTACCGGTTTACATAAGTTAAGTTTGTATCTTAACAATCATAAAGTGAAGTTTATATGAAATAATTCATATATGAACTGCGGTTGTAGATGAAAGTGAAGAATGATCATCGCAGTAAATTTTCCAATTTAAGTAATTGGAAAGAAGAAGCCTGAAAAAATCAGGGCTTCAACGGGATTCGAACCCGTGACCTCCGGTATCCGGCACCGGTATCGCGGAGGTCACGGGTTCGAATCCCGTTGAAGCCCTGATTTTTTTCAGGCTTCTTCTTTCCAATTGCTTAAATTGGAAAATTTACTGCGATGATCATTCTTCACTTTCATTAACAATCATAGTGAGACACATCGGCCGTTTTTAGCCACCTTTTCAACGGGAGCATCACTTGACTTGTTTCTCACCTCATTATTTCTGTAAATTTCGTAAACTCCTGACATTCGTGCGCCGTCCTGCACATTAAAGCTTCTGAGTGCGCTGTGGATGGGCTGTAAATCCATTTTCTCACGGTAAAAACGAACAATTTTAAGATGATCTTCATCCACCTCCTCCCCCTTGCCAGCTGTATCCATCGCGGACTTCTTCATCTTGGATAACCAGTTTGTTAAAACTAATAAGAAGTGGTCAAAAGTGAAGTGAATCATTTCAAGATTATTAGTGAGGCCGCGTCAACACTACGCCGGAGAAATTTAAAAACGCCGCTTTATTTCTACGGTTAGGCCTACCGTCCACACTAATCCGTCACGAAAACGCAGCTTTTAATTTCGAAAGCGCTCTTCAAACTGGAGTAATTTGACAATACCGGCTTTTCGTTTTCGTGTGGACGGAAAACATTTTGAAAACGAAGACATCCCGAAAATCACGCGTACGTGATTTCCCTGCCCGAGTTTTTTCGAACACAAATCCAAGATGATCGGTGACTGTTGCGTTTTTAAATTCCTCTGTCGTAGTGTGGACGGAAAACATTTGATGCGTTTTTTGAGTGAAACCTCCGTTTTCAAATTTCTCCGTCGTAGTGTTGACGAGCTTTTAGTTCGGTTCTTTTGCTGAGTCACTGAACGCTGAGTCACTAACTGTATGTTTACTTTTAAGTCACAATCCTCAAGAAGACTACAGGTATTTATTCCAATCATCTCTGCCAGTTCAGGAGCTTAACTATTTTAACCATTAAACTGGATTACACACAGTAAAGAACGAGCGCGATCTGATCAACAAAATTCTGTGTATATTACAGTCAGTGATCAAAGAAAAAAACAAATAGATATGTTCGCAATATACGAACATCGTGTGGACCAAAAGAAACCTCAATTTTTAACACTCTAATGAGAAAAACTTTCGTTTTTAAACCGGCGCGACATTACTGAACCGTGCTTCCTTTTAATAATGCTTACTTCCCTGAAGAATAAAAAGATTTCTTTATCTTTCCATTCCACAAAACTTTCTCTTCGAATTGAGTCAGCATTACAACTTAGCACGTATTGCCGACCTATGACGCTGGCGTCAAAGAACTCCTTTATAGTTCACATACCTTTAAGCAGTCGCTCTGTTCAGTTCCATTCAAAAATGATACTTTCGGTTTCGGGATGGCTGGCAACGGCAGGATTAGTTAATTGAGCCTAGCAACCAAATGACTCTTTAGAATATCTCGCGCGGGAAACACGCGCCCGCATTTGAAATTCCGTGATTTGTGATTGTTTTTTTACACAAAATGACAACATTTAAATACCGAAATCTATCGACAAGTATAGTACCATTTAATCAAACAAGCCAAACCTTTAATCAATGAATATTTCTGAAAATGTTAAATGTACACAAATGTATTAAGGCGGATTTTCTCATTCTTTTTTCATTCTTTTTTCTTCAGTCGAACATACACTAAAATGAGTTCCTTTTTTCGTCATATTTTGTCCACCTAAAATCAGATATCAGGTACCTTATGAATCTCTGATATATATTCTGACCGGAAGGGAAATTTTATGCCTTTACAGCCAATAGTAAGTACAAAAATATTAACTTCTGCGACTTATCTGGAGACAATGAATTAATTAGCATTGGAAAGTTTCGTCACAGAGGCAAATTGTTAACTAAATTCGTTTCAAAGCACTAATCTATAGAGAGCGTGTTCTAATTTCATACAAAAAGAGAATAAGAAGAAGTGGTACAGCAAAAGTTGAATCATCTGTAAACGGCAGCAATTCATTGCGCTGAAGAAGATGGATTGCATTTCAAATTTTAAATCAACGAAGGAGGATCATATACACGAGGAAAAAGTTCTTCACTTCACAGGCTATGTTGCTTCTCAATCCGAATCATCGACACAAAAGTCGGACCAATCTGCAGCGAACAAGCCAACTTCGAGCAAAGTTGTTAAAGAAGACTTTTTTCGTTCATCAAAGGTTTTGGACGAGGAGGAAGAAGGGCTAGACAAATATTTAGCCAATGGAATTAGTAGCAAGGGCGTATCAAAGAGAATCTTGGATGACGAACTGTTTGAACACGCCAATCAGAGTTTACCCTTAACTGCGTCCCAAACCTTGAAATTCCAGGGCAGAGCGAAACATTTCTTTGGACCAAGGCCAACTCAGAGGAACGATGGAATGCTCGTGGAAACTGGCGGAGTTAAAATTGCATCGCTGAATATCCAAGGCAAGCACTCCATCGAGGCGGAGAGAAAAGACAATTTGTTGTTATTCCGAAATGCACTTGGAAATAAAGAAATGGAATCACAGCGAAATCGCAGTGAAGTCAGCGATTTATCCTTATCTTTACCGCTGCCCGCTAGAAACAAAAAG
>Ga0126338_10002451_pt1 | contig 12773 bp, 5 predicted proteins | sample OrbCmetagenome_2_FD_92529 | JGI IMG/M metagenome (GOLD analysis project Ga0126338, IMG submission 92529) | Coral microbial communities from Petempiche,Puerto Morelos, Mexico - Orbicella C C metagenome | ecosystem: Host-associated > Invertebrates > Cnidaria > Coral | place: Petempiche,Puerto... | reverse complement strand
CACTCTATTGTGATTAAGAAGTTAGCACCTATTCAAGTGAATGAATGAAAAAAACAAATCATGTTTAAGATGATTTGTTTATAAAAAACTGAAAGGCTAACAAGACAGTCACTCGATCATTGATCACAGACCAAGAATTATCTGAGAACTACAACATGTGAACAACTAGAATGACTTCCGTAAGCAACAATTGTATACTGTGTAAAGAAGCCATGAGAGAACGGCAGCAAGGTGTTCAGTCCAATGGTTGCCTGAAGTGGAATCATCGGAACTGACACTGGTAAGTGACATCTAAACTTGTTTTTATGACAGGCGAACATCGCAAGTATAGTTTCAAGTTTAAATTAAGTGGTTGTTTTTAATGTCAGCCAAAGAATTAATGTGCATGCGATAAAATGTTCTAAACAAGTACTTTTGCACAAATAGTGATTGTGCTCAGATTTTCAAGTAGTTCGCCGGCTCTGTAAGAGTAAAGACACTTAATAATCCAATCATGGTAGTGCCAAGGCAAGTAAAATGAGAAAACACCTTAATTGTGGTTGACGTTCGTGGTTCAAGAACACTGGTGCCCGATTTCACTAAGGATTTTTGATACTGGATAGGTGTTGTAGCAATCATTGCTTAGCTTACAGTATTTTTCTCACAGGTATTTCTCAACAAGACTATCTTGCTCTGAGGGCAGGTGCTGATATCATTTGGTTTTGTCCGTCCTGTGGTCCAGAGTGTCCAATTGCAGAAAGCACCAGAGTCATGGAGACATCAACGGACATCTTACTATCTGAAGAATTCAACCCTCCAGTGAGAGATGAGTCAGCCAACTTATTCACAGATCAGTCCACCAGCCCTCCTGTGAGCTATGAATCAGCCTACTTATTTGCAGAGCAGTCCACCAACCCTCCAGTGAACAGTGAATCAGCCAACTATGCAGATCAGTCCACAGTTTATGATCCCCCGGCCCAGCCAGTTATCGAAGATTCGTCCATCGAGGGGCCTGTGCCAGTACCAGTGGAACCAGTAAACCAACTGCTTGCCTTCGAAACTGTGGAGGGTGGTAGTGAAAGGGGGAAACGAAAACTAATTGACAGCTGGTGATATAGCTATGACGTGAAAAGGCAGCACGTCAGTGCCACGGATTGGCAATGCACCGTACGACCAATGGTAAGAAATTGTTTGTTTGGTCATTTGAATCAAAGCCCAGAGAGTGTAACGTTCGGAGTTTGCAAGTGAATGCAATAATGTGAATACTGATCATGATTTACTCTTGACTATTTTACTGTACAAACGGTTGCTAACATTTTAATTACTGATTTAAACTTACTTTGCAACACTGTGAATACTGATCATGATCTTCTCTTAATGTTTTCAGGGTAACCGCTGCAGCGCTACGGTGATTCAAAGATCTCAGAATGTGTTTGAATTTGGCAAGAACGACCATAACCATGCAGCTCCAGTGGGAGCAGCAGTTGCTGCTAAGATCAAATCAATAATAAAACAGGAAGCATCGAAGGATGTTTTCAGGCCTGCTTCTGCGGTGGTAAACGATATCCTTCTTAGCGAATTAACTGACACCCCTTGCCCCAGCCTGCCACGTGTAGACAGCCCACTGTGAACAGACAACTGTTTCTGTGAGCAGTTGTGCCCACAAGATCCCAAAGAGTTGGAGTTTGAATTGGAGATGGAGCACATCCCTGATAACTTCTTTTGCAAAGATGTTAAGGTAAGATAGTCAAAAATTAAACATGCATTACAATTTTTTTGCAAAGAAAAGACTAACAAGACTGTGTAATAGAATGTTCATCTCTTGGAAACTGTTTACACGGGCTATGAAAAGAATAAACTTTCTTATTAAAGTGCATTCTAAAATTAAGAGGATTTGCTATTTGTAGGGTTCCAAAATTCACACCGAGGCCTTAAATTTTAAACATTTTGCACGTGGCCAAATGGTCTCTGTGACGTCATTATTTTGTATTTTCAGGCGTGAGACATTTTTCCTTTAAGGGGCTAATAAATTCGCTTTGTGCTTCAGATATGTGGACACCGTCATTTGATACTTGCACCAGACAAGCAGTTGCAAGTTTTTAGCAAATCAAAGAGCTGGTATGTGGATGCAACGTTTAAACTTTGTCGTCACCCGCTTTCAGTTGTGGACCAAGAATGCCTTTGTCAAGAACGATGACCACGTGAAACAATTGCCTCATGTTTTTGTTATCATGTCAGGAAGGAAGAAGCGAGACCACAAATCAGTCCTAGAGGCACTTTTGTCAATCCTGCCTTACCAGCCAAGAGTGAAGAAGGTAACCCTAGATTTTGAAAAGGGGATGTGGAGTGTGGTCTGCCAGGTCCCGCCGGACACTGAGCTGATGGGGTGCTCCTTCCACTGGACACAGGCCCTGTGGAGGATGGTTAGTACAATGATCGATTAAAATATATTCTGAAAGTTAATACAAGAATTTAAGGTGTTTCCCTACAGTTGTATGGTGCATACTTGCTGCGCATAATTTATTACCTTATGAGCATAAAAATATAGTTTCCAATGTAACACAGGTGTTTTCATATTGGGGGCCAGTTGTCTGAAGATTGGGGGCGAGTTGTCCGAGGCTAATTGTCCAGGGGGCAAGTTGTCTGACATTCGAAATACAGAATTTCCATATGTTCAGCCACTGTGCAAAGAATGAGAAAGAAGCTTGGTTGGACTCTGTAGAAGATGGCGTATTGTCAGCTCATCCGAACCCCAAACAGGATGAAATGACTGGAGTATGCTCGGCGTGTGTTGGAAAGTGGAGACACTTTTGACAATGTGATCTTCTCCGACGAATTCTGTTTCCCTTCAGCAGTACCGCTGTACCTGCTACAGGAAGATCGACGAGCCGATGAAGTGCAAACCAAAACCGAAGCATCCAATTAAAGTTCATGTTTGGGGTGGGATTAGTAGACATGGTGCCACAAAGATTTGCATCTTTGATGGCATCATGGATGCTGTTCTCTTCTGCAACATTCTTGAAACCACTCTGGTCCGTTTGTTAGAGAGAAGCTGCCTGATCATTGTCTTATGCAAGATAATGACCCAAAGCATACCTCTAAGCGAGCAAGGGCCTTCTTTGAGGAGAATGGCATCAACTGGTGGAAAACACCCGTGGAAAGTCCTGACCTCAACCCGATCAAGAACTTGTGGCATGAACTCAAGCTCTTTTTGGAGACCAAAGTGAAGTCACGCAACAACAAGAGTTGGTGGACAGCATCAAGAAATTCTGGGCGTAGAAAGTCACACTGCAGAAACGTGCAAAATATATTGATCACGTTTTGCACAAGGCCATCCTAGCTGTGGTGGAGTTTGAAGGTGCTGCCCCCAAGTTTTAAAAACGGCTCTTTTTGGAGCCACTGTGCCGTGCTTCGTCTAATGTGTATTGGACATTGCACTGTACGTCGCTAAAAACGGCTCTTTTAGGAGCCACCACATCTGATAAAAGTCAATGACCAACAGCAGATCTTTGTTTCATATAATACAGAATTTAATGAATTACAGTAACAAACCATCCCTTCATTTAAGACATACATACTAAACTTGCACGCCATAATTTCCTTCGAATACTTTATTAAATTGGCCGAGCTTTGAATGCATACCAACAAAAAGTAATCGCCTGCTGCAGGCTGTCAAATAGGTGGGGCAGGCAGAAAAGTGGCTGAACGAGAGAAAAATTATCTCGCTCACCGCCGACTATTCGAGAGCCTAGAACAGACTACAAAAGTTCAGAAAAATAAATTCCAGTTTCTGCAACTGCTAATTTCTCTAACCAAAAGTCGCTGCCCTTTACATGGTCACACAGTGAAGTTTGACATCCCTCCTTTTTTTTTTGCACTGTTTCAATTAAACACGCATGTGTAATCGATCCTTTAAATTAGTGTTTTAAAGCTGACAGTTTGAGTAAAACATTACATGAAACCGTTAGTTTCTTACACAAATTAGAACTCTTTAAGATTATTGCCATTGTTTTGTTTCTTTTTTTTATTGAACTGTGGAGTTTTCTTTTTCAACAACAGAGTAACTTATATTTGTAGTATTGAAAAAATAGTTTTTTTCTAGAACTTTTCAGATATGAAAAAAGTTAACTGTAACGTAGTCACAGGACACAAAAATTTTTGCAATGTTTTCCAGATTAGTAATAAAGATAATTGTATTTATATTGTTAATGTTGCAATAGGATAAAATAAGTTCTGTGCTTTTCTGATATTAAGTCATAAAAGTGTAAAACTGCAATATCACGATAGAAGTAGTATGATCAGAAATGAAAGTTAATTGTTCAGTAGTTATATTGTTAGCTCAATTTTAATTTACCTGATGTAATGCCTGATAATAAATTGAAAAAAAAATCTTTGTGACTACATGTACTGCAATGCATACGGTGGGACATTACCATTTAAGAACTTGTACTATTAACATGCTTACTTGCAAATATTATTACAGCTTACCAGAACTGTTTTCAGTAATAATGATTGGAACATACAAAAGAATCAGGCTTCTCTCTCCAGAATACGGACAGTTTTCTTTTGTTTAGATTTAAAACGGACTTTAGGCTACAATGCACATGTAATAAGCCTGTCTGCAGTCGAAAAATGCAACCTTATTTTTGAATCTTGACTTAAATTTATCATTGGTTTTCTAGCCTTAGAAAAAAATGCAAAGCCACACATTCACAAACAACACTAGTTATGTGAATACAGATGTAATTCCGGCGGTTGCTTTTCTCCGCTACTTCGTCGGCAGAGACAAAGTGATGGCTGGATATACATCCGCGTACAGTCGAATAAACACAAGGACATTGTTCCAAGTGATCGGCATCTACTCAAATGTACATCGTTGTGAAAGCATTCATAGCAAACCTTCACGCTTCAGAATTTGGGCTTTATCGGATCATTGATGTCAATTTGCTTTAGCGGATTTAACACAAAGAACTGCTGATGTTTTCGTTTTTATGTGGAACAAACAGAGGTTGCCGACTTTATGAAAATGGTAAGTGTTGGTCTTGTGTGTTGGCAACACCATATCTCAACTCAAAGTCAGCAAACTTGTTTTAAAAGACTTCGCAAATATCGTGTAACCTTTCACAGTGTAGCTGCATGTTTTATCCGGTAAGCGATTGATACATACTATTTGTAAGTTATAAGCTTCAATTCATGGTGCAGTTTTGAACAATAAGCAATATATTTTGTGTAAGTTACATGACCATTTGAATGTATCGATCACATAGAGGAGTTCACAAGAAGGCTGCTGAAGTATTGTTGAATGTCTAGAGAAATTTCATGTCCTGGCTAGCGAAATAACACCATTTGTCAGTGAGACAACGAAAGTTCAAGGAAAAATCGCTCTTTGTTCTATCAAAATGTCGCGACTTTCAGCTCGAACTTTTGTGCGAATTTTCATGCAAAAAATCGGGAAAACAAAGAACGAAATTCACGCATTTCGCTTGCGCTACTTATTCACAATACTGTATTACATTTCCCTAATCCATGCTTGTTATTGTTAAGTGTTTAAATCAATTATTTTCTTTTCTTTTCTTGGGCTTAAACATTTCTCTAAGTACTTCTTGGTTTTTCCAAAAAACACATAGTGCAAAACGATAAAAAATATTACATTTCACTTAACAGAAACATTACATAAAAAAGCCACTTAAATTAGCCATTTAACAATGCTATGGAGATAAGCTAAATATGGCACTGTACTTTAAAATCACACAGTGACATTAGTGATAATATTTATTGTTATTTAATTTTTGTAAATACATTGATGTCTTCGGGGGAAAAATTGAGAAGCTCCAGATTCACTCCAGCCATGAGCGAGGCACTTGTTCAGGTCTGTATCAAAAAAACAACGCTAAATGTAATACCAACTGTAAATGTAACAAAAATTAACTCTAAATATAATGCTAACCACAAATGCAATAAAAATCAACCGTGAATGTAATAATTTACCCCACCATAAATGTAATCCAATTTAACGCTAAATGTAGTAAGCTGACCAACTGTAAATGTAATACAAGTTGACCTCAAATGTAATAACATAGTGTTAAAAGCTCCCTTGTGGTTACTGGGCATCACTTGAAGTCTCGGTGATTTTTTTGTGAACATTGCTCAGGTTCTGCGTAGTTCCGGTCAAAGCTTAACTGGGAAATTCTGAAGATTTCCCAAGAAAATAGCCCTTCTGATGGTTGAGCAATTGCAAACATCATGTCCAAAATTCTTAGCAGCAGATCATGCAATTACATAGCCCACTTTCGAAAATAGTGGAAGCCTGGGCTAGAGAAGGCATGTGCTCAATTGTGGGATCGTTTGGGGGCGCATAAGGTTGAAAACAAATGCACAAGCACGCCCAAATGATCCCATAATTGATCCCTCACTGATACTCGCCACAGGTTTACACTCTTTTTGAAAGTGGGCTATTATTAGAAGTCCTTCTGGATGTGTTCAAAAGATTTTGATGAGACGGTAGTATGGTAAAACAGATAAAAATACACTGATGGTATAGTTGATATGATGACAACTTTAATAGCAACGATACTCATTCATATATAATCACAACTTATTTGTAAATTAGATAAACGTATTAGAAAAATGTATTCTCGCTATTTGGTGCGATTATTCAACTTGTTTGTTTGTAGAAAACAGTAAGAAACCTGCAACTGTCAAAACTTTAACATTTAACAATGATGAGCTTTAAAAGGCTCAAAACCTATTATGCAAATTAGCTGAGGGCACATTGAATGTGCCGTCAGCTAATTTGCATAAGTAACTCTATGCCATGGTTTGATGCCTTGTAGCTTCATGAACATCAGATGAGGTGTTTTTCTTATTAGTCATGTACTGTAAGAGATGACAGTGCTGATTGATGGTTACAATAAATCGGGGATAAAAATAATTTGGCTGGTGTTTTTTTGCGTGAAGACGGAGACTAGCATGAACATAACGTGCAGAACCGAGAGCGCGAACAATATTGCAACTTACGCTTACTAATTTTACAGGCTAAACTGGAAATTAAATAATTACGTTGTGACCATGTCCAAAACAATTTATTCAAATTATTTCATTTACCAAGTATCATTAGCCTTTCCACAGCATGAAACACTAGAAGCTAAAGCTAAGATGAGATGACACAATACAATGTGCATCTATTGTGCACACTAGCTATCACTTTTGATTGCAACAGTTAGCTGGACTATAAAAAGGAACCTGAAAAAATACACTGACAACACTTTCCTTTATCCTGGAAGCATAAAACACAAGCGATTTTGAAATCAAATTGAAATGAAACGAAATGTTACTGCCTCATTGCTATAAATTGGCAAAAAGTTTGCACCTCTCTAATAGTCAGCACTTAAAGCCGATTTTAATTCTTTGATTGTCGGTCTTTCTTCAGGCGATGTTACTAAAGCGTTCTTCACAGCAACAACGTTTCGAAAATGTAAAAGTCTATACACAGATTTGATCAGGAAAGACAGCACATAGATATCACTTTTAGTGGATGGTTTTCCAGTACCATCAACAAGTTCTGGCGCAATGTAATTGTTCTTGTACTGGCCCCTTATATACATTGGTTTCGCTGTAGGATTCTTTGCTTTAATTAACAAAACACTTTTACCAAAATCGATTATTACTGGGTGAAGCTGCTCATCTTCACATTTTTCTACAGCAACATTGTTCGATTTCAGATCATTGCGGGCATAACTGCAACGGTGTACATGATCCAAGGCATTGGCGATCTCACAAAGAATAGTGTTCCATTCTTTCTTTTCACTAATGAGGTTGTTCTTAGCCGCTTTGTAAACTGTTAGGCTATCTTTTCCGTCTCCATGGAATTTCATGACAATCCTCACTGGCTTTTCTTTTAGACATACACCAAATAAAAGTGGAATACCTGGGTGATCTCCTAGCCACAGTAAAACATTGGCTTCATGTTTTGCCTCCCTTTGTAGGAATGACAAGAGTTCACCGCCTTGACAACTTCTTTCTTTATATTGTTTTATAACAATGTCAATTCCCCGATACTTGCCCAGGTAGCAAGTACCAAAAGTTCCACTCCTGATGGACTTTGCTGCTGCGGTATGCATCAAGTTGGCTGCACTGATCTCCAGCAATTTTGTGTTGTCGCTCTCTTTAGGTTTCGTGGACGCATGAACTTTCCGTCTCAAAGCCTCACGTGTGACTGTATCTTCTTCATTCTTTTTACTTTGCTGTAGCAATGCATGTATCATTTTCTTCCCTCTGGGCAAGTTTTTTTCCGCTTCCTCTAGTTTTGTTTTCTTCTCGTCTCTTTGACATGCATTTGCCGGTTGACTGGGATGTGATTCTTCTCTAGCAATGTGCAATCCATTTTCTTTCCTCCCGGCAAACAATTTTCCGCTTCCTCTAGTTTTCTTTTCTTCTCATTGCTGTGGCGTGCATTTGCTGGTGGACTGGGAGGTGTTATCATCATTTCCTCCACCTCTGCTGGACCATTCTTTCTTTTCCTTCTCCTCTTGTTTTTGCTCTTTCCGAAGCTTCCTGAATTGTGCAAGTTGCCCTTTGGTAAATTCTTTCCGTCTTAATTTGCATTTTCTTCCCGATTCCATCACGAGTTGGGGTGAGGGAAAATGACGGTGAACTGACTGGTAAACTACGTGACACATTGAAAACATAACAAGGGTCCATTGTTTCTCAGCCCAGTGAAGAAAAAATTCTTTTATTTTATTGGGTAGAATAACAATAGAAACACAACAAGCGTTCGCCATTCAACACCATCGACCATCAGTGCACTTTTAACATGGCTGATGCATGCGTGTACCTTCGCTATGACGAGTGTTCTAAAAAGTTAAGAACTTCCCATGCACTTTTAAAGCACTTTGAGCAACACCATGTTAACAAACAACACCCAGAATGGGCAGTTTTTACAGAATGATAAAGAAGTTCTGCTGACAGTTCCCGAAGCCATAAGATCTCCCGTGGTACAAGCTGAATACAAAGCATGGTTGGCTGGTATCACCGAACGCATAAATGGAGTTCATCACTAACGACATAAAAGTAAGTTCACTCTAGCAACAGACAAGCCAAGTATGATATCTATCCTTTCTCAGTCCAAAGTATAACTGAGGTAGATAACAAACATGCACACAAGTGCTTTAAAAAAGTGGGAAGTAGTGGAGCGGAGGTAACACGCGAGTGCCAGCTTGGGAGACAATTTAAACACACGCTTGCACAAGGACAAAAGACGACTGGTCTTCAGTAGTGAATGATTATAAAAACAACTTGCATGTTTGTTCTGATGGAAAAGTGCAGGCCATTTCATTTTTTTTCTTCGATCAATTATGAAAAAAATGTTACTGTCAAGAAATTGTAAAGTCAAATTTATCTGGGACCGGACAGAATTCCATAGTCTCCCACGCAGTTCTTTTAAGGGAGTCATATTTATGGTGCATCATTCATCATACTTCTCAGTAAAGCCTGCCACCTCCCATTCAATCCATTACGTTTGCTTTCATTAAGAAAACAGACGACTTGCAATTAAAGAATCCCATTGGATTTTCATTTTTGCAAAACATGAATTATAAAATAGGCCATGTCCTTTCACTGGAAATTGGCAGACATTGGAGTTCAATATGGTTCCGTCAAAGTTTTTCCAGCGACTGCTCAGAAATCTGGATGACCCACAGCCTAATGCTATCAAAAACCAGCATCACTGGTGAGCACCTATTTTGAGCTCTTCAGCGAGAAAGGTGACATACTGCCTTTTCGACTTGAATATACTTAAAGTTGCCCTGGAAAAACAAAACACTGTCACTCTTTGAGAACAAGTGCAATGGAATGGAGACACACAAGTTACTGATTACCCAAGTGAAATGGATCCCAGAGAGGCACTTGCTGCTACAACAAAACAGAGCCCATGGAAAAACATTCAAAGGCAGAATTGAATTAGCTGTAGAAGCAACTTAGTGGTCGGGTATGGGGAATGTAGAGCTACCCACAAGTTAGATCTGATTTGGTGGCCCAATCTCTACAATGCTGTTGTGTTGGGAAAAATGTGTATTCGTTTATACGTCAGCTGAGTGGAACTGTAAAAAGGAGAAAAAAATACAAACAACACCTTTTTGTGCATCAACTCTGTTTGCAAGGCAGAGTTTACTTGATAGAAATGAATGTGGAAACCCAAAACCCAATCCATACAAAAAAGTAGCCAACATTAAAAGCTGAATTGCAATCAGAAAAATACTCTGCATCATTATTGTTTTTGGGAAAATTGATAGCAGTCAATGATTGGAATCTGTGCTTGTCTCAACATGGTTTCAGTCTCAAATGAAGTGCAATCTTTGTAATAAACTTCTAATATTCAACATTAATTCAATTTTCACTTCAGTTGGTCTACACACTTCATACATATAACAAGGAAGAAAGTGGAGCCTCCTAAGTGATCATCAGCACCTTTAAAACGTTTATGGCCAGTACAAAATGACTACTGGTATATAGCATAATTTGTTTCTTTCATATATTACTGTAAAACTCTGGCATATTAAAAAGTTTTGACTTTTACTTATTTCCTGTTTTTTGAAAACACACACACAAATTGCTTTAATAAGTTTAGGTTTATCATTTAAAAGACTTGAATCAATTTTGATCAAAATCAATAGCAATGGACCAGCCAATCAGAGCACAAACTATATTAAAGAAAGTGAAGAATGATCATTGCAGTTAATTTTCCAATTTAAGCAATTGGAAAGAAGAAGCCTGAAAAAATCAGGGCTTCAACAGGATTCGAACCCGTGACCTCCACGATGCCGGTGCGATGCTCTACCAACTGAGCTATGAAGCCACACATCAGGAGCGAGGTCAATTAATTGAGTTCATATCTTCCCGTGAGGAGTGAAATGATGTGAAGTTTATATGAAATAATTCATATATGAACTGCGGTTCTTCACTTTCATCTACAACCGCAGTTCATATATGAATTATTTCATATAAACTTCACATCACAAACTATATTGTTGGCAATATTGATAGAAGTAAAGTCACAACTGTTTTTTATCTATTCCTATTGCAGTGCCAATATTACCGGTGTTCTTTGAGTTGTATTGATTGATATTGACTCACCAAGTAAACACTGGTCTGCATTAAAAAAAAACAAATGTGTTGTTTATTGTGAAATTGTCGATATTGATACATTTAAACTCAAGAGATGCAGTATAATATATTTTACTGCAATTTTCACAAAATCAAGTTTAAGGATACTTTGCCACAAATTTCATACAATTTAATGTTAAAACACATTTCTGGTGGCATAATTGTTATGCTCAGAGTGACTTTTATTCTGTAAGGCCAAATTATTTTGAAATAGTGAAATATTTTTAAAAAAAGAAAACAAATAAAAAGGCTCGAGAAAGGATTTCAAAAATTGCCTACTATATGTTCACATGTGACAAGCGGCTGCAGTTGAATACATGCCACCAAGTGTTCCAGTGGTTTCACTTGAAGGCGGTTATCGGTGGTGCACAGTCACTTATTTGAACTTAAACAACTGCCTACATGTACCAGTACATTAAGATTATATTTCTTTCACTGTCCCTGAAAAGATCCTCATGGGGAGTGGTTAATTAAGTTTTATGTTGTTCCCTTGCTATACTCAATTAATTAACTTGCATTATGTTTACCCATGTTGCTTATCTTTGCCATACTCAAATCGTAAAGGAAACAGCTCAACAGCTGCTGCAGACCTTAAGATTGGCGAGGACATGAATGCACTAGTTTCTACAAAGCAACTTACCCAAATCCAACTCAACATTTGGCTGCAAAGCTTGCAAAGATTTCACAGGTTGTCTATGAGAGCATGGGATTTATAAATTAGTTCAATGACAAATTAACTGAAATTCTCAGGTATCATCTATCCAAGGAGCACAGGCTTGGTTAATGTGATAACAAAATTAATGGTAACCCTCAGGTACATGTGTCTGCTACCAAAAGGAACACAGGCTTAGTTAATGTGATGGCAAGTTATCTGCTACAGTCAGTAATCTTGTACCAAAAAAGAGACTGCTCTTTGCCTGGTCTCTCTCCTTTGACCTTCCTGGTTATGGTGTTTCTTCTGGGAAATTACTCATTATCAGCATAGGTCACAGAGACACTTAGTTCTCTCCACCACATCAAGGTGACAGTTTCGCCAGAGAGGAAACATTTTTCAGTACCCCTGAGAGTACAGGCTGGGTTAAAGCAAAGGGAAATTAAGTGTAACCCTCGGGTATCTGCTACCCCTGGCATTCCAAACCGCTTGAAATTTTGAGTAGAGTGCCAAAATTCTGCTTTGAGAGATGGGTGATGAGGATATAATTCAAGGAGACTTGGTGCTTCTTTGACACATGGAAGGGCAGTTGATGACACCTGAGAAGTCAGCCCATCATCAAAATATAAAAGCTGACTAGCAAGGTTGCCATAGACATGTACCCAGTGGTTCACCATAAAGACTGGTACAACTATTTGCTGCAAGTTGTTAAACGTAACTATGCATGATGCTCTTGCTTTTAACTGCGCCAGCGTGAAAACTTTGTCATTAACCTGCATCCACTGAAAAATACTTCAACGATAAAGCTGTCAATGTACCTTTCTTCAGCAAGATCACAAAAAGAAATGACATTAATAGATTTGGGATCAAATCGCAGAACTGAGCTTGTTGTTGGTCAATTCCAGAGGTCTGATTGAAGAACTGTGAGTTCTCTCAATGTACAATTGAGTCCAGAAAGCCATTTAGCTTCTGCAGCTATCTT
>Ga0126338_10002449_pt1 | contig 12775 bp, 6 predicted proteins | sample OrbCmetagenome_2_FD_92529 | JGI IMG/M metagenome (GOLD analysis project Ga0126338, IMG submission 92529) | Coral microbial communities from Petempiche,Puerto Morelos, Mexico - Orbicella C C metagenome | ecosystem: Host-associated > Invertebrates > Cnidaria > Coral | place: Petempiche,Puerto... | reverse complement strand
GCACTGCCATCCAGGAACTCTTCAAGCGCATCAGTGAGCAGTTCACTGCTATGTTCAGGCGAAAGGCTTTCTTGCATTGGTACACTGGTGAGGGCATGGATGAGATGGAATTCACTGAGGTAATATCTTTTTCTCGCCGAGCTTAAACACGGATTGTTATTATTTAAATAAAAAACAAATACATAACTTTTTATTAAAGTGTCAAATGTATTTGCACGTTTGTGTTAATTGTCGGGGACACAGTAAATAAATAAACAAATTTTTAAAATAGGACATAATCTATTAAGAATCCCAACTGGTGGGAGCTGACCAGTTGGGTATTTACACAACGCGGTCGAGAAGCTGACTCAGATCCAGATAGCGGTAGAGAGGAGGATTTGGACTAAGGACCTCCAGATTTCAAATCCAGCGCCCTAAACCACTCGGCCACGCCGCCTCCGCTAAAGAGCTCGTAAAACTAAAGGGAAATTGAATGAAACTGAAGTGTTACCTTAGTTAATGATCTTCAATTTTTTTACAGGCTGAATCCAACATGAACGATCTTGTTTCCGAGTATCAGCAATACCAGGATGCGACTGCTGAAGAGGAAGGCGAGTTTGATGAGGAAGAAGAGGAGGGCGAAGCAGCATAAAATATAGAATCGCTTTTTTGACACGTGATGCCATTATCAACTTGAAGTGAAACATTTGTCATATCCTAATTAATATCGAGAAAGAAATTCTAATATGACACAGTGGTGTCATCTCGCCTTCAGTGTCTCGCTTCTTAAATTCTCCTTACAGTTCTCTGTACATATCTAAAGCAAGGGTTAGGAGAATTTGATCGTATATACCAACACAATTTCCCTTTTGCGGTAGTTTCCTTTCTACATGATACGCATGCTTAAGTTTTACGAACATGTTAGTTGCTTTTCAAAGGGTTTAAAGGGGACAAGTCACGGATTGTGAAGACGAAGATTATCTTTAGTTCACGGCCTCAAAATCGAAGTGAGAATTGAACGAGAGAGTCTGATCCCTGACTGGATCAGACCACCCTCTCCCCCGGTCCCTCCGAGTTGTTCAAACGGCTTAGAGCAAGACATCGTGATATCTCTGGCATCGAGGAGTTGTTACAATATGATGTTTACTGCGATTGGAAGACAATTTTGTTTTCGTGACATAGCTCTTTCTAATATCCCTCATATAATCCACGAAAGAAAATCTTGAACCAAGAAAATCTAGTGTATTGTCTTCACTGGAATCTTTTAGACATTAAACTGTAAATAACATCGGGGAAAGTCATACCATAAATGTAGAACCTTGTCATCGTTGCCTATTTAGCATCAGCATTCATTCTTTTGTAATGGAACTTCATTCACGCAATAAAATTTGACTGAAGCTTCATAACCAGGTTGACTTTTCTAGTTCGATGAGCATGGGCGAATTTTTATATTCAGAAATTTACATATTTTAGATTGGTTTCAGTGTGTGAAAAGATTTGATATCATTGAAATGAAATAAATTTTTGCCTAAGCAAAGAGGATCATCGCTGACGTAAAGGTGGATGGGTACACACATTCATAATCTCTATTTAAACACGGTTTAAAATTTATTTAATTCCTAATGTGTAATGTCTAATATAATGGGATAATTAAATAAAAAAGGCTGCTTTCCACGAATGCCGTGCCTTAGGCATCTCCTTTGAGTAGGCCGTCGTTTAATTTGCCTCAGGGACTCTGCTTCCCTTAAGTCGCAAGGAAGACTGTTCCAAAGAATGGCGCCACTATGGTAGCGTAAAACGACGAATTTCGTCGTAAATTCATTGGGGACAATGCAACGATACAATTAGGTTTTAAACCTTAACACTCTTTTATTCTGAAAAACTTTTGCCGTGGCCTCTGTTATTACTTTACAGATGCTCCAAGGTTTCGAATTTTAAGGAGAGAAGGGTCAATATTGAGAGTGTGATATCGGTTCACTTCCTGAAGCTCCGTGATACGAAATGTTGCTAATACTGACACGCCTCTAGTCTCTTGAAAGTTCTGATGGGAAAGAGGAAAGAGGAAAGATTGAAGACTCCCTCCTTCATTCATGTCTACTCCTCTACCTTCCCACAATCCCCTCCTTGTTCGGACGAGTTTCACTCAGTCCCTCAATTCTCACCCTTTACGGCACAAGAGAAGAACTGGGGACGAGTTAGTTGCGAATCCATCTTGAAAACATTATAGCGTCGTTTCGAGTCGTTGTAATGAATTGATCAATCTGAATGTGTTTTTTCTTTTTCGATTGTTAAAACCTGATTAAAACTAAAGTACAAGCGAGTATGACGACTGAATTCTTCCAATTAACCAGCAGAACCGGCATCACAACATGGAAGGAACTACTGCAGAGTTGCTGAGCAGTTCGATTTCTGTTTTCAAATCAGAAATAAGCAGAAGTGTGGGAGCTCTCGTAAGCTTGTAATTCTTCTGCTTGTTAGCAGCTGTTTTTGTTTTAGGGCTAAGGACATTGTTTCTGTTGTTTGTTCTATGGTCCTGTCAAAGGGATAAAACGAGCATTCCAAAAGTCGTCGTATAAACTTATTGCCATCGTTTAACGTCATGTAACTTCCTTTCTTGCTGTGGTGTCGGTTTTGTCCCTCGATATACAAAGCCTAGGGCGTGGACACAGGAACTACAACACGTTTATAAGAAAACAAAATTTTAAATTTAAACACGTCGCTTTTGTTGCTAGACGTAACATTATCGCAGAAAACTTGCGCAGGCATAACAATCATAATAATAGAAGGGAATGATTATGAAACCCGGCCAAGTTCTTTCTTGTATGTTTTTTGTTCGTTTTTGGCCTTGATCGTGCTCAAAGCACACTAGCCGCTTACTACTGACTGAGGAACTAACCAATAAAAACGTTTTGGTTACGTTATTCAAACAAACAGTACGAGCACAAAACAAAAAATTGTGCATGATCGTGGACCTCTTGGCATCTTTATTTGCTGCCTTGGAACTCTTGATTCAACGATTCTCGGAAGTAGCAAGATTCAAAATGGCACAAAAATGAGCCAATCAAAAGTACGAACTTTAATTGGGTGCAAATTTCTCCTTCAGTCACATCAGGCTAGCAAACTGTTTACGTGACCATTCATGTGACCATCTAAACAGTCCCATGATTCAAGAGAGTCCTCGAACTCCTCAAGGTCCTTTATTTCTAGGTCATCAAGACTCGTGTCGACTTTAAGGTCCTGACACTGCTGATAAGTTGAAATTAGGTCCAACATGTCAGACTCCGCCTGAAAATAGAAAAAAACAGAAACAACAATAACAAGAGGTCAGTCAGTGTTTGATGATCTGCAGAATGCACGAATGATTTAATTTGTTTTACGCTATCCTGTAGTTAGGAATGGCAATAGATTTTTGGTTAGGACTGACGTGGAATTACGAAATATATCTTTAACCTGGAAACAGTGAATAGCTTACTATACGGCTAGAAATATTTCTCAGGTGCTGTTGACGGGGAACCCAATCGCGCGTACTCCACCGATGTGGCGAAAAGTTCTGCCAGAAATCCTGAGAACACGTCAGAGTCAGGTACCATATTTAGTCAGCTCCCAACGCCTCTTTACTCCGCCCCCATCAGGCCCTTGTATGCAAGTATGGATCGTCATTTTGATGCATGCTTCAAACTCAAGGTAGTTTATGAAAAATCATTTCAAAAGCAAAATTGCTTCTTACCTGAGTGAATTGCATTTCATCCATCCCTTCTTCAGTAAACCAGTGAAGAAACGCTCTCCTCCTATACATGACCCTAAACTGCAGATTGAGTCGTCTAAATAATTCTTGAATAGCTGTGTTATTAGCGATGAAAGTTGCCGACATTTTCATTCCGTGTGGAGGAACATCACAAACCGCAACTTTGGCGTTATGTGGAATCCATTCAACGAAATGCCCACAGTTTTTGTCCTGCACGCTCGCCATTTGATCCTCGACTTCTTTCATCGATAGCTTTTTGCCGCGAAACATCGCTGCGTATGTAAGGTATCTACCATTTCTAGGATCACAGGCGATCATAACGTTTTTGGCGTTGAAAATCTGCTGAGTCAGCTCAGCTACTGTCAGATTACGAAATGTCTGTGACTGTCTACTGGTCAGCGGTGCAAATCCAGGCATGAAGAAGTGAAGGCGAGGATAGGGAATCATGTTCACGGCCAATTTGCGCATGTCTGCATTTAACTAGAGAAAAAGGCCAAGTTAGTTGGAAGAGTTGTAAAAGTTAATTTACCTGAAGCAATGGCCATTACCTATTCTGGAATCCCTAGGGTAAAGGAAACGTGGGCGCCCAAAACAAAGCTGGAGAAGGTCATTGCATTAAGAGTTAAGAGCAGCAGGAAAAGACTGGAATACACTGATCACCCAGTTGGCCCAGCACAGGGACAACTGGCGCGAGTTTGTGGATGCTGGAGCGAGGGGATGGGGTTAAGTACAAAGTAAGTAATGGCCGAGACTAATATTTCTAACTTAGCTAGCAAAGCCGTTATACCTGAACGTGCATCATAATCCATATTAAGTGTGCAAAATTAATTTCTCTTCGCAATTTACTTTGGCAATTTTATAAAACAATTAATTCATGCTTTGAGCTATACATCATCGATTTATGATGCATTTGGGAAGTTTATAGAGCACTCGCGAAGGTGAGCTGGAGTTGCCTCAAGGCGCCTTAGGTGATTCACACTACTTTGATACTCTCAGTCCAAACTTGCCACGTGTATCATAAGTCGATAATGTACGCTAAAGCAAGCCTGCGCACTGCCGCACAGCCGGACGTGTCACAAAACCCTCGTTGCTGGCGATGTAGGCTGTCTGTGACGTAGGCTGTCTTTAAAGCAGGAATCAATTGTTAAATAAAAAAAAACGTGAGCGAAATTGCTGAGTCACTTATGTCCGTTGTCACTACAGTAATTAACTTGGACATTGAAAGTACATGCAGCTTATTCTTTTACCAATCGCACCCTTCCCCTCATTACAGTGGTTTGCATCTCTCCCTCCATATGACAATAGAGTGCTCCCCTTGGAGCACTGCCTAAGTATGACCTCAGGTGTCCTGCGTGGCACGATGTGAATAAGGGACTCCCCCTGGAACTTAGTCTCGACCCACCTGTCCGGGAAAACGAAGACAAGTAGTCACACCGCTCATGGTGGTCGATATAATGTGATTCAAATCCGAATACGTGGTAGTATCCAGTTTAAGCGTTCTAAAACAAATATCATACAGCGCTTCATTGTCGAACGAAAACACTTCATCGGTGGTCTCGATCAACTGATGAACAGCTAAAGTGGCGTTGTAAGGTTCAATGACAATCTCGGAAACTTTCGGAGACGGGAAAACGCTGACAGCACTCAGAATCCGGTCGGGGTATTCCTCTTGTAGATGGTAGAGTATCAGCGTACCGAGCCCAGACCCCGTACCGCCTCCCAGAGAATGCGCAACCTGGAAGCCCTGGATCGAGTCACATGCCTCGGCTTCTTTTCTAACCGCGTCCAAGACCTCCTCCAGAAGGTTACATCCATTTGTGTAAAACCCTTTGGCCCAGTTGTTCCCTGCTCCACTTTCGCCTGTGACAGAGGAAAATACTAACAATTAGGTACTAACTTGTTACTCGATCTATCTGTCTAAACACGAGGGTCGTAATGACAAAGCAGGAGAAAGTTTGATCTTCATCGTGGTCAAATGTCTCAGGCAGTAGCTTTTATCTATCACGGTTTTCTTTTATTCACGATGAAGTAGAATGTGAACAAGGACATATAAAGCAGTTGCTGATCACGAGTGTAAATACATCACCATTTTTTCTCTGGATTAAGCGAGTTTCTTTGATCTTCAAATGCTTCACACTTTCCCAGCCGAAAAAAATTGCTTTGACAAAGGCGCCGGCTAGTCTGCAGGGACCTTCATACAAAACACTTCGAACTTTTTGGTAAAGTTCCAAACATTTTGGTTAATCAGCAGGATATTTGAATAGTAAAATTGATAACCTTATCTTTGAAGTATTTTTCTCACTTTTCTTTTAGTTTTGTTTTTTTGGGAAAATTTCTGTCATCTGATCGCGGTCAAGACTGATGGCAGTGAGACGACGTCTTCAAGTATTATGATCACAATTGCGAAATAATTAAAGAGATTTTTTAAATGTGAATGAATGAATGTACTTTAGTAACCACAGAATTCAAACACGTAAACTTTAACACTGATTTACATTGAAGCCGTGTTAATTAAAATTAATTAAAACTCAAGTTTATTATTTTGACCTGCTGCAATCGAACTTAGCTGTCCTTTCACCAGTATTGGTCCTGTCTCACGTTTGATCTATCAAGGATTGATAACTGAGATCTCGACTATTTCTTAGACATTAACATTAGGCCTACAGTGTTAGCATCACACAATTAAACCAACCAATCAGACTGTTCCCTTGCAGCAATGACAATAAAACTAAACCTAACCGTCTCTAGTCGACCCACTGTAGGGATACAATGGTTATCTCGAGGAATAGAGTGAAAAATGGGCCGAGGTAAAAAGCATTTTCGTGGTGTATCATGTGAAGCTAAGTGTTAACATCATAACAATGGTTATTAGGGTTGGCGAAGAAAAGCTAATTATCCGGTACGTATCAATTAGAAAGCAATTAAGTTGAAGCGGATAACAATGCTAAATTGATTTTGACGTTTTGTCTTCAATAAAGGGTTTTTAAAAATTCTCATTCCTTAAACAAACTTTTGAGCTCAGTTGGAGACAAGTCGATTATGCCCTGCCCGACCCAATTCATCAATGGAAGGGCGTTCTTTCCCATGATTGTGAAGAATTCGTTAAACAAACTATTTTGGTCGGTGGAGTGATCTGATCAATTTTAAGTCACCCAGTTTCACCTTGACTCGATTCACAGTGGCTTTCATGCTCAATTAAGCATTTGCGTGTCCCTAAATGGTCCTAAATGTTTAAACCGCCAGATGTCCCGCCATAATGAGCTTTGGAATACCTTGAGGCAGAACATGAGAGTAAAAACGGATCAATGGGTCTAAAAAACAGCAAGAGTTTTAAGGACAATCAGTTTCGTTAAAAATATCTCTTCGAGGTGTTTAATATCGCATTAAGGAGGTCGTGAACTTTTTGCATCCACTAGCTAGAACGTTCCAAAGAATGTTGTTGCACGCTAAACATAAATGCAAATTGATGAAAAGTTAGTGATGCTTATGACGAAACAAATAAATGCGGTGACAGCTGGACAAAGCTAATCACTTCAATAAAAACCGCTAATATTGGTGCTTTCTTCCAAAAAAATTCTGTTTACTCAGCTTTGCCAATGAAATTTAGGGATATGGGAAAGTAATGCTTGTGTTTACGAAGCAATTCGGCGTTACGCAGTGTGAGAAAGATGGCAAAAAGAAAAATACACTTCATCTAACCATGTATTATACGGAATGCCGAATTGAAAACAGCGAAGCTTTGGGAATATTTGTCAGAAATTTCCGCATCAGTTTATGCAGAGCAGAATTGTCAAGGTGCTAGTATTGCACTGGAGAAATGGCTTAAAATATATAGTCAGCGAATCAACAAACATAAACAGGGCCGTGAGAAAACAAAATAAAATAGGGGGAAAATAACGGGAAGTTTATATTGGAAATTAGAAAAAGTTCTCCGCAAAGAAAGCAAATATTTCGGTCAGATTAAACATGGAACAGTTTAATTTCAATTCGAAAATTCGGTGCAACACGCCAGTCTGATGAAATAAGGCCGAAAAGATAGTCATGAAAATACTCACTTAGGAAAAAATCTCAGGCAACGACCACTTGAAAATTAGAGATAAATGCGAGATAAATGCAAACATTGTATACACAATTTCTTTATTAACATGGTAACAGCCAACAGCGGCATTATTAAGCTAAAGTTTTGCAAAGAAGATCAGTCCCTTTGACGAAGCGTTAATTAAATAACTTATTTACATAACGTAAACGTTTACCAGACTTACCGAAAACAAAATTATCGGGTCGAAAGACCTTTCCAAACGAAGCGGACCGGAGCGAATCCATCGTGCCAGACTCTAAGTCGACGAGGACGCTACGCGGTACAAACCGATTGCCTGCGAGGGTGAAAAACGATAGAACCGCAAATTTAACGCAGTTTTATTCGAGATTTTTCAGAGTGGTTTACAGAAAGAATTCAACCACGATAAGAGAACTTAATGAGAACGCTTCGACATAAAACTATTGCTATTCAACACTCACCGGCACCCTCGGCAAAGTAAACATCAATTTTCTCCAACTGGGAATTGCAGTTTCCATCATAAATACCCTCCTGGTTTATTCCATGTTCCGCGCAGAGAATTTCCCAAAGCTACGATAAGACGAGACATACACGGTTACGACGTGTAAATTAACCCACAGACAAAAGAAATAACGTCACCAGCATTTTCGTAGCTACACGCAAGTTAGTTCCACAACATTAAACCACCTTGTAACCAATTTGGTTTCCACACTGGCCAACTTGAACGTTAATAATTTCCCGCATCACAGAGACAGAAAGAGGGTGAAGTTCGCTCGCTCGAACCCAGAACTGGGACTCATTTCTTTGCGGCAAACGGCCTCTAACCACCCCGTTTTTCGACCGGACTGATCGAGAAATCTGCGTCTTGAGTGAGACATCAATTATTCATGTTTTCCTGTGAATCCTTTCAAAAACCGTGCGACAAACAGGAACCAGAAACCGGTAGCAGTTGTTGAGCTTTTTCCAAAACCTCGCTTTCACGCCAAAATTACTTCCGGCTGGTTGTTGAGAACTGATCTTTGATCAAAAGTCTTGTTTTGCCGGGAGATAAATAAAAAGCGATAAATAAAATGACCTCAGTATTTAGTCAACTTCCATCGGTTTTTTGGGAAATAAATTTACTTCTGAAGATGGTTTGGCTTGCAAGTCTGACTGGAAGCGCAAGGCCTCTTTACGGGATTGTTATTGGTCAAGAGACAAGATTTCAGGTGATCGCAACAGTGAGAAGAATTGTGCGATGGTTTTTGAGAGTAACCAGGCATATACACGGGCGTAGCCAGAAATGTTCAAGGGGGGGGGGGGGTCACACTATGTCAAAGTGAGGGTACCCCGCAGATTGTCGTGTTGTTTTTGCCACCTGTTGTAGGCTGTTTGCTTAAAAAAAGCTTACAAAAGGGGGGTCATGGACACCCCAATACTCCCCTTAGCTACGCCCCTGATATATTTGCTACTACACTTTGAAAAAAGAAATTGTGCAAGTGCATCCAAGTTGGAGGTTTGATTTAAAGTTGCACTTACTTCTCTTAACAGGAATCAAATCCATAACCCCCCACATTGGAACCTATCTGATCAGCATCCTGGCTATCAAGTACGTGGAAGGTCATTGGTTTAACTTACGTTTGCAGAACTTGGATTTCTTTGCCTGGTACCCAGATGGCAGGTAGAAAAAAAGGAAGAAATAGGGAACAATTGCACAAATTACAGAATTTATAATAATATTTTGCTAAAGAAGACTCAGAGCTGAGGCCCTCAGTTTAAGGCAGTGGGCATCGAATCAGAAACCTTTGCACTTGTAACGTCATTATGAAAATGGTTATTGTGGGGAAACTCGAAAATTGTTGTTGAAATAGCAAAAGAAGACGGTCTTGGATGTGGAAAAACGATGTGGAAAAGCAGCATTTTACTGCGCCTTTCAATAACATGTGGACTCTAAAATTCAAAGCTCAACCGACAAATACGTTTTTCGCTACTGTCAATCAAATGTTCGGCGGCTCCTCCCAGCTTCCGACTACTACTACACTGTTTCGTTGTCTGAACTGTGCTCAGCGATTTGATCACCGCGCGCTCTCTCAGCAGTCGCAAGCTGGGAGGAACCGCCGAACATTTGATTGACGGTAGCGAAAAACGCATTTGTCGGTTGAGCTTTGAATTTTAGAGTCCGCATGTTATTGAAAGGCAGTAAGTCTTCTACCTTAATTTCTCACTTTGTTATTGAATCTGTTTTCCGCTGTAATTTTCACTTCTTAGTGAAAAAGCAAAAACAAATTGCAAAAGATGGATAAAACGTTTCTGACATGTTTTCGAGAAAATCATCAGCCTCATCCGCCTTATTTCAGAAACAAATACCACAATCGTTGCTATGGCTACCTTTGTTGTTAGGAAACCAGTAAAAAGTCAATGTAACCACTGTGGTGTATTTTGGTTTAAAACCAAAAATTGCTTTTGACCAGATTTTTAATTCGTTAAACCCGCACCCTAATTAACTGTTCACAAAACCACAGCCAGTTCAGGATTTCTGCCGTTTAACAGTATTTTCTAAAGAATCTGAAAAAATTAAACTGTGTTGGCTCACATAAAATGCCATAATAAAAATCGCAAAGGGTGTGGAAAAACAGAAAAACAGCATTTCAAGTCTTAAATTGCCTTAATTTTGCATTTAGTCATCGAGTCGCTGTTTTCCGCTGTGATTTGCACCTCTTGGTGTGTGTTTTCCTCAATTTAGGCGTTTGTAATTGCATTTCAAGTGTTCACCATAATAACGTTTCATTTTAAATCTAACTGGTGGGAATTAAACATATTGAACTCAAAATGCGTTATATACCTTATTGCTACTGATTTTTGCAGGAACTTGATTTCGCGAAAATGGAACGGAATTATTTTGTGGGACTTAATTTCGCAATTTGAACCCCAAAAATACGTTAAAAAGACTAAATTTCGCGAAAATTGTCTAAATATTGATCTTCATTAACCAGCAGTTAATTAGTCTCAGACAGGAGTCAGAATTGACGCTACTGATTTTATTTTCCCTTTGCAATTGAATAGTAAACACTGAACAAAGCCATTTGACAAAACGAAACTGAAAACAATTTGACATGTTCCTTTGCAACAAAGCAGAACTACACGGAGTACATGAACCATCTGTTTGTGCTTGAAGCTAATTCACCCCTTATAATTACTGTCCCAGCCACTCCTGCTTTCTCCCAGTGCCACAAATTGATTAGGGAACTATGTAGCAAGGTACTAAATTTCGCGCGGTTAATTTCTTTTTGCGCCTGGAACGTTTTTCGCGGGTATTTAATTCCGCAATTTTTTGAATAATCGCGAACATCGCGAACATTAAGTCTCGGAAAAATAGATAACAATCAGGTATATTGAGAAAACATCGAGGATTTTTTTTCTTTATGGATTCAATGCTACATTGTAATGTTTGGTTGAGCCAGTGTTTTTCTGATTACAAGATCCCAACCGAAAAATAACCTCAAAGCAAACGTAACAGTGGTCTGTGAATCGAATATTGTGACATGGAAATATAATGTATGAAGGATTAAAAGTGCCCATGTGCCATTGTGTCTCACATACAAAGTGAAAAGCTACATTGCTTAAAGGGCATTTCGCTCAATTGATTTTGGGGCACTGCAATAATTTATAATTACTAGTTATTTGTTTCATATCTAGTAACTGACGTTTCTTACCCGATTTCATTAAAGCGAAACTAGAACAAGCACTTCTGCAAGAACGAGCAGAAATGTTTGGTTTTATAGAGAAGAAAAAGCTTGTTAGAATTAGTTTGGAAAAAGCGTGCACTACCAAGATATAAATGATTTGGCCGCACATGTGAAGCTAAGTGTTTCTTACAGACTTGTGTCGGCCTGTTTGACTTCCTTTGCTGAAGAGGCGAAAAAGAAACAACTAATTAAACTGGTAAAAAACATACATAATGTTTGATATTCAAGCGTATCTTACACAGACCGGGGGTTTCTTCAAGAGCCTGCAGAAATATAAATTTTCTCTTGGTTTTAAAGGAGAAAAAAGCCGCCCATCACTAAAATTGAGTCTGGAAAAAACGTACGTGACCAAGATATAAATGTTGTTTTTTGCCTGGACGACGAAAGAAGCTTGATGTTCGTTACGGGCTTGTGTCTTATTTCCGTTTCTTTGGTTGTATTGTGTTTCACATACTATATAGGAACAGCCGGGAGAAAAAAATTGATTAAACTGACAAAAAAAATCCATGTCCAAGCGTTTTTTACACGATTCTGATCCCGTGAAACGAAAACAGAACAAGGATCTCTGCAAGACCCTGCAGGAATTTCGGTTTTAAAGAGAAAAAATTAAATTTGCGGTCTATTTGGTTGGAAAAATGATTTGGCGGGAGGGACGTGGGAAGCTTAATGTTCATTATGGACTTGTATCTTTGTTCACGGCTTCCTTTTGGTTGTGAGTGGACAGGAGAAAGAGAAAATAGATTAAACTGTGCTTAAGAGAAACAAACAGCTGAATAACGCTATATAAGATTGGAAACGTCAGTCTAAACTACGCAACCGATCGATTAACGAAGAATTGATGAGCCGAAGAGTTCGAAAAAATTCGATCGAACTGAGCAGACTGAGAAGCGACGAATACAAGTGCGACTATACTGAGAGGTACGATACCAGATGAATGTGTGATGTATAAACTTCTGGGGGGAAAACTTGATGATACTACCACAGAAGCTTTCGCTGTTCTGGTGTTCATAGTAGTTATAAGCATAATAACTTGCTCTGTAATCATTTCATTGAACGTGCTGGTGATTGTTGCTGTGAAAACCAAAGCGCGCCTGAAGACCAATTCCAACATTGCTCTCGCCTGTTTAGCGGTCACCGATGGCTTAGTAGGAGCAGTTGCCCAACCCATGTTTATAGCCAGCAGATTATCAACCCTGCAAAGCGAAACTTCCTACCAATATTGCATCCTGGATCAGTCAACAAGCAATGCAATCAGGTTTTTATGCGCGG
>Ga0126338_10002448_pt1 | contig 12775 bp, 6 predicted proteins | sample OrbCmetagenome_2_FD_92529 | JGI IMG/M metagenome (GOLD analysis project Ga0126338, IMG submission 92529) | Coral microbial communities from Petempiche,Puerto Morelos, Mexico - Orbicella C C metagenome | ecosystem: Host-associated > Invertebrates > Cnidaria > Coral | place: Petempiche,Puerto... | reverse complement strand
GGGGGGGGGGGGGGGGGGGGGGGGGGGGAAACTCCCAAATAAAAATGACGGGGGTGCTTGTCGTAACTTTAAGGGTTTAAAAATGCGATTTTGATACCTCTTAGGGTGTCTAGCCTCAAAGGGTCCTCAGCGGGAGCTTTTGCTGTACCGTTTAGGGTATTGAGCCGAAAAAATATGACAAGAGAAAATGTGTTATGTAAGAACTGGTACCTCTTAGGGTAGAAGAAAAATTCAAGTCACCCCTAGAAAACCGGATTTTGCTACCTCTTAGGGGGTCTTTTCAAAATTTCCGACGAGCACCCCCGTCTCTTTTATATGGGAGTCCCTCCCCCCAGGGGCCGAGTTATCCCAGTGTCGGTTGAACAACAAGCAGGAAAGTCTGCATTGTATTTATTAAGTTGCATGCTTGGCTTAGTCACGATTCCTGCAGTCACCGACCCTCCTAAGGTCACTGTTATTACTTTTGCTGCTTGCAGCCTTTGTTCATGCGTGTTTTCTCCTCTGTAATCATTTATATAACTTAATTTACCATGATAAAAGATAAGAATAAAAGCCAATTTTTAATCAACTTTAAAATGGCATAAAAGTCACCCTTTTCGGCCAAAGCTGAAACACACCCAAGACTTCATTTTATGACTTTAAACCAAACCATTTTATAGTTTATTTATCAGTTATTCCCCAGGTAAGAGAAACCAAATTCGCTCCCGGCCGCACGTCTTTTCTGGGGTATTGTTTATGGAGGAGTCTTACTAAACTAACTTACTAGGGAAAAAGGTATGATTTGCCTACAAGTCTCGGTAGTGATCTCAATTAACGGAACAACTTCAAGGATGCATGTGGCTTTACTTTCACGTTTCCAAGCGATATTACTGTGGTTAATAACAGGAAAAAAAAAACATGGATTCAAAGGCTCATCATACGGGAAAACAACAAGCATAGTATGAATAAAAAGAATAAGACTGAAAGACATGCAAACCAACCAGGACTTATTACTTTATTTAAAACATGTAATAAGTCAATTACATGTACATTGTGTATTGATCATTGTGCTATATACGTACTTGTCCAATTACCTTTGTCTCCTAATATACATTAAGTTTATATACTATTGCTAACAATAAATTAGAGAACTGATTCTAATCAGTGATCACTGAACATGTAATGAATTGACCATGAAATTCAATACATAAGCTGCACATTGTTTCATTGGTTGAAACTAATTACCTATTTCTCTGCATGCATTGCGGGCCTGTGAGGCTGGATTTGGAACACATTTGCATGGCATGTGAGGGAACTGGTTTCAAATGTATGTGTGTATTTTTGACAACAGTGCAGACCTGCGGCCTTTACCATCAACTTATACAAAGAAAGCAAATCTTCAAGTGATGTGCAATGTTGGTGAAAATAATCTTATTTAAATCATAATTAAGTTTTGTTCAAAAGTTCCTCAAGGATCTCAATGGATGATATGGGATCATCTTGACAATCCCTTAGGGTCTTAAGGATCTTGCTGAGAACTGTTATGTCAACAATAAATTTTCTTTTCTGTTGTGGATGTTGCAATATTATCCTTAGAGATATTCATACTGGTATCTTGCAAGAATCTTGAACTGATTTTCTAGAGTTTCTTCTGTTTTTGAAAGATTCTTTCTGAAAATCTCTGTGCAGCTCCACAATCCTCCTAATAAACCTTTAGACATCTTTCACAAATCCTCTTAGGGTCTTTGAAAGGGTGTTATCTTTAAAAATCTTTCTAAGGTCTTTGAAGAACTTGAAAGCTCGTTCATAAAAAATCCTTCAAGCTGTTTGATATCTGAACAACTTTCACCAATGCAGTAATAAATACAACTAATGGAACAGTAGAGATTTAAAATCCACTTTCCTGGATGGAAAAAGCGCTAAGAGCTTTGACTTAATATTCCTTGTTACAATTATATTTTAATAGAGACTTTCAGGTCATCTTGATTTTTTTCTAGGTCAATAATTATATTGCAGTTTGTTAATGGGAAGGTCAAACGTTGCTGACTTTCCGGCAATTTTTAAATGTTCTTGACAATGTCCTGCAATGTTGTATGGGCATTGTATGGATTATGATGTTATATACGCACATTAAGCATTATGCCTCTTTGATCTGGTAACAAAAACTTACCATACCTATTTTTTAAAATGTATTCTCAAACTCATTAATAATTCATCAAGTTTAACCAAAGGAAATCATGACCGTGACGGTGTTTGGATATCTGATCTTACATGTAGTTGGCATAGATTTTCACAATTTATTTTCTCCGTTTTCTCCTTAGTTTTAGTTTTGATTGAGAAGATATATCTAACACTCAAGAAAGTGTTTGACCACATTTCCAAACACCTGGAAGTTCGTCAAAATACTCCACTACGAGTCGTATTTTCAACTCTCTTCTCGGTGTTTGGAAATGTGGTCAAACATGGTCTTTCGTGTTTGATGTAAAATTATTACCTCAGTTCCTTATGTTTAAAATTACAAACCGTGTACATTTTAATGTATGCCTAAATGCAAGCCTATACAGTACTTTCACTACTTCACTACAAAGTCTAAATTCTTGCAGTTACCAGGTGGTCCGATTCTTGGAACACACTTCAACAACTTTTGTAAATTTATTTTGTGCTGTAACATTTTTATCATTAGTTTGTCTGCTTCGTTCTAATTTTTCTCGCATAATTTTTAATTTAAAACATTAGGTAGCTTGAAGAAATGAGAGGTAATGCTACTCTGTAAATTTGAGGGTAAATAAATTTTATGATGATGTCACTACTGAGGTTTACACTCTTCCCAGTTCTAGTGATGATCCAGGAATTAAAAACAAAGAGGTTTCCCTTCAAGTACATGTTCATTGATAACTCTCTATCCCACTTAGCAGTGTTATAATTTCTGACACTCAGTTCAATAATTAATAAAAACTATAGACAGTTTTGGCTTAGTAGTACTCACAGCTGATCATAGAAGTTGAGGTTTCCATGTGGAGTACCATATGCTTCCCCCAGAAAAGTCAAAGAATAAGTACCTATTAAACTACAAAAAATAAACTTACATGTTTATTATTGTTACTACCCAATTTTTCTGTTGAGAGTACACATTATGTGAGAAACAAGTACAAATATGAAACAATATTTATACTCCTGAAAACCGGTTTATATATCTTATTGACCAAGCACGCTGGCCGTACTGGAAAAATATTGCCCCGAGGTCTTGACAGTACGGACTGACAGCTCGCTCCTGTTTTCGAAAGGTGCAGTGAGGCAGGCAAGCTGGTGAGGCACTGGCAAAGTATCATTATCTTTCTGAATTACATTGTGTAAATCAACCACAAAAACAGACATTCTATAGTTTAGTGAATGCAGTACAATGGAATTACTACATACCTTAGTTCTACCCTGCGACCAGGTCAGGCGTTCCAAACTGATTATAAAGAACATTTGATCTTGATCTTATCCCTGGTCGATAACAAATACTCAGTTAAAACAGTGGATTGATGTACAATGATGATTTGGTTAATTAAATCGAGATGTTTCTCAAAAGCAAGCCCATAGTCCAAACCTTGTTGAAACCTTGACTCAATGGGGATAAGGCGAATTGATCCGAGATGCGGTGTAACAAGATTCCACTCAGATACTGCGAGGTCAAGCATTTAAACAATTGATGGCAGTTCATATCGCTACGTTTTACAAATTCAACAAATTGAAACATCCGCCAAAACACATCACTCTGCGCATGATCTCTGTCGTACGCAGAGTTTTTCGACCACCGCAAATAGAGGAAAGTCCTGGGCAAAAAAGGATTCTATCCGGTTGATGGCAAAACCAGCGAGGTTTTAAAAGTTATACAAAGAAGTGTCCTGAAAATTACGACTCAGCACACTAATACAGATTATGAGCTCAAGCTTTTTATTTAACCGGCTGAATTGAATTATGAGCTCGAGAATTTTTAATGACTGACTTCTGACTACGGCACAACCCGAATCACTCATAGAAATCGGATGCGAATAACCTAATTGTTTCAATGTAAATCTACTAGTCGTTCAAACTTTACCCAAATCCTCTTCACAGATACCTGGAAAACGCAAAGAAGCGGCTGCCATTTTGTTAACAGCCGCACACTGCTGAGTAGCGTAGCCAATCACAGGACGATATTCGTGATAGAACGCTTGTAGATTTATACTTACTCAGAATAGTTAGCGTCTGGTGACAGTTAGGTGGAGTCCAGTCCAATCTTAGGAGTCGTAGCCTGAAACATTAGTAGTGACACTCTTTTTACATGGAGTAGAAACGAATAACGCAGGATATGTTAAAAGCTACTATTCCAATTAGCCAGTAACTTCTAGCTGGAGAGTGGAACAACACAGCGAGCCAGGCAAGAGCTAAAACGGAACCTGACCACACATCCTCCGATGATTATGTATCACTTTAATTACTTTATTCGTATTTGTCATAGTTGACATGAATAACACGAACAGCTCGAGCTATGCAGTATATATAATAGGATCAACCGAGCTTCATTACTATACACATCGCTCAAACATTCTGTCGTGATGTAGATTTTGGACACTCCTGTAATTCTTAGTCAGGCTATGCGAGATGAAACAATTTTAACTCTACAATGTCAAATGCTTAATTCTGAAACTGATTCCAGGGCGAGACAGTATACTATCATAATTCAGAGACCGCGGAGACCATTTTACTGGGGGGAAGTGGTAGGTCTAAAAAATAATCTGGCCAAGACAAACAAGCATTGGGGGTCACTGTTTCATCGATTTGTTACTTTTAAATGGTAAAATTCATACCTTATCCTTGTCACCTAGAGCCGTAAAAAATCAATCCTAGCAAAAACGTGGTAGGGCTATAGCCTTACCAGATCGAACAGCCCCTCCCTTGCCGCGATCCCTGTAAGTAGCAGCGAGTGCCTTCCTTCGAAGAACAGTGACTAATGTGAGCACTGGTTTTCTGTAGCTTCCGATCGAAGACTGCTTAATACAGCCTACAAGTTATTGAGTTATACAAGAAGTGAAGTACACAAGTGGATCTTTCAATCTTCCAAGTTACACTATTGAGTCTTAACCATTTTAATCGACAAAAGCGTAAAATGTTTCTGCAGTCTTTCTGAAACTGATATAAAGCTAGTAGAAGCAGATAAACTGACTATAAGACTAGTGAAGACCATGATAGGGTGAGTCCGTATCAGGTTCAAGTAGTTCAAGAGGCGAACCAATGCTAGAGACAAGTCAAACTTTCACAGTCCCATCTCTTGGTCACTGACACTTCGAATGCTGGCTTCATAATTGGCATTACTGACTGTAAAATAAAGAAGAAAGCATCGAGTTAGGATTGACCAGCAAAAAAGGGCCTTATTCATGAGCTGAGATAACGTTTAAATCTGTAAACCGAGCATGGGTAATAACATGATTCCTGTAGAAGTCTTGTAATGATTTTATAATGTGCTGAAAAAATTCTTAGCTTAAAACGTTTTTTGTGTTACTCATATTCATGTAACCAATGAAAGAGAAATGCCTTCAGGTGTGCATATATCAACTTTGTAAAGGACAATGTATTTTGTATGAAAGGTATTAGGGTCCAAGTTTTCGATGGCTAGTGACTGTTCTCCAGGAAAAGCCAGAAGTAATACCAAGCTCTTTGTTTTATTTTGATTACATTAGCCGTGCTTCTTTTGTAAAAACTTAACGACAGTTTCCCATGAAAACCACTGTATTTCTAAATATATATCAGTAATGTGTTTACTGGTAGTGAAGGAAGTGCACAAGTGAAAAAGTATGTTATAGAGACTGTTAATTACCTCCTCCGCTTTCTAAGTCTTCAATGCTGTTTTTTGTAACAACCCTTTGGTAAAAGAACACCACCGTTTCATACAGAATGACTGCTCCAATAAGTGCTCCAAGAAAAATTGTCAGGGAAATAACAATAGAGCGAAATGCTGGAGAATTACCACCAAGTACAATGACATCGTCATCGCCCATGGCATCAGACAATTTTTCCTTGAAAACGAAAAAGATAAAAATATCGAAATGAGGATATTGCGTTGGTTGACAAGGAAATGGGAACGCTCTTAGCTGGACTGGTAACCAGTGTCTTAGCATTTCTGTGTCGTCATAATGTTGAGCTCGACGGTTTTCCAAATTTAGCCAAAAACTGGTGCCTACAAATTTAATGTTTGTCTCCCAATAGCTACCTACAAAAGCAAAATGCAGTAAAGAGTGTCAAAACAAGAGGTGTTATCATGCACGAAGTTTTGAGTTCATAGAGGAAAACCTCGTTAATTTGAGCGGTATTTTTTCAAAATTTGGAAAAGACTGCCGGAATCGTTGGTTTGTCTCTGGCTACGCCTTGGGTGGTTGCTGGCTATGCCTTAGAAAAATCGGTAGAAAGTAATTACCGAACTTACTCTCCCCTCAACAATTCACCGTTTTTATGTGCATTTATAGTGCGTGAGCCAAGATTTTTAAAAGCTGTGCAATGACCAAGCTTGAAGCACAATCCCTGTGCCCATCCACACGGAATTGGTTCAAATGAAGTACACATTGGAGACATATAAGTATAAAAACTGATTTGTACTCGAAGTTCTTTATATCCTGGCCCGGCCAGTAACGTCAAGGTCGTAGCTAAGTTTTTTGTAATGGTGGAGCGGGGGAGGGGAGCAAGGGAGCGATCCCCGGAGGTTTTCTCCAGGAGATATTTCGGCAAAAAGTTGACCTCGATCAAGTGTAAGATGACGGGTATTTTTAGAACTTACAACAATATTTCTGAAGTTTTGTTAACCCTATACACATATCTTACCCTGCGAGACAGAGATTTCCTTCTCTTTCTGCTCGGTGACAGAGGAGAAGGGAATCTCTGTTTTGTAGGGTGCACATATCTCGGCCTTGTATCGCTAACTAGCGGGATTAGTCTATTTCGTGTGTAAAAGATTTCTTCAATTGGATTTTCGCTCAAAAAATTCTTTATCACTCCATCGTAAATTTCTAAGTTAAGATTGCTCAGAACAAAATAAAAAATAAAAGTACTTACTTACCTAGTTGCAAAGGTAAACTAATCATTAGTAACATTCCAACTATCCTCACCTAACACTCCAGAAAGTTGACGGGTTAAAAAAAACCCATTTGTATTTTTTTTGGAGGGGGGCAACTGCCTTCCTTGCCCCTACGCTAGCTAGGGCCCTGAACATCGTGTATCGATGTTAATAAATTCTAATTTCAGTTTCTCAACGTGTAGCCTGCAAAAACATCTGTTTTTTTCGCGTTTTAGCAATCAAAAGTACCTCAATGTCATCCAAATACTCCTTCATCAGAGTATAAACGTCTTCCCCGCGGTACAAGATGAGATTGCGAATACATTCTTCTACTGGCCAAGCAAAAGGTTCATTCTCTTTAAACGCGAAGCCATACGATCGCACACTTTGAATCACCTTAGCCACATACAATCTAGAATCGCTCATCTGCTCCAGATGATGAAGTCCACTGTACATCTCATCGAGAATACCTGTGACGGTTTTTGTCTGTACAAGGGCCTTGTGCATGTCATCAAAATTGTCGAACGCTGAAAAAATAATCATCTTTTTCAATTTTGCATTTTAACACTAGGGGGTTGGCCTGATTACTCAAAGCACGATTAAGCTAATTCTGGGGTACGGTAAGCATGAATATATTTTAGCCTTTAACTCTTCAGTGTCGTAAGAATGAAAATACTTTATTACTTGAATATTAGTGGTATTATCTACTGAAACTAGAACGTACCCGTTGGATTTCCACCATGTTTGATAACCTCCTGAAATGCGGGACCTCCCTTCAATACAGCTATCTGTGTTTTAAAGAAGAGATAATTCATTTGCTCTTCTTCTTATCTAGCGGTGTAAATTGTGGTTATTGGTGTCAATTATTCGGATGTTTGGGACAGAATGCAAAAGTCTTAAGGCACATTAAAATGTATATACAAAACGCTGTAATGCTGTGTTAGCAGTTTAAATCGATCAGGCCTGAATCTTGAAAATTCCCCATAGAAGGGGTGGCGAATGGTCCTTCAAAAACCATGGGTTGCACAAACATTTCGTCGAATTTCAGGGGTCTCGCAGTCTCGTTTTCAGTGGTTATTTGCGTCTCGCAGTCTCGATTTTTTGCAAGGCTACGAAATTCTCTAAATAGCGATTTGTTTACTTGCTTTTATTAAAGACGTCTGAATGTCTAAGAGTCGCATTAAGAACAGTTTGAAGTCTCAGTCCCTCAATCTAAAAAGTCTCAATTTTTCTCTCTTGCAAAGAAAACGCTTGTCTCGCCTCTTCACAAAGTCTTCCATTTACTATTCACCACCCCTCACAGAAAAGCTTTGGTAGCTAATTAGATCACTTTCGCTCCGAATTGGCTTTCTGCTTTAGAATGGAACCTTTTTGGGGATAAATAACCACAAGCCACACCCAGATCTGATTAGTCTTCCTCAGGAGTTTAATTCAAATTTTCCGACAAGCCTCCCCACCCATGTAGGGAGTTTCTCCTGGGTCTATTTCAATTAAAATAGAGGCTTTTGAGTCCTGTTTCAAGCGCTACAGTTTTTGATTGTTTTGATTTTAAACATGGGTGTTCCTGGAAGTAACAGGGTGTGATAATGAGCGCCATGTTTTCTAATCAACTGACCAACTGTCGAGTTCTTTCTTCTTTCAGTGACACCTAATATGAAGCACTTCTCACGGTGCTAGCGCATCCTTAATTACAAAAATTGAGCAGTATGTTTTTGCATGTTTGAAATTACCTTTTTCCCTACCAATTGCACATCTCGGCCAACTGTGGAGGCCAGAGCTGTGGTCAGGGTAGCCGTCATTACAGAACACACCGTGAGGCCAATCATGATCCACATAATACAAAATAACCGAGCAATTATCGACTTAGGAGCTTTGTCACCGTACCTAGATAACAAAAATAAATAAAAAATAAATCAGATAAAGAAGTAAAAGGTATTCGTTTTTTGCTACATGTAATTATGTATACTTTACATGCAATTGTTTGATCTCGCAGGAGATTTGATGACGAATAAGAGCTTTTGTGACACTATTAAAATCTAAATTAGTTTCAGTCTTCAACATGGTCTAGTCTTTTTTTCAGATACTATTTTCCGTACGTCGTTTAGCTTTCATGCTTTTCGTGCCTAAATAAAAATTATCTATCTATTTTCACTCTCAATTTTAAATTCTTTGAGATCATAACACTCATGTACCTAGAAAGATTCCGCTTACCCAACCGTTGACATGGTAACAAACGCCCACCAAAATCCATCAAATGCTCCCTGATGAAAAGGACGAGGAAATTCATCTGAATTCCATGTTGTATCCTATAATAACATACGAAACTTGTCTTTAACAAACAATGGTCATTTTAAATGCATAAAACGAAAAAAAATTGCAGTACATTCGATTACAGAGTTTAGGGATCACTAACATCGGAAAAAACACTGCTGATGTGTTAATCACGAAGCCAGAACTCTCCTTAATAGGTATTCTCACTGCACATGCCAATCCATTACTTATATAAGACAATCGAGTTAAATTTTCACCTCCAAAACGATAGCAACTTGTTCAAGAAAAAATATCTTTCCACTTGTAATTCCAGTACTACTTGTATTGTGTCGAGGTGGAACACAAGGGGATTTTTCCAATTTCTGAAATCAGAGAATTTGTGAACATAAAGATGTGGGAAGGAAGTCTTTTAACTGTACTTCAGTACTATCTTTAGGTAAAAACTAATGTGGAACTTATAATGCATGCAACTATGAAAGTTTGCAACTCAGCTCATGATAAGAACAAGGTAACAACGAAAACGAAAGAAAAAAACCGGACTTACAAGTGCCCAGACACAAATGCCAGATATTGCGCATAACAGCAATGAAATCAACATAATTGGCCATTCGTTAGCTATAGCACTCCACACCACTTGCTTGCTATTTTCTTTTACGTTGTTCTTGTCCATAATCAGAGCCAATCCGGGCGATTCAATGACTTTGATGAATCGTAAATTTCCAGCATAGGAGATATCAAAGAACTCGTTTTCAATATACACCGGTAGTCCAATGTCAGCATCTCCACGGAAGATGTTTGTATGCAACATACTTTTGTTCCACGCCTTGTGATTGAATTGTAAACGTGTCCCTCGGTTATCATGATATCTGCAGCAAAACTGGATGGCCCGCCCAATAATATTATAGAACACACCCTTTAAACCAGTATTTTCGTTCCTTAGCTGGTGGTTTGCGTTCTGGTGGTCAAAAATAAAGGGAGGAATCGATAGCCAGGTAAAATCAATGGCTCCTGAACAAAAGTCAAAGAAACGACCCAAACTGCAATCATTTGTGTTAGATTGCGCCTCAGTTGACACGTTCGTCGCACTCTCATTATTGAGTGTCCAAGAGGAGGTTTGAGGTGTTGTCGGCTGAAGCGTAGGAGGACCTCCGATCTGTTGGTCCGTATTGGGGCCTGTCATCAGTCGAACATGATCAAGGGATGGCTGGTCTGTCACGTTAGCGTCGCTTCCTCCGTCATAAGGAACGGTTGGTAGACTGCTCTCACTGTCATCTTCCACCGTAGTTGGCAAATCATGATCAAATGAGAATAGTTCAGGTTCACCCTGAGTGCAGTTGTCTTCCGAATTATCTGGGCTCAATTCTAAAATATTTATCATCACATAATTCAACCCTTGCCCGTTGCCAAAGCAAACTAGAAAAATGGTAAGATAGATGGTTAGAATTATCTTCCGGAAAAGCATGGCAAAGTACCGAGTAGTTACTGTTTGACTGCTCTTAGTCCGACGGACACACTTTACACAGTGCTGACCAGCCCAAGAGAAATTTCGAGAAATTAATCAGTTGAACTAGAGTCTCGCACATATAATGTGTTTTTAAAATGCAGGTGATTGTACTAATTCTGAATTTCGACCACTAATTGTCTTGGCTAGACGTCTCTCTTGTTTGGCATAGCTGGGGAAACGTTTTAGTTTATTTCCGTTTGGTCAGTAGGATAACTCATCGTCCATCCATTCTTTGTCGTGTGCTGTCGCTTTGCGTTTTTAACAAATATCACTTTCTAAACGTCTTTATTTGGAGTTTTCCAAAATTTCCGGGCCATTTTTTTTAAGTCTTAATGTACACGTAACGATCGTGAAGAGATTGATTTAGCTTTAATTCTCTTTGATAACGAATGTAATTTTATTTCCGACATGTTCTGCCTTAACTTTTCCCAAATGGTGAATCTAATTTGTAATTGAGAGAAACAATGATACAAAATTGTTCCAAACCCTATATCAGGAACGAAGCTGTGAATTTCCCAATTTCATGTCTGGCTTTGTAGCCATTGTTCCGGTTTAACTTTCAAAATGTTGTGTCTAGTTAGATCCACCCGCTGTTAGTAACACTAATAAATTGAAGACCCATCAGACCTTCACACTCATGGCGCGTTCTGATTAACCTTTATTTGATCTTCTCTCTGTACATAAACAGCTGTCTACGCCGAAATATCACCTCGACACTGCTGGTAAAAAAATTCTAGAACAGTCACCGGTCTTTCAATACATTTTGTGTTCAATCAAAGTGGTGAGCCACAAGCTGTGTTTTACATACTTGTGATCAATTCCTACTTTTTACATTACTTTTTTAAAGTTTTGGATGTCAAGGCATCAGTGTCAGATGAATAAACGCCATCTTGCTGGGTGTTTAAGGAGGAATGATTCTCAAAGATAAAAAAAATTCTGCCTCAATGGAGCTTTGACAAACCTAGGTAAAACATTTTAACTTTTCCGTTGCATTAAAAGAAAGACTCCTTGACAAACCTTATTAACGCCCACTTGTCTGAGAATGTTTATCAGTTAAAGACGAACAAATCGTGTACTCAGTGAAGACTGAGACATGATTGATCATCGCAGTTATATACACAACTTAAGCAGTTTGCGAAATATTACACAGAAAAAAATTCAGGCTTGAACTTGATTCGAACCCATGACCTCTACGATGGCAGTGCTCTACCAACCGAGTTATCAAGCCAACCGGCAGCTGGTCACGTTGTGAGTTCGTAATATACCCGTAGATGGTGAAGTTACAGGTGAATAATAACCACTAGTGAATATATGAAAGATCTTCACCGTCATCTACGGGTACATTACGAACTCACAACGTGATGACCAGCTCCCAGTTGGTTTGATAGCTCAGTTGGTAGAGCACTGCTATCGTAGAGGTCATGAGTTCGAATCCCGTTCAAGCCTAATTTTTTTTTCAGGCTTTAATTTCACAACTGCTTAAGTTGTGGATATAACTGCGATGATCAATCATGTCTTCATATCTTTCTCCGCCGTTCAAATATATGATCTTTCATACATTGACTTGTAAATCGTGTACTAATGATACAGCAACCTTTCCAGTGCTGTACCTCATCTCTGAATACGTCCAAGCTTAACTGATGTACGGTACAGTGGGCGGTGTGCGGATCACAGATAATTTGTTCACAATGTTATAAAACGGCAATTTTTGTGACCTCAACATTTGTACCTGTTCATAGATCTTCGCATGCAGCTAGAGAAATTTCCTGTTTTACTTGTAAATGGTGTTTTGGTACTGTTTTACTTTTGAAAATAAATATATATCGTGAGGAAAAGGTTGTTGTTATTCATCGTGGTAGATGCAATAATAAAGTGTATTATCGTTTGTCTCACGATGTAGTCACTTGAGATGTAGATCGCGACGTTTCGACTGCTTACTGCTAGTCTTC